>ERZ773067.2045-NODE-2045-length-10405-cov-3.448213_pt1 | contig 10405 bp, 8 predicted proteins | sample MGYA00580622_ERZ773067 | MGnify/ENA primary metagenome ERZ773067 (study PRJEB29015, sample SAMEA2737998) | human oral metagenome | biome: human oral; feature: human-associated habitat; material: dental | place: China | collected 2113 ...
AGTCATACTAGCACAGTTAAGGTCTAAAATTCTTTACGTTAAAGTATAGCCATTTATTTTTCTTTGTCAAATTTCTTTCCTTTTTTCTATCTTGCCTTCTTGCTTTTCTGTGAGATTCGAATGAAAGAGATGAAATAATAGCCCAAACATTATTATCTCTTTATTCTATTTCTTTTAGTTGGGTCTTTAGTTCTTTTAACAGAGCTTTTAGAGAAGTCGCTTTACTGTGCATTAAAGATATACTTACCGCTCAAGATAAAACTAAGTATTTAAAAAAGACTTCTCTGAGGAAGAGATAATTAAAAGATCTCGCTATTTGATGATTTTCTGATTTTAACAAGCGCTTGCAATAGTTCTTCAATTAGTTATCCTGAAGGTTGGAATTTATTTTAAGCTATTAAGTGATGCCTAAAGCCTCCAAATCAAAAATTTTTCCTACGACAAAGACTCCTACTCCTATAAATCCACTACTGAACGAAGAAGAAATCGTTTTCCAAGGGGTCAGGACGCATAACCTCAAAGATATTGACCTCATTTTGCCAAAAAATAAGCTCATTACCATTACTTGAGTGAGTGGATCCGGGAAATCCTCTCTGGCTTTCGAAACCATTTATAAAGAGGGACAATACAGGTATATTGAGTCGCTTTCAAGCTATCTCAGGCAGTTTTTCAACCTTGGAGATAGACCAGAGATTGACTACTGTAGCGGACTTTCTCCTGCGATTGCGATTGAGCAGAACAAAAGAAGCGGAAATTCAAGATCTACCGTGGGAACGCTTACGGAGATTGATGATTATATCAGGTTGCTATTTGCAAAGCTCGGTGATACCTACTGTTATCACTGTGGTGCGAAGATTGAGCCGAAGACCATTGATCAGATCATGGATACGATCAAAAGTTTTAATTTCAATTTGACTGGTTGCAAAGCTCATAAGAGAATAGCAGGTTGACAGCATTAAAATAAGTAAGGTCGGTATTTTTTTAAATATTCCTTTTAAACTAATAGTAGCTGTCAATCCAATTAATCCAAATTTTACGAGGTATCTTCTCCTTTCTCAGAATCCCGAAAAGCCAGATCCGATTGAATATTTTTACCTAGAAGAGCCGAATATTCCTGAGAGCTATTTTCCGCTTCAGAGCTATGGAATTTTTGATCGTTTAACTTTAGAAGAGCAGAAACTGGGCAGATTGAAAGAAGACATCATCAAAATCCTTGCTGAGAGCAAGAAATTCTGAATCTATAGCACAGAAAGCAGTAAAGAACTAGAAAATCAGAATTCAGAAAAGCAGGTTTTTTCTGACTTTTGAGCGAATATTGAAATTTCCACGAAAAAAAAGAAAAAAGTTGACTCCTCTACTCCGATGAGCGAAAGCAAGGGAAAATCAGTCATTCAACGGTTTACCGACAAAATGTATTGTCCAAACTGTAATATCACCTATCCTGAATTTACGACTCAGCATTTTTCTCCTAATAGGCAGGAGGGAGCTTGTCCGCATTGTTTGGGACTGGGGGAGATTTTGCAGGTGGAATATGATAAAATCATTGATCCTCAAAGTCCGCTTTTGGAGGCGATTTTACCATGGAGAGAAAGCAATCTTGGGCAGTCTGTTTTGAAAAAGCTCTGCGAGAAATACAGCATGGATGGCGAGAAAAAACGAGCGGATCAACCAGAATGGTTTTTGAATGTGATTATTGAGGGAGATGATGAGCTTTTGAGAGTCAATAGCTGAGGAAAACGAACGAGCATTAAATACCACGGAATTGAAGAAATCATCAAAGATCAATATGCAAAAGGGCTTTTGACGGTTGATTTTCAGGCGATGCTCAGTATGAAGAGCTGTCCGCATTGTTTCGGTTCTAGACTTAAAAAGGAGAGTTTGCACTGCTTTTTGTGTTTGGATACAGATTGTCATTGCGAGGGAGGAACGACCGAAGCAATCCAAAAAACTACAAAAAAACTGAAAAAAACCGACGAAACGGATAAAAATGAAGACTCTGGATTACCTTGCTTGGATCGTAAAGATGAAATTGAAGCATTGATCCCTTCGCTTTTTATCAATCAAGAAGGTTTACCTTTTGCAAGACCAGCAGATGAACAGCTTTTAAAGGTAAATATCCGAGATTTGCAGAGGATGGAACTAAATCATCTGATCAGCTTTTTGGACCTTTTCAAACAAGTAAGTAATAAACCTTGAAATCTGCTTGATAGGATTCTGAATCCGCTTTTGGATAGGGCAAAAACGATTCAGGAGCTTGGACTCGGCTATCTAATGCTCAAAAGAGGGGTAGATACGATTTCTGGAGGGGAAATTCAGAGGTTAAGACTAGCAAAACAGCTCGGTAATAAACTAACCGGGATTATTTATGTGCTGGATGAGCCGACAATTGGGCTTGATACCTGAGAAATCAAGAAGGCGATCGCCTCTATTCAGAAACTCAAGGCGATGGGGAATACCATCATCGTCGTGGAGCATAACGAGGAATTTATCAAGGCTTCGGATTGGGTGGTAGAAATCGGTCCTGGAGCTGGGGATTTCGGTGGAGAGCTGATTTTTAACGGAAGCTATGAGGATTTTCTACAAGCAAAAACGCTGACTTCCGACTACATTACAGGAAAAAAGAAAGTGAAAGTTGATTTTGAGCACAGTCCAAGCCACAACCGAGTGCAGATCAAGCACGCAAGTAAATATAATCTCAAGAACATTGATGTCAAGCTGAATCTCTGAAGTTTTACGGTAATTACTGGACCTTCTGGAGCTGGGAAAACGACCTTGATGTACACGACTTTGTATAGATTCCTCAATGATAAGCAGAAATTCGTTCAGAGTTATATCAGACTTCAACTTTTGAAAAAGGGTTTGAGCTGGGAGGAAATCTTGGCTGCTCCTGTGATGAGAGCTGAAGAATATGCCCATTTTGAGAATCTCGCATTGCAAGAATTTTACCAAGATATCGGAGTAGAAAAAATTACCGGGCACGAACAGATCAAAAACACGATCTATGTAGACCAGTCTAGCATTGGGAAAACTCCGAGAAGCTGTCCTGCGACTTTTGTGAGTGTCTTTGACAAAATCAGGCTCCTCTATGCAGGAACGACCGAAGCGAAGTATTTAGGCTTTACGAACTCGCATTTCAGCTTTAATTCTGAAAAAGGTGCCTGCCCTGCTTGTAATGGGTACGGTTACAAAAAGATTGAACTCCAATTTCTGCCTGATACCTATGTTCCTTGTGAACTGTGTCAAGGAAAGAGGTATAAACCTGAAATTCTCGCCATCACTTGGAGAGGGAAGACGATTAGTCAGATCTTGGACATGTATATCTATGAAGCGCTAGATTTCTTCCATGAGATGGATAATATCAAACAGGAATTAGAACTGATGGTAGAAATCGGACTTGGCTATCTCAAGATGGGACAACCTGCTCATACCCTTTCTGGTGGAGAATCACAGAGATTGAAGCTCGTGAAGCATCTTTTGAAAGAATACAGAGGGAATACGGTGTATTTCCTTGATGAGCCGACGGTTGGATTGCATCCTGCGGATATTGAAAGGCTTTTGAAAGTGCTGAAAAGATTTTTGGAAAAGGGAGATACCATCCTGATGATTGAGCATGATGAGGATATTTTGCAGTTCGCAGATCATGTGATTAGGTTAGATAATGGGAAACTCGTAAAGTAAATTTTATCCACTAGGCAAAGCTATGGAAAAACTGACCTATACTACAGTTGACACTCCCTTTCAGTTTGAAATTCCAAAAATTAAGGGATCAAGGTTTATTACCTCAGTTTTCCCTATTGATAGTAAGGATCATGTTCCTGAGTATCTTTCTCAGATCCAAAAACAGTATTTCTGAGCAACTCATCACTGTTATGCCTGGAGAGCTGGCGTTCGTATCCAGGAAGATCTTTTTTGAGGATGGAACATCGTTGCTTTAGCTGAGAAGGTAAATGATGACTGAGAACCTTCAAATACTGCGGGAAAACCGATATTGAACGTTCTGAAATGAGATCAGATTTTTGGAATTTTGGCTGTGGTGACGAGATATTTTTGAGGGACCTTGCTCGGAGTCGGTGGATTGATTCAGGCTTACACCCTTGCCATAAAATCCACCCTTGCTCAAGCACCTCTTCTGCAAAAAGAAATTACAAAAAAGCTGATGATCCACTATCATTATGACGAAGTTTCCCGAGTTCAGCATCTTTTTGCTAAATATCAAGCGATCCCCTATTATGAGGAATATGGAGATAGCATTACACAAAGAGTTGAGGTAAATTATAGTTTTTTTCAGAGTTTGACTAAGGATTTGACCTCATGAAGGATTGATTATGAAGAGGTGCTATAACTTTGTCGCAAAAGCATTATCAGTAAAAAAAAACTCCCATACTAGGAGTCTTTTTAGTTATTTTTGAATAAGCGTATCGTTTTCTAGTGCTCTGATGCGAGTTTTCTTTTGCATCTCTCGTCCTCAACTTGCTTCATGAGCTCCTCTACTCCGAGCACATATTGCTTTTTGCTCCTAAATTCTCTCACAGAAACTTCATTTGCAGACTCCTCTTTCTCTCCAACGATGAGAATATAAGGAACTTTCATCATTTCAGCATTACGGATTTTCTTGGAGAAACTATCATTTCCCTCATCTACCTTCACTCTAAAGTCAGCTTTTTTGAGCTGTGAAGCCACTTGGAAAGCATAGTCATTAAACTTTTCTGCAACTGGCACGATCTGGAACTGAATTGGTGCAATCCAGAGCGGAAACGCTCCTCCGAAATGCTCAATCATCACTCCCATAAACCTTTCCAAAGACCCAGAAATCGCTCTATGAATCACCACAGGTCTCTCTTTCTCTCCTTGCTCATTGGTAAAAGAAAGATCAAATCTGACTGGGAGATTGAAATCACACTGAATCGTCGCAAGCTGCCATTCTCTACCGATCGCATCTTTGAACATAAAATCCAGTTTTGGACCGTAGAAAGCCGCCTCCCCTACTCCGATCTTGTAAGGAAGCTGATATTTCTCAGATGCCTCTCTCAAAGCTCCCTCTGCCTGCTCCCAAATGGCATCATCTCCGAGATATTTCCCTTCTGGACCACGAATAGAAAGCCTCACTCGGTAATCATTGATCATTCCAAGGGTTGAATAGAATTTTTTGATGATTTCCACGATAGTTCCTACTTCCTCAGTAATTTGGCTCACACGACAGAAAAGATGTCCATCATCTTGAGTAATAGATCTCACACGAGTCAAACCAGAAAGCTGACCAGTCTTTTCATCTCTATAGACGGTTGCAGGCTCAAAATAACGAACCGGCATATCACGATAGCTAAACTGATTATCAGCAAAAATCTGCATATGATGAGGACAGTTCATCGGCTTCATAAAGAAGTTTTCCTCCTTTCCCTTTACTCTAAAGAGTTCATCTCCAAACTTATCCGCATGCCCTGAAGTTTTGTAAAGGTCTTCTTTGGCAAGGTGAGGAGTTCGCACCCTTTCGTAGCCTTTATCTTTGTGAAGCTCCCAAAGGTAGTCTTCAACTTCTTTTCTAATAATCATTCCATGCGGTTGCAAAAGCGGTAATCCTGATCCAACCAGCGGTGAAATGGTAAAAATTTTCAGCTTTTGCCCCAAGATTCTGTGATCTCTTTTTTTGGCTTCTTCAAGAAGGGTTTGATAGCTCTGAAGCTCTTCTTTGGTATCAAATGCCAAACCATAGACTCTAACCATCATCACATTATCAGAATTTCCTCTTCGATACGCCCCTGCGAGTTTATCAAGTTTGAAAGCCTTGGTATCAAGCTCCTTGGTGTTTTCCACATGCGGACCTTCACACATATCCAGGAAAGTAATGAACTTCCCAGCAAATTTTTCAGGGAACTTTTCCTGCAAATACGCAGTTACCTTTTCATAATACTCACGATAAGATGGGTCTATTCCCTTGAGTAAGGCATCTTTCGCTCCCTCTACAATCGTATTGGCATAGAACGTAATCTCCTCTCCTGCCGCTGCAAATTCGCTTCTCATCTCTTCTTTGTATTGCTGCTTCATCAGCTCAGTAACGAGTTTCTTTGATTCTGCATCAGAAAGCGGAAAAAGAACGAAATCCTGATTTTCTTTCACGATTTTTTCCATCTGATTTTGGATCTTTTTCAAATCCTCCTCCTTGATCTGCTTTTCAGAGCTAAAAAGAAAGTCATAATAAAATCCGTTATCAATCGCAGGTCCGATCGCAACTTCCACATCTCGTTGCTGCTCTCTCTGCACCGCCTGTGCAAGGATATGCGAGAGCGAATGCCTTTTTTTGAGTAATGCTTGTTCCATTTTGCTGATTATAAAGAATAAAAACTACCTTCTTCCCTAAAGAAAAACTCCTGCAACCAGGCAAGAGTTTCTAGAGTATTGAACTACTACGAAAACCTTGCCGAATTAGTCGGTTGTCGTGCTCGTTGTAGTCGTAAGCTGTTGCATACTCAAGGGAAAGAACATAAATCTGACTTTAGTTTAGGATTTTTGATAGTTATTGCAAGAGAAAATAATAAAAAATCCTGACTACTCATTCAGTAATCAGGACTTTAAGGAATACTTTTGGCTTACCATTGACTTTTTGCAAAGGTCACGCTGTTTTTTTGCGGAAGATGAGGATTGTCCTTCCCTCTTCAGGAGTGGTTATTGCAACTACTTCATGGGTAGGATTTACTTCCAATAAAGCACTAATAAGCGCTGCTAACTCTTCGCTACTCTTCCACCGGATATGTGCGACCTTTCCATATACCGTAAAACTTTTGACCAAATAATGATCTTTCGGAACTTCTAGGGTTTCCATACTACTTTATTTTTACGTTGTTTGACTTTTGTTTTTTGTATTATATCTATATAACATAAAATGTCAAGCTTAAATAAAAAAGAAGATCAGATTTTTTTGATTTATTTTTTTTTTGAGTTATACTTGAGTCAACATCATCACTTAAGACAAGGTTTCTACTACACACCCTTGCAAAATAGGTGACGATGTTGGTGGTATTCCACCTTAAAACGCTCTCCAGACCCACTACCCAATACGGTCGGACAGCATATTACTAGAGGTCTTGATATTTGTTTATATGCTCGGTAATAAGTAATTGAAATCTGAATTACTTGCTACCGATTGTATGAAATCGGGATCAGGACCTCTAGCAAGAGGCTCTGAATGGTATTTCCTTCAGAGTTTTTCTTTATTTAGAAAAAAATCCCGCACCAAAGACGGGATTTTCTTGATCAACATCTCCTATCTAATGAGCATGTTCTGCAAAATGTGCTAATGCATAGGTAATTAAGATAGCAACAACGAAAATCACAACCTGAACGAGAGAAAATTCCAGATTTTCATTATGCTTATTAACCTCTGGTATTAAATCAGTTCCTGCTATATATACGAACATCCCAAGAGAAATTGGAAGCAGAATCATCTCAATATCATGTGCAAAATGCCCAATGCTAAGCGTAATCACTACTCCAATAACTGCACTTAATGCCGTCAGAAAATTGAGGAGTAGTGCTTTCTTTTTTTCATAGCCTCCATGCACCAAAATAGCATAATCTCAGAGTTCTTGAGGAACTTCATGCATTAGGATGGCTAGAGATGTAGCAATTCCCGTCGGAATAGAAACGAGGAAGCTTGCACCAACAACCATACCATCCATTAAATTATGGATAAAATCTCCTAAAAGGCTCATTTTAGCGAAGGTATGTGGATGTGCTTTGTCTGGGCTATGATGACAATGATTCCAATGAAGGACTTTCTCAGTCAATAAGCCGATAAGCACTCCAAAGACAATCCAAAGTCAGATAATCTGTGGGTTTTCTCCTTCTCGATGTTCAATAATTTCTGGCAGGAAGTGAAAAAAGGCATTTCCGAGCATTGTTGCTGCAGCAAATGCCACGAGAGCAACGATAACCTTTTCTCATAAGCCTTTTTTTGATCCAAGGAAAACGATCCCAAGAAGTGAACAAAACGAAATTACTATTGCACTTACTATTGAATAGATCCAGACTTCCATCTTTCCTTTTTTATAATGGATAAAAAATAGTATTTTACTTGTGTTGGTTTATCTTACAAAAGAGGAAAAGAAAATCAAGTCGAATGCTTTTCTAATAACATTTGATTAGATGAAGAATCCTAGCTCTCAGCTGGTATAGAATGTTTTACTAAAACTCAGTTAAGCAGTGCTATTCTTTGGAGCTTTACTCCCTGGCAAGAGGCTTACTCTATAACAAGACTGCTCTAGCTCTAGAATGAGTCAATAGTAAAGAGATGAATAAGAAGCTGGTTATAAAGCCATTTTTTATCTGGAGTAAGTTCTGGGTTTACCATATCACGTATGATTTTTATGAAAGGAACTTGATATTTCTTTTTTCCATACTGCTTAAAGATACTATCTATAACTCATGCAACCTTTCTAAACTGAGCTTGATCTTCTGCACTAGGTTCATAGGGTTGAACTTTAGGGATCGCTTTGGGATCTGGGGTGATGCCGGTTAATTTGATGTATTGTTCTCTATCCAAAACCACGAAGGCGTCCATTACTCTTGTTCTCGCTCCTCTATCAAGTGTTTTCCCCTCATACACCATCGCAGTACTTGCTCCGGCATCGAGCGAAAGTGCATTCCAGCATCAGAATTCTTTTTTTAGATAGGCTGGAAGATTTCGGATGCTACTTGCACCAACAACTCCCATATAAATCGTAGTTCAATCTTCCGTAGAGCAGATAAAATTCCTATTTGCATTTCCTGCCATTTTTTTGTCAATATAATTGACGAATCCTTGCACAACATCATCTCCTTCAAGCAAGAGCACTGGGAAATTTCCAATTCCAAAATAAATATCATCTAATCTATCCTTGTTGAGATTACTTCGAAGTCCGACATCACTTTCTCATGAATTTCTCTGTACAAAAAATGGATTTCCCTGTTTATCAAAGGAAAATATCATTCTAATACTCGTATCTCCTCGGAATCTACTCCAATCTTTACCATTTCCAAGGAACACTCTCTCAGAAATAGTATGCGTCAGTCTTTTCCCGTCGATTTTACAAGAGGAATAATCATCTGGGCAGAAGAATGCACCATTAATTGCCGTATCTCCGCCAACGTTTTTTGCGAGCTGCTCAGTTGTTTCTCCTCCGTCCTTAGCAGGGGATGCTACGACAAAATGCTCCCCGTCCAATACGACTTTTATCACCCTAATGGGTCTGCCTCCTCTTTTTTCTATCAAGAGTTCCTTGTAAGCAAAGCTCATATTTACTAGACAAAAAAATCAGAATATTCAGCACATAATCAGCATTTTTATTGATTTCATTGATCTTAGGGAGAAAGAAATAAAAGTTCCTTATAGTAGGTTAGGTGAGTTTTTTAGTATTCTTCGCTTTCTTTGGCGTTTTCTTTGATTACTTTTTTGATATCGCTGAGTTTATAGCCTTTTCTCATTAGTTTCTGAATAATCTCAAAGCCGTCTGTTCCTCTTTTTTTATAATTTCTAATCTCTCTCTGAATACCTTGCAAAATTCCTTCCTGAATATCCTCTGCATACTTATCAGACAACTTATTAAGGAGCTGCTTATCGATTCCTTTTAATTCAAGTTTTTTCTTGATAAGGAAAAGTGGTTTTCACTTTTTCATTACCTCGCTATTGAGATAACTTTCTGCGAAAAGGAGATCGTTTACAAAATTTTCAGACTTTAATTTTTCTAAGGTTCTCAAAACCATTTCTGAATCATATCCCTGCTGATAAAGCTTTATTCTCAGTTCCTTCTCTGTCTTTGGATATTTAGTAATAATCCCAATTGCATATTCATAACAGCTTTTTCCCATGATGAACGATAAAGATGGCAATAAAACAAAAGTCTGCTAATGGGCAGACCTTCTCTTATAATTATGAAAGGAAATTTTACAATTTTCCAAGCAAGTCGTCTAGTTTTTGCTCTTGGTCTGCCTTGACCTCCTGAGCCATTTTTTCTCTTCCCATCGTGTCCCTTACAGCATTTCGTTTTTTCAATCTCATTTCTCTCTCTGCATCGATTGCTCACTGTTCTGACTCTGCCTCTTCTTCTTTTTTTAAGATTTGGATATTCATCTGCTCTTCAATATAGATTTCGTAGAGTCTCAACATCTGGAAGGATCGAAGCTCAGAAATCGTCTTTACTACACTCTGATCTCAACTCTTTACTGCGATATAGAGCTCATACGCGTCTTTATCAGCATTAAGCTTGAGTTCATAATCGCTAGAAAACGACCCGGCTACTAAACGCTGAAGCAACGCCCAATCAAAATCATCTCCCAATTCCTCAGGGGTCGCAAAGGGAATATACTCAAAATTCGTAAGGTACTCTTTGAATCGGATTTGGTCTTGGATTCCTCATTGGATCGGACCATATCG
>ERZ773067.2046-NODE-2046-length-10403-cov-5.972362_pt1 | contig 10403 bp, 6 predicted proteins | sample MGYA00580622_ERZ773067 | MGnify/ENA primary metagenome ERZ773067 (study PRJEB29015, sample SAMEA2737998) | human oral metagenome | biome: human oral; feature: human-associated habitat; material: dental | place: China | collected 2113 ...
CGAAAAAGTAATATACATCATTCAGCAATTAGAACTATCCGATAGCAAGGTAGCAAGGGCAATACAGAAGAGCACATCAGCAGCCACACACAAGCGAATGAGACTCAGAGATAACAAATTTACAGAAGAAGATTATCAGAATATCAGAGCCTTTTACCTCGAAAAGCTTCGTAATATTGAGAATTTAGAAGAAGAAAACACCCCCTAACAGCTTAGCTTTAAGGGGTGTTTTATTAGCGTTTAAACGCCTTATAAACGTGTTCTTCCTGCTCTTGAGGTATTTCTTTTTCTGCAGTCTTTTCAGCTGTTTTTACAACCTCTTTTGACACTTCATTCTCTTCTTTAGGACGCAATTTGAAAAACGTTTTGTTCTCTTCAGCTCGTTCTTGTACAAAGTCTATCTGCGGGGCGTTTAATCGTTCCTGCTTCTCTTGCTTGTATTGAGCAACGAGTCTTTCACGAATAATAGGCAACTCCTCTTTGATAGTTTTATCTAAAGCAGCTATTTTCTTTTCTGCAATCTCTTGTTGGTGCTGAAAATCGGCTATATTAACACCTTTCTTTGCCAATTTTTCAATTACCTGCTCAACTGATCTTTGAGCCTTTTCTACTTCTTGAGCTCTAAAGGGTAGCCTTTCTTTCCAATAATCATCTTTTTCTGCCCATTTTTGCATATCTTCATAGCTTTTTTTCTCTTTTAAATATTCATCATATACTTTGGTATAATCTTCAAACTTACGAGAGATAAAGCCCAAATCAGCAGCGTGTTTAGTCTTCTCATTTTCATAGCGCTTCTTTAGTAACTCTATTTCAATATTAGCACGTGTTTCAGGGTTGGTAATGATAGCCGTTTTAAGCTCTTGTGTATCTATATCTGATACATCAATAATATTAGCTCCATTTCTCATCGCTTCCATATAGCGCGACTGTTTATTTTGCAAAGTTTGTAGCATAAATACATCTATGCTATCATTAGTAAGCATATAGTTTATGCGTACATTTTCCCACTGGTTGCCTTGTCGCCAAGCCCTCCCCACTGTTTGCAGTACTGAAGTAAAGTTATAAGGGACGGTTAAAAGATACATATCAGAAGTTTTCTCTTGTAAATTCATACCCTCTTGTATAGCCTCTGAACCAATGATTATTTTTATTTTTCCTGCATTAAATTTTTCTTGCATATCCAAACGTTGATTCTTGCTTGTAGCCCCTGTGATAATACCTACCTCATCAGCTTTATAGCCTATTTCATTTATTAAGTACTCTTTGAGTCTTGGAAACTCTGAAACACCCAACTCAGAATAGATAATTTGCCCCGCTCTGGGGTCATCGGCTTTGTTCTGCCGTATTAAGTCCATAGTGAGTTTAATTTTAGGTGAGTTTTCTACAAATTCTTTAGTAGTAGGCTTTTTCCCTTTGTATTCTTCATACAGATAGGGTGAAATAGCAATTTTGCGAGCGTTAAGGATATGGGTTAAGATAGCTCCATCTTTAGTATCATCTAAAAGGAGGTCAAGAGTGTTATACATTTTTTCGGTTAGTTTATTTTGCTCTATCTTGTACTCTTTATTGATACAATTAGGGCGTACTAACTTAGGATTATCCTCTTGACCTTTAATATCTATGAACTCTGAAAGAAGCTGCTGGAATAAAGCATTATTCTTAAACCTGCGCACATTGGTTTTAAACTTTACATCGCCTTTAGCGTCAATCTCCATATCATTGTCGGCTTCCATAAAGGTCTCAAAGAAGTTGTTTACATTGAAATAGCCTGATTTCTCTAACCGCTGATTGGCGATAAGAGATAATACAGAATAATACTCTAATGGCTTATTAGTGAAAGGGGTTGCAGAAAGTAAAGTAACGTTGCGACCATCGTATTTTTCTTGTATATACTGCGAGGCTACCCACGTATTGAGCCCTAATTTCGAGGGTCGTTGATTTTGGCTACGGAAATCAGAGGCAAACCGCCTGTCCTCGATACGTACTTTATCTACGATATGGTTGGCATTGTGTACTTCATCAAAAGTAAGGTGGTCAAAACCAAAATCTTCCCAGTCGTAGACCTTACCTCTTTTCATTATTCCCTGCATTTTCCTTTCTTTGGCGTTAGCTAATTCTAGCTCACGCATCGTTTCATCAGAAACGCCTCCTGTAATAGGATTTTCTAAGCAATCTACCTCTTTTTTGTTGATATAAGAGAATTTTTCGGCTAATCGCTGGGTGATTTCATCACTAAAACCAATATTCTGAAACCCCTCGTAAGTAACTAAGGTTATTTCACGGTCTTTATTATCAAAATGAGATAGGTCGTAATCTTTACCAAGGTTACCTAACACATTTACTTTAGCATTAGGAATAGCCTCGTAGATAGTCTCCACCCATTGCTTTAAAATGCTGTCATTAGGTACAACTATAAGAGGGCGTTTGGCATTGCCTCGCTCCATAGCCTCGTGCATAGCAAGTATTCCTGATAAGGTTTTACCAAAACCAACTTCGTGGGCTAATAGTCCTACCCCTTTGGTCGTCAATCGTCCTATACCTGCGCGTTGCACCTCTGTTAGTTCTAAAGGCTTTCCTTTAAAGTTCTGGTTTATCTTAGAAAATAGCGGAAACTGTGAGTAGTCTGGGATGTGGAGGTTGTTGTATTTACGGTTAAACTCGTTTACAAAACTCTGTTTAAGGTCTTCAGAGAGTTCCTCACGAAGGAACTTCTGAAAGAGATTATTAGCTACCTCTTTACGACGTTCGCGTATCAAGGCATTGCGCTCTTTATCACTACCTGTTACTGCTTGGTTATCTACAAACTCTATGACCTCCCAAGAAGAAGAAGGTTCAAGGGCTTGTGAAGGTAGTTTTAATACAAAGTCTTTAAAACTTTCGGCTAAATTATAATTTACTTTAACTATGTCATAACGCCTCATATATTGGTTATAAACCTCTTTTTCAACTTTACCTAAGCTAAAATTATGCACAAATTCGTGGTTAGGTGATATAACAATATCTTCTAACTGCTTCTTAGGTGGCAAAACGCTCTCAAGTAAAGCCTTTTGCTTGTTATACTGTGATTTCACTTCCTCATCGTCTAATCTGCCTGCAAAATCAATAGTCAAACGTTCTAATTTTTCGTATATATCCCCCTCTGCATAGTAAAAGTCGTGTATATACCTACCCTTATAATAGTTAGCATATTGTTGATGCTCTTGATAGTTATTTAACTCACCATCATAATTAGTATCAGCAAAGGCTTTTACTTGCCTTGTAGTGAGATTATGACTATTTTGCAAAGCCGTATCAACCACTGTATCATTCTTAACAAATTGGTACTTAAGTATTTTTTTGCTAATATCAGGAGTTGACTGCACCTTGTATTCGCCTGTGCTTTCTTCGGGTTGTTTTTTTTGCCTGGAACTCTTCTCTCCAATAGTATCAATAGTAGCTGCAACCTCTTGTGGCTTCTTAGGAGTATGAGCTTTAATGATATTATCAGCTTTTTTAGTAATATCAGTAAGCTCTTTCTTTGTAAACTTAGCATTTTCCCTCTCAAGTTTCTTCAATAAAACAGCATAATTATCCCACTCTGTAAGAGCAGCTAATGATTTGAACTTTATATTTTGTAAAATTTTTATTGTCTGTCTTACTTTTTCTTTTGCTTCGGTCAATAAGTTATTGTATTCGTCCTCAGAAACAGTAGGAGCAGCTTCTTCTTTTTCTGCAATAGTAACTTTAGGAGCTGGTATCGGTGCACTATCAAAGGCAGCAAACATATCAAGCTGTACGGCTCGGGTACCTTGTTGAGCCTTTACTGATTGTACTTTCTGTGTAGCAAACTCTTGCAAACGTATAAGAGCATCATCTAAGGTACCCTTTATATACTCCTCTTCTTGTCCAAATCTATTCTTTTTCTGCACTGACTCGCCCAATACCTTATTAGGGTTTTCTTGGAAATAGTTAGTTATATCGTGCGAAGGTTGTTGGCTATTCTTTTTGAGAATAATAATATCAGTGCCTATATTGGTAGCTTTGAAAGCTCCGTTAGGCAAACGGTAGGCATCAGTAAGTTCTGCCCCTGTGAGTTTATGAGCTCTATTGAGCCAACCAGAAGGGAGCACCATTGCCAAGGTGCCTCCCTCATTCATTACATCGAGGGAACGTTTTACAAAATAATCTTCGTAACGGGTTATTTTCTCTTCTTCACCTAATCCTAAATATAATCCTCTGTGGCTACCATAAGGAGGGTTACCCACTACCAAATCATATTGGGGGGTAAAATCTTTTTTAGTACCATTATCAGTAACAAATTCCGTTTCAAACGAACGTAGGTTTATTTGTGTATCAGGATGTAGAAGTTTAGTTATTTTGGCTGTAGTATCATTGATTTCAAAGGCTGTTATATTAGTTTTTACCCCTAAATCGGTGGCAGCGTGTAGGAAATTGCCCATACCTACACTGGGTTCTAATATATTGATAGCAGTTTTGCCTTTAAAATTATCTTTTATAAGGTTGCGAACGGCATTTACAAGTTTTTCATCAGTGTAATATTCATCTAATACTCCTCGATTATCTTTGGTAATACCACCGCTTTTGTATTGGCTAATAGTGTCTTTTATCTCATCGGTGATTTGTACTCCCTCTTTAAGTTGTACGATTTTATCATCAGCTACAAAAGTCAGCGAATTAACTAAATCGGTTATTTGTTGATTGCTGACTTTTGAGCTGTTAGGTTTGTTAGGTTTAGGTGTATTTAGTGAGGTAGGTCTTCCAGTTCCAGAAAGAAATGTCTCGCTACTTCCTTGAGGTCGGGATTGGTTTCCGTTAGAAATATCTGTTCTAACTCTTCCGCTTTCCCCTCCTGAAATAGGGTTTTGAGATGATAATACTTGCGGTTGTGTTCCTCTATCGCTGCCCATTTGGGATCCTCCTTCTCGTCCTCCCAAATCGCTCCGCTCTGTGCTGCTAAGTCCATTTCCAACATTGTTGCTGCCCACTGTTTGTCGGCTTGGGTTATTTCCGTCTTGCTGGGGTTGGCTTGGCGAGAGAGGTTCTCTAAGGTTTGGTTCAGATGATTGCTCTCCCACTGGCTTAGGTGAGGATACTCTGTCGGGTTCAGTTGTAATGCTTCCATTTTGTGAATTATTTTGTATGTTATTTTCAGAGGCAAATGTACGACTTTTACCAGAATTATGCAAGTAATTGAACACTTTTAAATGATAATCATTTAGGTCATTTATTTCTCCCTTGCCTATCCCATAATTAGCTCTTTTATCTATGCTGTTTTTCAGATTGTTAAGTATAGATTGAGTAGCATCATCTCCTGCTTTATCACCGTCTAAAAAAAGGTGTATTTTACCTGTATAATTCTTAAAACGTTCTATAAAGGTACCTGTGTTGGTCACAGAGTTTAGTACTACTAATGTACGGTCGTTGGGCTTACCGTTATCTTTAGCCATCTGCAGATAAGAAAGCATATCAGTCATACCCTCAAATACTACAGCTTCATTGCGTGTACCAGGGATAACTGTCATATCGCTTGCTCCTACTTTGGCCTTTATGTAAGGGTTACGAATATCATAACCCCCTGATTGGTTGGGTATTCCTATACCAAAATAGTCCTTATTTTCTTTTATATTGCGGTAATGTACCTGCTGCGTGTATTGTTGTAGAATTTCTTTTGAAATACCTCGCTGGGCAAAGTATTCTAACAACTTGTCATTATTAGGTACCACTATGTTAGTAATAACTGAATGCGGGGTATTAGAGTGTTGAGTAGGAGCTGGGCGGCGGTCTCTTGCAGTTTGAGCACTTTGGCTAATAGTGGTATTAGAAAAGTCCTTTAAGAAATTTACTGCTTCCAACCAATTTTTACCTTCCATTTGCATTACGGCTTTGATAATCTTCCCCCCTTTGCCTGCTTTGAAGTCATAATAGCCTTTCTCATCTACTGAGAATTTTTCGTTATCAGTAACAAAATAATAATCGTGCCCCCTTTGGCGGTCGAATTTCACCCTATTTTTCTGTTCAAGGTAGAAAAAATAATCGACTACGGAGGTATTCTCCACAATTTTCTGTACATCGTCTTCTGGAATATGTAGTTTAGCCATAGGAATAGGTTTTATTTGCGTTTTTTTATAATAAATTCATTAAAATCAAATAGGTTTTGCGCTTCCTTATCCCAAGTATTGCGGGTAAGTAGCTGTACAGATATAAAAATATCTTTCTTTATATTGTACATATCTACTCTTTCTACACGCCCTCCGTACCTATCGCCCTCGTAAGGGTATATAGCATACGGCAGTAGGGTGTCGGTAGGGTGTACATAGTACATTGTAAGGTTCTCACCATCGTTAACACTGAAGCGCTTGTAAGACTTCTTAAACAGAATAGTATCGTTAATATCCTTCCGAAGATGAAATTTAGGTATCATCTTCAAGTTAAACATAGCTCCCTGTTCTTTTTTAAGAATAGGTACTGAAGGGGTTTTAGGTAAATCAGCAAACATAAACTGCTGCGTATTCTTATCGGTGATATTGAAAGCAAGGCTATCTTTGATAAGGATAAGGTAGATATAATCAGTAAAGTCGGGTATATCTATATTAGGAACAAGCTCTACAACGGTATCTCCCTTGTAGTTCAATTTAGACACTACTACTGTTTTCATATCATTCAAGCCTTTAGAGGCATTGAAATAGACATTAGAGACTATATCAATACCTCCTTTTTCGGCTTTTACCTTTTCCTTTTTACCACAAGCCCAAAGAATAAGTGCAGAAAAGAGAAAAATGGCTTTTTTCATAGTTAGTTAGGTATTATCGTGAAATACTCTGTTGTTGGGGCACGTTATTTTTCTGAATATCCTCTCTCACTTCTGGTTTTACCAACTGGTTTTGCGTGGTGAGTCTATTCATTGAACTGTCGTAAAGCTTAAGGCTTTTCCACTGAGGATTTAGCACGGCAAAGCCTTGTACTTGTCGGTTTTCGTGCATAAAGGTAGCCTGTGTGATATTGCCTTTCTCTAAATGCTTCTTAGTGCGTTCTCGCTGAATATCATCGGCAAATACCAAGTTAGACTTTTGCATAATATTGTCTACATCCACGCCATAGCCTTTGTTATACCATTCGTATTTGTAGTTACCATAATCAGTTTTTGGCTCTTTCATTTTGAGCTTAATAAAGCTCTCAGTACGTGATAATTCACCTGTTTCCTTATCAACCATATCGTGCTCTATTTTCACTGAGCGACCTTCGAGCAGATTAATAGCCTCTTTGGCAGTGATGCTATTTTCTTTCTGAACTTTGAAACTCTGCGAACGTTCTTCACCGTTTTTAGTGGTGAGGTTTGCTCGATAAGAGTTTAGGAATACGCCCCCTTGCTCGGTTTTAGCAATATTGAGGTCGAAGGTGACGGTATTGCCTTTCATAAGCTTGTCGGGGTGGTTATACTCAACACGTACAGTAGTTTTATCTTCTGGTGATAGTATAGCGTTTTCTAAGTCTTTATGCATCTTAGGGTCTTCGCCTAAACCGAGATATTTCACTTGGTTTTTGAGGTAGTTTAGTTGTGTAAATTGCTTTTCAGTGAGCTGATTAGTAACATCAGTTACTCTATCTACTGTCACATCATTAGGTATTCCCTTTTGTTCTGTTGTTTCCATTTGTTTTACGGTGTTTAAAAAGTTATTAATCTTGTTTTCTAATTTCTCTTTTGCGTCCTTTGGTAATACTTTTTCAAATACTTCCTCAATAGAGTTTGCACCTTCTCTCACAGCATTTTTATCTATAAATTCTTTCTCTTCAGGAGAAAATGAGAGATAGACTTGCTTGAGGCTGTCCATTTTTTTAGTATCATTTTCCCAAGCTAAATCACTTATAAAGCTATAGAGAATGCCGGTATCTAATTTTTTTTTAGGAGTATTCTTCTCTTCTATTGTAGCTTTAGTAGCTACTTCTTGTTCTGTTGTATTCATTGTTGTATGTTTTAAAAGTTATTAATCTTTCGGTTATCCTTCGCTTATCCTTCGGTGAAGGTTCGCTTACGGTAAGATTAGAGTTCTTACCTACGGAAGCCTCGATGGCGCTGTTGTTCTTGTTCTTGCTCTTGGGCTTGCTCTTCGCGGTGACGATTAGCATCTTGGTAGAGGTCATCATCATTAACATCTAAGCGAAGCTTGGTTTGCTGTTGTTTTTGCGATTGGCTTTCGTTAGGGGTAGCATCGTCTACGGTGCTAATGGTTTTGGAAACGATATTTAGATTATTAGTAATCTCTTTGCCAATCTCTGGGAACTTGTCAATTTTGTCTTGCAGATAGCCTTTGAGTTTTAGCAGCTCATTTTTGAAGCGGTTGCTCTCTTGTATATCTTTTTTTTCTGCAACTATAGCCGCTATTTTCTCGGTATCTTTGAGCAGGTCAAGCTCTGTAACTTGTTTTGTTTTTTGGTCGTAGATAAAGGCTTTTTTCTCTATATCTAACGCCTTGCTATCAGTAAGTTCGGTAAGCTCACTATATACAATTTCTTTTTGACTTTGCTTTACCAACTCGTCTATGGTGCGGTCGCGTTGGTAGATATTGACATTTAAGCGTTTATTATTGTCCGTTAAGAGGAAAATAAGACGGTCTTTGCCATTGTCGGCAATCATAGCGTGTCCTTTAAGGAAATTTTCTATATCCTTTTCTGACAATTTCTTAGAGAAGGTATTATCATCGGTCATAATACCATACTCTTTTAGTTCGGATGTGGGCAAATTCTCATTCATACAATTGTTTCTGCTTTGTTTTTATGATTATTTCTTATATTTTTCTTTACAATAATAGCTATTCTAAGTATTGTGTGCCCTACTAACATACCTGTAAGTAAGTTTAGAAAGGCTATGAACTTAACCATACGAGATAACTCGTGGGCTAACTGTGCTTCAAAGTCTGTTACCAAAGGAGAGTTATCAATATTGCATAGTTCCACTACGATGTACTGATTGAAGCAATAAATAGCCGTGAGTAGTATTGCAAGTATCAATATTAATAGGACTGTTTGGATGATTTGGATACGCTGTTTTGTCATTTTTTCTTGCTGTTAAATTGGAATGCGGGTTTTAGGTCTTTATCAAGTACTAAGTAAGCTTCAAAGTCGCTACCTGTTTTGCTTTTGAAGCCTTTGATAAGCGAGGTTTTTCCTTTCTGCAATAAGTCCTCGATATTCTTGGCGGTAAGCTTCTTATGGGCTATCTCTTTCCAAATACTATACTTGCAGCCGTTCTTATAATCATTGCAGCCATAACTTTTCTCGTATTCGATAATCTGCCCTTTCTTGCAAGCTGGACACGTGCCTAAGCCCTTGCGAGTGCTGGCGGTAATAGCTAATTGCAGAGAGAAAATCTGTGCGACTGTACTCTTAACGTAATCGGTAAGGCGATTGTAATAATCGGTTACAGAGGTTCTACCGTCTGCTACTTGTTTCAGCTGATATTCAAGGCGGGCAGTTTGGGCTACATTGACTACTTCGAGGTCTTTGATAGCGTCGTAAAACTGCAAGCCAAGTTCGGTAGGAATATATTTGTTCTTCTCAAAAGCGATGTACTTGCGTGTATTTACTAATACTTCGATGATACCAGGGCGAGTGCCTTTGGTGCCAATTTCAAGCCCTTTGAGGTCAAACTCACTTTGTAGCTCAGCATATACTTCGGGGCTTTGCTCTTGTAGGAACTTGCCTAAGTTACACAGGTCGGCAGTGAGAGTAGCAGGAGTATATATGGCTGGTGGCTTGCTTTCTATTTCCTTTAAGTTCTTCTTTTCAATAGTTACCTTATCATCTTGCTTGTAAGGTAATTGCAATATAAAATTAGTATCCTCTTCGCTGTCGTCTTCGTCTGCTGTTGCTACCTTTACTTTAGGGCTGTATTTCTTCCACCCCTCTTGTACTAAGTTGCTTGTATGTGTTTTGAAAGGGGTGCTTTGGTTTTCAAACTCGTATACTCCTTTCTCATATACAGCAGCCTCTGAGAAGCTCTCTAAGCAACGATGCAGGATTAGGGCATATATGCGTTGGTCTTGCTGACTAAGATTTTCTATACCATTAGTCTGCCCTGTGGGTACCAAGGCATCGTGAGAGCCTGTTATTTTAGCCCCATTAACAGAAGCGGGCAGGCTTGCAGGAAAGGCAAAATCGGCAATATTAAGGCACTGATTGACCAGATTAGGCAGGAACCCTTTTAGCTTATTATAGCCCTCTTCGGTAATATAAGCGTCTTCAGTACGTGGGTAAGAGGTTAGTTTACCCTCATAGAGGCGTTGGGCTGAAGCTAATACTTCGGCAGCAGTATACTTATAGAGTTTATTAGCCACGATAGTAAGGCTGTCGAGGGTATTGGCTAAATCTGAAGATGCTCATGATAAAGTGCGTTTGCAATCTGCTAT
>ERZ773067.2047-NODE-2047-length-10395-cov-2.546325_pt1 | contig 10395 bp, 8 predicted proteins | sample MGYA00580622_ERZ773067 | MGnify/ENA primary metagenome ERZ773067 (study PRJEB29015, sample SAMEA2737998) | human oral metagenome | biome: human oral; feature: human-associated habitat; material: dental | place: China | collected 2113 ...
GACCAACTCTCTGTGGTTTTCAGCCTTTTTTAACTCCCTCTTCAGTTGTGATATACGCTCATGTATCAGCCTTCTGTCCATCTCAATCTTCTTTTCACCCGGTCCTCGGGTTCCGATACCTCCGCCAAGCCTTGACAAACTGCTTCTAAGCCCCACAAGTCTGGCTGAAGCAAATTTAAGCTGTGCAAGTTCCACCTGAATCTTTCCCTCCCCGGTGACGGCTCTTTTGGCAAAAATATCAAGTATGACCATGGTTCTGTCCATTACCTTGATATCTAAAATATCTTCCAAGTTCTTCAGCTGTGCAGGACTGAGTTCATCATCACATACTACACCCGTAGCATTAAGAACAGCTATCCTCTCCTTTACCTCTTCTATCTTACCCTTTCCAAGATAAGTACCCGGATGAATCCTCTCCCTGGACTGTATAATGCTTTCAAGCACAACCGCTCCCGCAGTATCTACCAGATCCTTTAATTCCTCCATCGAACTTTTTGTATCATCACCACAGTCCACCGCCAGGAGAATCACTCTTTCCACAATATCCTTTGTTTCATATGTACTCATTATATTACCTATCTCAATCTGGACTTTAAAAAAGCCACTTCATGTGCAACTTCCTCGGTTTCTCCGTATCTGTCAATATATAATTGAAAGCATTCAAGTGCCTTCTCATACTCACTCATATACTCATAGCATGAACCCTTTGAAAAAATAAGTGACTTTAATACTTCCTCATTGTTTTTATCTAAATTCTTTCCGTCTAAAAGGGCAATGCCCTCTTCCACCGCCGCCAAAGCATTTTCATAGTCCTCTCTTTTTGACATATGTGCAGCATACACAGCCAATACCTTGGCATTTTTTCTACCGGTTTCTTCCAAAAGTTTTTTTAAACGTTCCTCCGCCTGATCCAAATATGTGGCTTCCATATTTTTATCATACATTTCTTCATAATAGTGAACAATGGATAAACCGGCGTTTATATGCACCTCGTTTTTTCCGCCATGTTTAGCGGCCTGTTCATACATTGAAATTGCATCATCAATTTCCACATCCATATCCGTATTACATAGATTAGTGTAAATAATGGCCAACATATCCAAATATTCACTTCTTTCCTCATCTGCCGACATAAGCAGCTTATAGGTATGCTCCGCCGCCTTATATTCTCCTGCCCTATATTCGGCCTCGGCACGATATCTGAGTATATCTATCTCAAGACCTCTGATATTCTTGCTGCCGTGAAAACCTATAGCTTTGTCAAATTCTCCTACCGCCTCCACATATTTGCCCTCCTCCATAAGGAGTTTACCGTTTTCAAAAGCCTGCTTTTCCCTAGCTGCACATCCGCTCAGTATAAATATAAGAGCGATAATACATATTTTTTTAATTTTTACCGGTACTTCCAAATCCACCTCTGTCCAATTCATTTAATTTTTTTACTTCTTCAAACTCAAATGCGTCCTGATGCTTCATTATTCTAAACTGGCAAATCCTGTCATTTACCTCTATTACAGTATCCCTTACCGCCCATGCCGGAAATCTCCACTCGTCATTGTCGCCTGAATATGACTCATCCACAATCCCCACAGAGTTTGCCTGCATGATTCCGAAATTTTTAAATGTGGAACTTCTCGGTACCACCAAAGCTTCATACCCCTTTGGCAGTTCCATTCCGACACCGAGTTTTATTAATTTATACTCACCCTTTTTAAGTTCCACTCTCTCCCCTGCTCTAAGGTCAATCCAATCACTTTTTCCGTCTATAAACTTTAATTTTTCAATATCTTCATTAAAATACTTTATTTTAATTTTCATAAACCACCTTTATTTTACAAATTAAACTTATATATGCCTGTTTTCAGTCACAATACTGACAATAAAGTCGAGGGCATACTTACTATCTCTGAACTTAACACCTTTGGCAAAGGACTTCTAAAATATTGCTACAAAAGCCGTTCATTCGTTTTCAAATCCGAATTTATATCCGGTTTCTTCCTCAACCTGATGCACTATCTCAGCCTCCAAATCCGAATCAAGTCTTGGCAATGCCTCCTTTGACTCCACACCGAATCTCCTAAGGAATTCCTCAGTGGTGGCAAACTGTGCCGGCCTGCCGGGTGCATCAAGTTTTCCGGCTTCATATACCAGACCAAATTCCACAAGCCTGTTTACCACATGATCTGAGGACACCCCCCTTATATGTTCAATCTCCGACTTGGTTATAGGTTGTTTGTAGGCTATTATTGACAAGGTTTCCAATACTGCATCCGTCAACACCTGCTTCTTGGGTGTTTTGCAAACTCTTATAAGTTTGTCATAATACTCCCTTCTTGTACACATCTGAATGGAGTCTCCAAGGTCAATAATCTGAATCCCTCTGTTATCCTTTTCGTACTTGTTCTTTAAGCTTTCAATATTTTGGACCACCTCAATCCTTGGCAATTCAAGTGCCGCACATAACTGTCTGATTTCAACAGAGTTTCCAAAGGCAAAGAGTATCGCCTCTATCGCCGCTTCCGTATTATTTAATTTAGCCATCAAGTATATCGCTAAGATTAAGCGCTTCCTCCTTTCCCTCCTCCTCAAGAGTTTCTATTTCCATCTCTCCAAAGGTTTCTTCCTGTACAAGTTTTATTTTCCCCATTTTCATAAGTTCCAAAACACTTAAAAATGTCACTACCACTTCAAGCTTTGTTGGCATATTCTCAAGCAGTTTTCTAAAGTTAAATTTCCTGTTATGTCTTGCATATTCCATAACCTCTCTAATCTTTGTTTCCAGGGAAACAGGTTCTTTTTTAATAGTGCCGAAGTTGCTCCTGACCTTATCTGTTCTGTTATCCTTTTGCTTCATTACCCGGTCAAATATCTGTCTGAGTTTATGAAGATTTAAATCTCCAAAAAGAGCATCCATATCCGGCGGTTCCTTGTAGCAGGCAATTTCCTTTGGGATATCCGGTTCTTTAAACAGTATCTTTTCCGCATCAAAATACCTTCCTGCCAGCTCATTCGCCATTAACTTATATTTCTTATATTCAAGCAGCCTTTCCACCAGTTCCGCCCTAGGATCAATCACCTCTTTAGTCTCCTCATCCTCTTCCATAGGCAGAAGCATTTTCGCCTTTATATCAAGCAATGTGGTGGCCATTACTATAAACTCACTCATAAGTTCAAGGTCATCCGTTTTCAGGCGATTCATATAGTTTAAATACTGCTCCGTTATACTTACTATCGGGATATCATATATATCAATTCTATCCCTTTCTATCAGGTATAGAAGCAAATCCAACGGTCCTTCAAACCTTTCCAATTTATATGAGATTTCCATATTCCTACCTTTCATTACCTGATGTTTCTACTTTACGTTATCAAAAATATATAAATGATACAATCGCATTTTTTAACTTTACTATTGTAACAGACTTTATGTCTAAATGCGATATAAACATGGCGTTCTTGCGGGTAGACAGTTTAAACGCTTTTTATCAAATTGATCACCACCAACTCGGACATATTATTAAGCCTTATATTAATGCTGTGGGTTCCAAGTCCCGAACCTATAATCTGATACATCTTCCCAAGTCTGTGAATTCCCGTCACCAGCCGACTAAAGAACATATACTGCGGTGTCATAACCCCTATTCCTCCGGGAAGTCTTATAGTTCCGCCATGATTATGCCCGCATAAAGTAAGATCAGCTCCGGATTTTTCATAGCTTTCCATAAACATCGGTGAATGTGCCAGTAAAATATTATACTTTTCTTTATTTATATTAATTTTGGAATTTATATAATTTAGCGGCAATTTAAGTTTACATCTACGATGATAGTATTTTTTTGAAAGATTCAGACCGTGAACATATATATTATCTCCAAGAGAGATACTTTCATTTGAGAGATATACTATTCCAAGGCTTTTAACAATATCCTTATATTGCTCAAGGCTTAACCCGAATTTATTCTCATAAAGTCTTTGCTCATGATTTCCGTTTGCATAAATACATTTATATTTTTTTGCAAGTTTTTTTAAAAGAGGCAATACATTGGATATACCGAGTTCTCTTTTAACGGTAATCAAATCTCCACCTATCAGTATAAAATCCGGTGATATTTTATCAATTGCCTTTATAAGCCTTTTATTCCCGGCTCCGAAACTGTTATTATGTAAATCCGTCAGAAAAACTATTTTTTTCCCGATTTCAATCTTCTTACTGTATATATTATAATTTACAATTTTAAAATTCTTCCTCTCATAAAAAGAACGGAGCAACAGGGCAATCCCCACCGCTCCGAGTCCTATGATTTTTGAAAATGTATTCTTCATTAAACTCCCAGCCTTAGCTTATCCAGACTCCGTCACTATTTACATAGTAGCCGTCAGGTGTAGTGGTATTTGTCAACATTTTACCATCACTTCCTAAATAATACCATAGTCCGTTATAACTGATCCATGACGAAAAGTCCATCGTACCGGAGTTTTCCATATAATACCAGGCACCGTTAACATCCTGTCTCCATCCTGTCGCCATGTACTGGTCCGAATCAAACCAATATCTTTTTCCCTTTATATCAAGTACCTCATCTTTTGCCGGAATACTGCCTTCCTTTACAAAAATCCATTTTCCACCGCTTGACTGCCAACCTGATTTTAATTTCATTCCCGGACCGTATTGTGCATTTTCATCCGTTTCCTGAGTTTGTAAGGAAGTGGTACTTTTTGTTTCTCCTACATTACTTACAGGTGCCGCCACACTTTCAACCTGAAGTTCCCTTCCCGATTTAGTATCATTTGCACTCTGTGTTTCACTGCTGTTTGAGACTGTATCAGTATTATCCGATGAAACCACCTCAAAGCCGTAATCAAGCAAGGCCTTTGTATCCACATAGTGAGTGGCTGAACTTTTTAACACAACCGCAATCAGCATCACACCGTCTCTTTGTGCTCCTGTAACAAGAGTATTTCCCGCACTTCTTGTATATCCTGTTTTCCCACCTATCGCACCCTGATAATATCTGTGATCTCCGACATAAATCATTTTATGCCCCATCCCTATTTCAGTTGCGTTCGGCCTGCTTGCGGTTGCCGGAAAAATATATGAAGTTGTACCCACAATCTTTCTAAACTCCGGATTCTTAAAGGCCTCCGCCGCAATCAATGCCATATCCTTTGCGGTGGTTACATGGTTTGCATTGTTTAATCCGCTGGGATTTACAAAATTTGTATTTGTGGCTCCGATTTCTCTTGCCCTTGCATTCATCATACTTGAAAAACCGGCTATAGAACCTCCCACATACTCGGCAAGTCCGTTTGAAACCTCATTTGCCGATGCAAGCATTGTTCCGTAAAGAGCATCTCTTACACTCATTTTGTCGCCTTCACTTACACCAAGTCTGGTAGCACCTGATTCCAAATTGGTGGTGGCAGCTCTTGAAAATACAACCGTATCATCCAAGTCGGCATTTTCCAAGGTCAATAAAGCCGTCATTATTTTTGTAATCGAAGCAGGATAAAACTGTGTATCTCCATTTTTTTCATAGAGAAACTCTCCTGTATTTACATTATAGAGTGCCGCTCCATTTGCAGATATCTGAGGCAAAGCGGCTGCATAAACCGTATTACTTAAACAAAGACTTGTTGTACTTGCAATTATCAAAAACGATGATATTGCTCCTAATATAATCTTACACAATTTAATCATTTCTAACCCTACTTTGAAATATTTTTATAAAATCTATTATAACCGGCTCTAAGTTAAAAGATGCCAAATGTGCCATAGCTTTTATTATCAGTGATTCCTAAAGCCGGCATATGCCGTCTTACTTAAAACACGGAGTATTATCTAAACAATATGTTGAAAACTATGCTGTATTATTTTTGATGACATATCGGCAAAAGAAATATTGCACTGTCATTACAGATACTTCTATATCTTGAAAAATCAGATCACTATACATTCCTAAATCTTTTCAAACAACACATCCTCCATTATACAAAACGCACACATAATAAACAAGCAATGTTTGAGAATATATCTTTACATTTTACTTAAAAAAGGTTGCAGTTCAGGTAAGACATAACTTGACTCTTTTAATTTTACAATCCCTGTAGTGTTTAACTCTGTTTACTCTTTCAATCATCTATATTAAAAAGCCCCGGTAAATCCGGGGCTTTTATAACAATCAGTGCAAACTGTGGAAGTGATTTATACTCCCTAATGATTTCAGTGCATGCTTTCATAAAGCATACCCACTCACTGATAAATATCATTTTACATATTATCGGTCGGTCAATTCTTTTATTATATCACTTACATGTTCAAGCTTTGTTGCCCTGTAAGCATTTGAACCGCAAAAAAGCAGTGCATGACCTTCATCAGAATTTGCCGCAGAACATAGGGCATCCGTAATACAATATGGTATGGTCTTTCTGTCACATATTGAGGTGGACAGACAGTTATGGCAATGCCTTATAGGTATGGAGCCTTTTGAAAGTCTGTCTATAAAATCATTTCTGATGGCTCTTCCCGGCATCCCTACAGGGGACTTTGTAATTATTATATCATCTTCACTTGCATTAATATAAGTTTGCTTATATTCATCAGGGGCATCACATTCATAGGTGGTCACAAATCTGGTACCCATCTGTACACCGTCCGCTCCCAAACTTTTTACATGCTCAATATCGGATTTATCGTAAATTCCGCCTGCTACAAAAACCGGAATTTTTTTACCGAATTTATCCTCATATAATCTGACTTCCTCAATGATTTCTTTTATCTCTACATCATACTCGGATCTCTTATAATTAACACTCGGATGAATATCAGCACCAAGTTTATGTAAATCCTCATAGGAAAATCCTAAATGTCCTCCTGCAAGAGGTCCTTCTATAACCACCGCATCGGCAGTGGTTTTATACTTCCTCTCCCACATTTTTAAAATCACCTTGGCACTTTTCCTACCTGAAACAATCGGTGCAACACATGTTCTCTTTGAGTTGCCGCTTTTTTCCATTCCCCTGTCCACAAGTTCAGGCAAATCAACCGGCAGACCTGCTCCTGAAATAATAATATCAGCCCCTGCCTTTACAGCCTCCACCACATATTCGGAATATTTATTGGTTGCCACCATTATATTAAAACCTATAAAGGGAGCGTAATTTTTTAGTTTTTCCAATAATTTGGGGGACTTCAATGAAGGTTTAAAATGATTTTCAAAAATCCTTTTTGCCAAATCCCTTGCCTTGTCAAGTTCAGTCTTTATTGCACGAAGGTTTGCACCTATCGGGTTTACATCAAAATCCTTTTCACGAAATCCTATTTGTGCACTGGATATTATACCCATTCCTCCATTGCCTGCCACATGTCCGGCCAGTGAAAAAAGACTTATCCCCACTCCCATACCGCCTTGGATAATGGGATAGAGTAAATCCCTGTCAGCTATTTTTAATAATTCCATATCTTCCTCAATTAAAATTTCCTGAATCTCATATATCTGTCTTTTGCAATCTCTTCACCTGTTTTAGAATCTGAAACGGCAAGAAATTCATCTATATTTGTAAATAGCTGTTCCACCACTCCATCCATTGTGTCAACTGTCAACGGAATTTCTTCTTTTATAATTCTGTCAATTACTCCAAGACTTAAAAGTTCCTTTGAGGTAATCTTCATTACCTCAGCCGCTTCTTTACTCTTCTTTGAATCCTTATAGAGTATCGAGGCAAAACCTTCAGGTGAAAGTATTGAATAAATTGAATGTTCAAGCATCCATACTTCATTTGCAAGTGCAAGTGCAAGTGCTCCGCCTGAACCTCCCTCACCTATTACAATTGATAGTATCGGCACAGTAATACCGCTCATCTCAAATAATGCTCTTGCTATCGCCTCAGCCTGTCCCTTCTCCTCAGCTTCTATTCCGCAAAATGCCCCTGGAGTATCTACAATACATATGATCGGTAACTTAAAACTTTCTGCATGCTTCATAAGCCTTAACGCCTTACGATATCCGCTCGGGTTTGGCATACCGAAATTTCTAATCTTATTTTCTTTTAAGTTTTTTCCCTTTTGCTGTCCGATTACCATTACAGCCCTGCCGTAATAATTTGCAATGCCTCCTATAATGGCTCCGTCATCTCCGGAAAGCCTGTCACCGTGAAGTTCAAAGAAATAATCAAAGAGCCTGTCAATATAATCCTTTGCGGTAGGCCTGTCCGCCCGCCTTGATAAGAGCACACTGTCCCATGCGGTTTTAGGTATCTTCACCTTTGAAGGTTTATCACTGCTGTTTTTAACGGGATCTTCAACCACCTCACTGCGACTGAACTTTTTAAAACCTTCCGTATGTGCCCTTAAAAGTTTTTTTAATACCGATCTTTGTTCCTGTCTCTCCACGATTGCATCTATAAAGCCATGTTCCAGTAAAAATTCCGCACTTTGAAAACCTTCAGGTAACTTGGCTCCGATAGTCTGGGCAATAACTCTTGGACCTGCAAATCCTATAAGTGCCTTAGGTTCTGCAAGAATTATATCCCCAAGCATTGCAAATGATGCGCTGACCCCTCCCATAGTTGGATCTGTTAAAAAACTTATAAAAAGTTCTCCGGCCTCATGGAGTTTTTTTAATGCGGCTGAGGTTTTTGCCATTTGCATAAGTGATATCATTCCCTCCTGCATTCTGGCTCCTCCCGAACATGAGAAAATTATTATAGGTATTTTTTCCTCTGCCGCCTTTTCTATGGCAAGAGTAAGTTTTTCTCCCACAACTCTTCCCATTGATGCCATCATAAATCTGGCATCACATACACCTATCGCACATCTTACATGTCCTATAGTTGCCTCTCCGGTAATCACCGCCTCATTAAGTTTTGCCTTCAGCCTCTCCTCCTCAAGTTTTATCTCATAATCAGGAAAATCAAGAGGATTTGATATAGGCATTGTCTTATTCCATTCTACAAAGCTTCCCGAGTCCACAAGCATCTCTATTCTTCTGTAAGCATGGACTCTGAAATATCCTCCGCATTTTGGACAGGTGTAAAAAGCCGCCTTCACATCTTCGGCATATATAGGTTCTTTGCAAATCCTGCATTTTCTCCAAAGCCCCGTCGGAATATCTTTTTTTACTTCATCTTCAGCTTCTATTTTTGCATATGTCTTTTTAAACATATTTCTAAACATGACAACACCTCAAAACTTTCATTACTGCATTTTTAATCTCTTCTCTATAAATGAAGTATCTATATCGGCTTCTATAAAATAGGGATTGTTTATTATTCCATAGTTAAAGTCAATATTTGTATCAACACCTTCTATAACAATTTCTCCAAGTGCGGAGCGCATCTTTGCAATTGCCTCCTCCCTGTCTTTACCATGTACTATCAGCTTTAAAAGCATTGAATCATAAAAGGGCGAAACCCTATATCCTTCATATATATGAGTATCCACCCTTACACCATTACCTCCCGGCAAATGCATACCTGCTATGCATCCGGGTGAAGGTGCAAAGTTTTTGTCGGGATTTTCCGCATTAATTCTGCACTCTATTGAATGACCTTCTATCCTTACATCCTCCTGTGAGAGTGAAAGTTTTTCTCCGGCGGCAACTCTTATCTGTTCCTTTATAAGGTCCATACCGGTAATCATCTCGGTAACGGGATGTTCCACCTGTATTCTGGTGTTCATCTCCATAAAATAAAAGTTCTTATGCTTATCCACTAAGAATTCAATAGTTCCGGCATTTTCATATCCGGCCGCCTTTGCGGCACTCACTGCCGCATTACCCATCTTCTCCCTCAGCTTTTCATCTAAAAACACCGAAGGTGCCTCTTCCAAAACCTTTTGATGTCTCCTTTGTATGGAACAGTCACGTTCTCCAAGATGTATAACATTTCCAAGGCTGTCGGCCATTATTTGAAACTCTATATGTCTGGGGTTTTCAATATATTTTTCAATATACATTGAATCATCTGAAAATCCCTTTAAGGCTTCGGTTTTTGCAGTAATGAAATTTTCAGTGAAATCCTCCTCACTTCGTGAAATTCTCATTCCCTTTCCTCCGCCTCCAAGTGCAGCCTTTATCATAACCGGAAATCCCACTTTTTTAGCCAATTCAAGAGCTTTTAAAGCATCCTTTACGCTTCCGTCGGCTCCCGGCACTACCGGTATGCCTGCATTTTGCATGGTTTCTCTGGCGGCGGCCTTATCTCCAAGCTTTGCTATGGTTTCCGCCTTAGGTCCTATAAACTTTATTCCCACCTGGGTACAAAGCCTTGCAAATTTTTCATTCTCTGATAAAAATCCGAATCCGGGATGTATTGCATCAACTCCCTTTGTAATAGCGGCACTGAGTATTCTCTCCATATCCAGATAGCTTTTGGTAGCGGGAGCAGGTCCGATACATA
>ERZ773067.2048-NODE-2048-length-10393-cov-14.844361_pt1 | contig 10393 bp, 9 predicted proteins | sample MGYA00580622_ERZ773067 | MGnify/ENA primary metagenome ERZ773067 (study PRJEB29015, sample SAMEA2737998) | human oral metagenome | biome: human oral; feature: human-associated habitat; material: dental | place: China | collected 2113 ...
CATTCTTATGGAGGGTTAAAAAATGTAATAAATTATATTACTTCTGGAGAAAAAGAAAGAATTTATAAAGTTGAAGGAATAGGATTAAGTGATAATAAAGATATAGCTTATAAAGAAATGTTAATTAATAAAAAAGGCTTCGGAAAAGAAGAGGGTAGACAGTACAAACAATTTATTTTATCTTTTCCAACTGGAATAGATGCTGAAACAGTATATCAAATTGGTGTAAAATTTACTGAAGAAAATTTATTAAAGAGAGGTTATAAATCTATCTTAGCTGTTCATGATGATAAAGATCATAAACATGTACATATTATTACAGACAGTGTTAATTATCTTACAGGAATGAAGTTCCATGAAATAGAAAGAAAAGCTCTAGAAAAAGAAAAAAATAGATATAAAAATTATAATAAAGATGTAAATACTAGCGAAGTTATTTTAGAAGATCTAATTGAAAGTTTAGATGAAATTTCTCTGGAATATGGGATACTTCCATTAAAAAAAGAAAAAAGTAAAAGTAAAAATATAACAGATAAAGAAAAATATAAAACACTTGAAAAAGAAGATAGTTTTAGAAATAAGATAGCATCTATATACGAGAAAATAGCAATAATGCCTTCAACTAACAAAAACAATATATTTGAAAGATTGGAAAAAGAAGGAGTTTATATTGCCCAAAGAAATGATGGTAAAAAAAATTTTGATATAGAGAAAAAAACATTAACACTAGCAATTAAATATGTTAAAAATGGTAAAGAACTTGAGGGAAAATGCAGATTAAAATTGCTTGAAAAGGAAGAAAGTTATAGATTTAATGCTACAGAAAATGTTTTTGCATTTGACTATGTATTTAATAGAGAAGTAGAACTTACAAAAGAAAATAGAGAAAAGAAAGAAAAAGAATATAACTATAATATAACATTAGATGAAATAAAAAAAGAAATTGAAAAAGATATACCAAAGACAGAAAAAGAGTGGCGAGATGAACTTATAAAGCTGCTTGAAAAAGAACATAACAGAAAAAGATTAACATTAGAAGAAATCCAAGAAGTTTTTAAACCCATTGAAAATAAGGAAAATAAACATATTATAAATTATACAATAAAAGCAATTAAAGAAAATCTAGTTGAAGATGATGGAACTGTCATTTTAAATGATATAGGTTCAGCTTTAAGAACAGCTTTATCGCCCATAAAGATAGAAGAAAAGAAAAAAGAAATTATAGATGAAAGTGATTATACATTTGAATATAAACATAAGGAAGAAAAAGAATGGAGTTATAAAGATTTTATTTCTATTTCATCTATCAATAAAAAAGAAGAAAAAGAAAAGGAATTTGAAAAAGAATATATAAGAGAATATAAGGCAACACCTAATCCTAATAAAGATACAGATGAAGAAATTGAAGAAAAGAAGCCACAAGAAAAAGTTGTAGTACAGGAAGTACGAGAAATTAAAAAGAAGAAAACATTTAAGGAATTAAAGGAAGATATTTATAAATTTATAGAAAGTAAAGAAGATTTAATTTTATTGGATGCTATAAATCTATTAGAAGATTTCAAAAACAATGAAAATAGAGAAATTGTAGATTACATAATAAAAGTATTACCTTCAATAGTTGAAAATGTAGATGGCTATAAAACAGTAGTTGCAGAAGATTTCAGACAAAATTTGGAAAATAAACTAATTAATGAATTTAAGGAAGAAAAAGAACATAAAGTTAATAAGGAGAAAAAATTTGAGTACGAGTATTGATAAAATTTTTAATGATTTAATAAATGAATTAGAGCAAATAAATGAAAGTAATAATAATATAATTTATAATACTAAAGCATTAAATAAAGTAGTGGAGAAATTAGAACAAAGTTTAATTATTCAGAAAAATCTACAAGAAGAACTAGAAAAATTTAGGAATAGTAGGCTAATGCTGGAAAAGGTAACTGGAAATATAGAAAATAGTATAGCAAAAAGCCTTATAAATAGTAAAGAAATTTCAACAGCTATAAATAATTTTAAACTTCAGTTACAAGAATTATATAAAGATCTAATTTATAAAGCTGAGAAAGATATAAATAACTATATAAATGAAGAATTAAAAGCAACTATAATAACTACATTAGATAACTATTTTAAAGATAAAGAAATTAAATAAATCAAAGTTAAATAGACACAAAAGTACAAATGTGTCTATTTTTTTATTTAAAAACATAACGGGGGTAGACCCCCGAATATACGGAGAATGTCCCCAGTCCCCCCGACAAGCGAGGGAACTTTCGGGAACGACTTCGGCGATGGCAAACTTCCTCATTTTCCACTTTTTAGCCGCCTTTTATACTCTCTCATTTGTATCTTTTTTATTATTCTTTGTTAAATTTAATATTTAACTATAAAATATTTATATTTTATTAATAATACAATATTAGTACATAAATATAGATATGTTATATAATAACTATAAAAGTATCATCATTTAAAATGTATTGATATTAAATAATATATTAGATTACTATTATAGTTATATTTAATTAATATATTAGTATTAATTTAGTTTAAAATGTATTTAAAAATATATTTAGTATTTTTTATAATTATTTTATAAAGTATGTAATAAATTATCAAATTAAAATATATAAAAACTTGATTAAAGCTAGATTATATCGCTATTTAATCACTTTTTTTAAGGACAATCTATTACATTAAAGTATCAAAATATTATTGGTATTAAATAAAAAACTATATATATAGTTATAATACACTATATATAATTTTTATATAAAAGTGTAAATAAAACCCCTTTACATTTATTTACACTAATGATATACTATACATATAACATAAAAACGCATCAAGTTGCATACTATACTATAAATCACAACTTCATTTAATCCTTTAAAGCCAAATAAAAAATATATATTGCATTTATGTTATATGTTATAATATATAGTATCTTAAAAGACATTTTATTTATAAAAAAAGGGAGTGAAATTATATGGGAGGTATAAATTATCAAACATTAGAAAAGATTAAAAATATAAAGGAAGATATAGCAGCTGGTAAAGAGTTAAAAGAAATTATAAAGAAGTATTTTACTAACAGTAAAAACAAACTTCATAAATGGCTAGTAACAAACCAAGCACAATTTAATGGAGAAGAATTAAAATACCTAGAATATGTTATAGCTCCAGAAGTAATAACAGAAGAAGAAAGAGATATAACACCAAAGCCAAAAGAAAATACAAGTATAGTACCTAATACATCAAATATAGTGGTATCTAATTTAACTAGAAAAGAAAGGGAAAATATAGTATTTTCTGATATTATTATAGAAAAACTTTTAAAACTTATTCAAGGAGAAGAAGAAAAAGCACTGATAGAAATACCAAAGGAATTAAGAAACCTAGCAGATTTAAAAATACAAAATGTCAGAGTTAGTGGGAAAATATATAAAGAATTTGCTTCTATTTGCAAAGAAAATAATGTAACTATAACAGATGCCACTAATTTAATGTTTACGGAGTTTATAAATAAGTACAAAAAATAATTGTAAACAGTCTACTTTTTTTACACTTTTTATATAGGTGTTTACAATCATTTTAAATTAGCATTTTTAACCTTAAAAGTGTAAAGAAATTTAAAGGGGGTATGATTTACAATGTTATATGGATATGCAAGGGTCAGCAGTAGAGAACAAAATTTAGAAAGACAAATAGCAGCTTTATTAGATGCTGGAGTTGAAGAAAGAAACATTTTTAGAGAAAAAAAATCTGGTAAAAACTTCCAAGACAGAGAAGAATATCAAAAGCTATTAAATGTTTTAAATGTAGGAGATACCGTAATTCTAACAGAGTTAGATCGTTTAGGAAGAAATATGCAAGAGATAGAAAAAGAATATCAAAGGTTAGTAGTTGGGAGAGGTTGTAATTTAAAATTTCTAAAAGAGGACTTTTTGAGTACCACTTCCAGTGGAGATAATCCACTTTTTAAAGATGTAGTACAGCCTATATTATTAAAATTAATGGGATATATGGCAGAAAAAGAAAGAGAAAAGACCTTACAAAGACAAAGGGATGCCTATAACAATATGCAAAAAGATGAAAAGGGAAGATTAATTACAAAAGCTGGAAAGGTAATAGGAAGACAAGCAAAATTTGAAAGTTTAAAGGAAGATGAAAAGAAGTTAATAAAAGATTGGATTAATGGAAAGATTAGTTGCCTTAGAGTTAGTAAAATACTTACTATTTCAAGACCGACTTTATACAAAATTAAAAGCCAGTACCTTGAAGAAGAAATCAAACTATAACTATATAAACACTATACTATAACTATAACAGTAGCATAGCATAACATATTATAGTATATTTTTCAGTCTCATCTTTCTATTTATTATCAATATTAAATTTATATACTATATTTATATTTGTAATATACTATATAGTATATAAAAATAAAAAAGGCTAGTTATCGAGTATAGTCACGAGGGGAGAACTAGCCTTTGACAAAATTTAATGTAAATATATTATACCATATTTCAAAGGAGAAAGAAATGTTAAAAATAGAAGATTTTTTAGAAAAATATAATAAAGAATTATTAAAGTTCAATGATAAGGTTGATATATTCCATTCCAATTTTAAAGAAAATAATAAATTTAAAGTTGAAGATGTGGAAGATGCAGAAGATTACAAAATATTTAAAATAATCCAGCTGGAAACTAATAGAGAAGAATTTTTTATATTTACAAAAATTAGTTTTAACATCTTCAAAATAGATTATAATTATCCTATTTTTATTTAATACCAATAAAAAAAGTAGCCATTAAATGCGGCCACTTTTTTTATTTTATAATCTATATGTGAATGTTAAAAGTATTATATCACTTTTCTTTTATATTTCAAAAGAAAAAACACTATCAGTTGCAGCTGACAGTGTTTATAGCTTGTTTTTCAATAAGATACTTTTTTGTACTGGTTTTGTATCTAAGTCAATTATAATATTTTATTTTTTAGTTGTCAATGTTATAATTATGTGGCTTGTTTGTCTTCATCAACAGCAGAAAGGGGGTGAAGATTCTGAAAAATAAGATACTGGTACTGGCGATAATTGTAATAATCTTTTTACTTTTATCAAAAAATGCTTACTAATCATTTTTTTAATGGTTAGAAATAGGTTTTATGTGATGAATTAAGTTGCAGCTAATTCATTGCTTTTTTAAGGGGGACAGCTTCCACAGTGTCCTCTTTTTTTATTTAGTTAATACAGAAGTCCACAAGCATTTTAAAAACTTTAAAAAATAGCCCCAGAACAAGTTTAACAAGCTATTTTTTTTATTCTTTTAAAAAACTATTTTTATTTAAAAATGCCTATTTCAATTTTAAAGCCTTTACACATAGTTTTTTAAAGTTTTAATATCTTAGGTATATATTTTATCGTCTAGGATTATTAAAATTAAAAATTTAGGTATATTATTAACTAAAACAAATATTTTTTTAAGAATTTAAAATAAAAAAATAAAAAATTTAATTTTTTCTAAAGAATCTAATCATTGTGTCCATCCATACCCCTAAAGGGTATGGAATACCTTCAACGACCAAGCTTTAGCTTGGTATTTTTGTTTAAAAAAATTAAAGAATTATAATTCATTAAAAAAAAATTTACAAAAAATCAAATTTTTTTAAAAAATCAATTCGGCTGATCAACAAATTTTGATTCTTTTAAATATCAACATTCTTTTTAATCTTTTAAGAATAAAAGAGGTAGTTTAAAACTCCGTTAAAATGGGAACTTAAATCGGGTTAAAAGGACAAGCAAGGGGACAAAATTCTACAGTAAAGGGGACAAAATTCTACAGTAAACAAAAAAGAAGGGGGACAAAATTCTACAGTAAAGGGGACAAAATTCTACAGTAAAAAAAAGATAAGGGGACAAAATTCTACACGAGGGGACAAAATTCTACAATTACATTTTTTTATACAAAAATTTATAAAAGTTTTATATATTTTTATTATTTTATATTGAAATATAATAATTTTATATTTTTATAAGTATACAAGAAATTATTAAAAATTTATATTTTTTTAAAAGATAAAGGGACAAAATTCTACAGTAAAGGGGACATTTATATTTACTTGTCCCCTTTTTTATGTTATAATAATTTTAGAAAAAAAGAACATAGAATATTTTAAAAAAGGAGTTATAAAATGGAGATATTAGAAAAAAAAGAAATAGTAAAATTTCATAATGATGTTAATAAAATTAAATTTTCTAATTTCAATTTATATCATTATAAAGTTTTTTATACTATTTGTGCTGAAGTTCTTGAAAAGGGAATTGATGAAGTTGTAATTGATTTTTCAGTTTTAAAAAAAAATTTAGATCTAAGGACTTCAAAAACAGTTACAGATATGTACTTAAAAAATATACTATTAGAAACTAGCGAAAAATTAAGTCAAATAAATTTTAATATTGAAAATAGATTTTTTGAGGGTTTTTGTACTCTTTTTACGGATTTTTATATACCAAAAACTGGAGAAAAAAAATTATATGTGAGAGTAAATGAGAAAACAAAATATATTTTAAATAATTTAGTCAGAAATTTTACATTGGCAAATTTGCAGCTTTTAAACTCTTTAACAAGTAAATATAGCTATAGATTATATCTTGAATTAAAACAGTTTCAAAATGTAAAAGATAAATTTGAAAAAGATGGAAAATTTTACTCTTGGAGGAACTTTGAGATCCAGAATTTTAGAGAGATAATGGACATTCCTGAAAGTTATAGGATGAAAGATATAGACAAGAGAGTATTAAATTCTTCCATTGAAGAATTAAATCAATATTTTGAAGATATATACTTCATTAAAATAAAAAAATCTAATAAAGTAACTAATATAATATTTTATTTCATCTTCAAAAAGAATGATTTTACATTAGCAGCAAGTGAAAATATAACTCCTCTTGAAGAATATTTTAATTTAACATTTGTAACAGTAAAATATACAAATGCAATTAAAAGTAAATTGGAAGAACTATTAGAAAAGAATAGCCTAGCTTATGTTAAAAAATGGTTGGAAGATAACTGGACCTATATAAGTAATAACAAAAGCATAAAGGATAAAGCAGCTTATTTTTCTAATTTAATTACATCAGGAACATCTGTTATAACAAAGGAGAAAAAAGAAAAGCTAGATTTAATTGAAAAGAAAAAAGAAGTTAAAAAGTCTGGACTTTTAACCGTAAATGAATTTTTAGAAGAAAAAGAAGAAAAAGAAGAATTTAAAAATATACTTCCAAATTGGGATTCAGTTGAAAAAAAAGAAAATACTAATACTATAACAAGTCTTAGAGATTTACAAAATAGTTATTTTGAAGAAATCCCAGAAGATCAAAAAATTGTAGTTACAAAAGAAGAATATAATGAATTATTAAATAAATTTATTGAAGAAAAAAGAAAAATTGTAGCTTCTTCAGGAAAAAAAATTGATATTGATGTATTGAAATCCATTTTCAAAATGAAAGAAGGTAAAAAATATAAAATTGTTACAGAAAAAACAACTGAAAATACTAATAAATTTGAAATTAATATAAAGAATTTTAGTGCAAAAGAATTAACTAAACTAGAAAATTATTTAAAGCAATATAGAATAAAACTTAAAGATATAAATAGCATTGAGGATAAAAAGATAATTGAAGAATTAAAGAACTTTATTAAAAAGGAATTGAAGCAAGAAGAAAAGTTTGAAAAGTTCGATCAAGAAATTGAAAAATCAATTAATAATGAATCTAGTAGATATCAATTTTTATTTACTGAAGAAACTGTTGAAGAACTTTTTGAAGGTAAAAAATTAAATCAAAAAGGTCAAGAGTTCTGGCAAAAAATGATTGATTATTTTGATGGAGAAGAATTTTTTGAAGAAGAATTAACTGGAGTAAATGGAAAGCCTTTAACTGGTGGAAAAAAGGAATTTATAAAAGCTAAATTAGTTAGGGAATATGCTGTAAATTATAAATTTGATTTTTAAAAAGGTGATGCAAAATGGCAAATAATCAATTTTTTAGAGATAAAATGCTAATAATGGAATATCAATATAATTTGTTTAATCATTTAGGATTTGAGGTAGATTATCATGTTAAGAAATATTCACTTTTAAAATGTATAGATAAAAATTGTAATGGCAAAAGAGCTGGATTTTATATAAGTTATAAAGATAATAATTATAAATTTCGTTGCAATCACTGTCAAAAAATATTTGATATAATTGATTTTTTTCAATATAAAAATGATTTAACTATTTTAAAAAAGAGTGAAGTTGCTAAATTAATTTTAAAATATATAAAAGAAAATAATATCCCAAAGGACACAGAAAAAAGAATAAATTTTACTAAGAAAGAAAAGCCAATAGTTAAAAAAGAAAGTACAAAAAATATAGAAAATGGAACTTTTTTAAATTATTATAGCAGCTGCAGAGAGAACTTAAAAAATGATTTTTCTTATATGCTTTCAAGAGGCTTCCTAGAAGAAGAAAAGGAACAATTTTACAAACTAGGAATAGGACTAGATAATAATAAAATTATCTTCCCCATAACCAATGGAAGTTATATAAGAAGATATTTAACACCCAAGATGATTGATGGTAAGGAAGTAAGATATACTAACTCCATAAAAATCAAAGAAGAAGATCACTATGTTTGGCAACTTCATAAGATAGAAAATAATCAGATTATATATATCTTTGAGGGAATAATGGATGCCTTGACAATGCAAATACTTAACCCTGATTATTTAAGTATAGCAACAGCAGGAGCGACAGCAAATTTAAAAAGATTAGCTTCTGAGCTAGAAAAAAAAGCAAGTAAAGAACATAAAATAATATTATTACTTTGTACAGATAATGATGATGCTGGAGAGCGAGGAACAAGAGAACTAAAAGAAATTTTTAAAGGATTGTATTTATATCCATTAGATGTAAGAAAAAGTTTAATAAATTATAATATTTTTACAGAAGAAATAAAAGAAAAAAGGCAGAAATTAAAATTAAGTGGAATAGTTGAAGAATTTTATTATACAGAAAAAAATTGTTATAAGGATTTAAACTTAAGATTACAAAAAGACCGAGAAAATTTAAAAATAGATATAGAAAAAGTTAATAACTATGCAGAAGAATTTTTAAAAGAAATTTAATAAAAAAAGGGGTATATAATAATACCTCTTTTCTTTTTGAAGTGGGTTAAATAGCCTCTCACGAGGTCAATTTTTTTTATTAATTTTTATTTTCTACTGGATCAATTTTTTTATCTTTATTTTTTCTTTTTGGAAGATTATTTTCAAGGCTTGTTTTAATTTCTTCCAGTATATTTTTTAAATTATCAAAACCAATTTTTTTATTAATAAATAATTTTCTTATTTTTTCTAAATCACTAATTATAATATTTATTTCTTTTTCTACTAGCATCAATTCAACAATTTTTTTTAAATCATTATCACTATAACCTAAATCATTTAATTTTTTTTTCTTATCATCAATTTTTAAATTTAAATTTTGTTTATTATTAGTTTCCATTTTTCATCTCCTAATATTCTCTTAATATATACTATTCTAGCATATATTAAGAGAAAATAAAAGTCGTTGAAAAATGGCTTATTCTTAATCTAAATCACTCTTTAAGAAGTTGACAAGCAACTTTTAAAGAGCTAAAATATATTAGCTTAATAGCAATATATTTTTTTAGCTTTAAGAATAAGGCAAGTAGCTCCTTGATACTCACTTTCGTTCGTTCAAGGCTACTTGCAAGGGGACAAATTCCCCTTGAACCCCTTTTAATTTTAGCTACATTACACTTTAATTTTTAAGAGTTTACACTTTAAAATTTAAGAGTTACATTTGCTAAAATCTATTATTTTTTATGGAGTGAAATTTTATGTTAAAACAAGAAGAAAATTTATTAGAAAAAATAAAAAAAGAAGATTTTGATTCTGAAAAAAGATTAAATGTAAAAATTAAAAGTGGAATTTTAGAATTGTTAAAAGCTAAAGCCAAAGCAAATAATAAAACAATTAGTGAACTTATTAGAACTTTAATAGATGAAGTTTTAAATGGAGAAAGTAAAAGAATTAATAATATAAGTAAGGTTGAAAAACTTATAAAAAAGAATGATGAACTTATAAAAAGTTTTAATAAACTTGGAGTAGTATTTAATCAAGCGATTAAATTAAAAATTGTTGGAATGGAGTATAAAAAAGAATATGAAAAATTGTTAAATGAAGTTGAAGAAATATTAAAAGAAAATAAAAAAATTATAGGGTGATTAGGATGCCAGTTTTCAAAAGTGTAAATAACATTTCTCATTCTTATGGAGGGTTAAAAAATGTAATAAATTATATTACTTCTGGAGAAAAAG
>ERZ773067.2052-NODE-2052-length-10388-cov-7.285106_pt1 | contig 10388 bp, 14 predicted proteins | sample MGYA00580622_ERZ773067 | MGnify/ENA primary metagenome ERZ773067 (study PRJEB29015, sample SAMEA2737998) | human oral metagenome | biome: human oral; feature: human-associated habitat; material: dental | place: China | collected 2113 ...
TATAAAAAAGGTGACTGGAGCAATTTGTTGAGCGAAGAGCAGCAAATCGAACTTGGACTGAAGGAAGCGCCCAAGCCGGCCAAACCGCATATTAAACTGCCTTTGAAAAACAAAACGGCTTAAACGGCATGCCGTAAACAAACGAAATAAAAGGCCGTCTGAAACCTGAAAAACAGGGTTTCAGACGGCCTTTGCGTTGTCGGATTATGCCTTCACATAATGCACAAACGCGTATTCGATGCCTTTGGCGGAAACATGGTTTTCCCGAGAGGCTTCTTGCCATGTTTCTGTGGAAAACTCAGGAAAAAACGCATCGCCGTCCACATCCAAACCGACTTCGGTCAAACGCAAATCCGTGGCAATAGGCAGGGCTTGTGCATAAATTTGCGCGCCGCCCATGATGATGACTTCTTCAACCCCCTGACACAAAGCCAGCGCATCTTCCAAAGAAGCCGCCGTTTGCGCACCTTCGGCCTGATAATCTTGGCGGGTGATGACGATATTTTGACGGCCGGGCAGCGGCTTGCGCGGCAGAGATTCCCATGTTTTGCGGCCCATAATGACGGGTTTACCGGTGGTGTAGGATTTGAAAAAGGCAAAATCCTCGGGCAAATGCCAAGGCATGGTGTTGTTGATGCCGATACAGCGGCGGGCGGCGTAGGCGGCGATAAGGGTGATTTTCGGCATGATGAAATCCGTTTGCAAAATAAAATGATTATAGCGGAAGGGAGGCGGGAAGGACTGAATGCCCGATATTCTAAAAATGTTTCAATATTTATAAAATCAATATTCAAAATACTTAATTTTGACAAAAATCATTTATTGTTCATTTTTTTAGGTATATGATAAATATCATATCAAATAAAAAAGGAAATGCAAAGGCTTTTGAGCGTTTCGCATTGGCATTTTGAGAGTGTTTTAAATAATTAATTTTTAACAGGGGCGGTTTTAATTTTGTGATTTTTTTAAGAATGGAACGCGCAACATATTCATTTTTTCAAATCTCATCGAGCATGATTTCCGGCAAAATCCGCGGTTTTTGCCTTACATTTTCCGCGAGCGGAAAATAATTACACTCGCCAGAAATAAAAATCCCGTCCTCGTTAAACTGCGGGCGGAATTTTTATTTCTGGATATTAAATTTCTTTCACTTGCAAAAGAATGACAATATCAGTCTTTGAATTTGATTTTGAACGGCCGCTTAAAATGCCTTTAGGTAAAAAACTAAACCCTGTTTCCCCTTCGGTTATCTTATTTTCAGCCAAACCACCTAGCACAACAATATCCCCACTTTTTAACGTTACATCTGTGACAATGTCGCGTTTTATTAAGGTCGGTGATTGATTAACGCCCGTGTCAGTCTTCACAAAATTAGATAACTGTTGATTGATTTTCAAATCTATAGCGTTGTTTTTAATTGTAGGTTGAATGTCAAAAATCACACCGCTTGAACGATATTCAATTGATTGCACGGCTCTACCGTCTCTATCATATGTCACAGCCCCCAATACCGGCACATCAGACCCAACTGAAAAATTACCTTTTGAACCCGATTTAACTCTAAGCGTTGGCGAACTTACAACATGAAAACGGCTATCTGTACGGAATAACTCAATCATAGCATCTAAATTTCCCGTATTTACCGTGATAAAGTTTTCATAATTTTGTTTAACGCCAATATTAATACCAAGCTTACCAGAAAGCAGTTTCGCCAATAAATTAATGCCGCTTCCCTCTTTTTCTTCTGTCTGCACTTCAAAAACGTAGCCTGTTACAACAACCTCACGACTTGGTACATCTACACCTTTTAAAACAGATTTTACTCGTGCAATATCTTCTGTTTTGCCATAATAAACTAACTTATCACCACTTGCCGATACGGCGCCTTCTTCATCTTTTAAAAACTGCGACAAGTATTCAGTATCACGATAAATAGGACTATAAACAAAGCTATTTTTCATCACTTTTTTCGGCTGCGGCTCAATATGCGCAAGATACACCACGCCTTTTTTCTCATATACTTTTACATTAATATTTTCAAAATAACGCGTTAAAAACTCATTAAAATCTTGTTCTTCCGTAGTATGAAAGCTTAATAAACGTTTATCTTCCGCAAGTTTTGGGTCTAACATATAAGGCTTATTTAACACTTCATCATAAATGACTGAAACCGCCTTAGGTAAAGGCACCGCCTCAAGCTTAAAATCAACATTCTTCGCCCAAGATTGCGACCCTAAACATAATAAAACCATAAATAAAAAAGCTCTCATTGCATTACCCCTGAATAATAATTCACGACTTCCCCATCAATCACACCTTCTAACATGCGCCCGCTATAGCTAAAACTTGAGCGTGGTTCAAATCGCAACCGCCCAACGGTGTCAGATAAAATAACAAATGATTCCCCGTTTTTTGATAACTCACCTGTTATACGCCATTTTTCCGAAATTCTTGGCGACGTGTAATTCGCTACTGGTTGAATAAGGCGTTTTTCAATAGGTAAGTTTTCAGCCATTTCAGTGCTTGAATCAGCTTTAACTAACGTTTTATCTTTATCTGTTTTTCCCATATTAAAAAATGAATTAAAGCCATAAAAACCCGCTGATATAAGTAAAAGCATTAAAACAACCATGGCTTTAAACTGAAAAGATTTGAAGATATTCCCACGACCATCAACAGTATTTTCTTTCCCGTTTATACCATCATAACTTTGGTAAAGCGGAAAAATCTCCTTGTTATATTTACGCTGAAGTTGTAACGTTTTATTTGATTTTGTTGTCTTAGCACCTGTAAATACATCTACACGATAACGATTAGACATACCTAACGCACTTAATTTTGACATACGATAAGTTGTCTCAATTCTATCTTTAATAAAACGTGGCAATTGTGCTACGGATTGATTTATTACAACTAAATCGCAACACTCCCCTGTATTAGGATTTGTAAAATGACGATGTTCAGCCAAAAAAGAGCGATGATTTTCATGAATTTTTTCATTTGGAAAAATCCTCCAAACCTCATCAAGACAAATTAAATCTCCCGCGCGACAAATAGAGCTTTCAGCGCCTTTATAAGGAAAGAAATCTGCTTGTTGGCATTGCTCGTCTGAAACTGAAATAAACTCCCCTAACTCCTCGGGGTTTGCGCCCTTTGATACACAATAATCAAATAATTTTGACTGTGTTACACCAACAATATTACTGACAATGCGACGCCCTTTCTTGAAATGCTCAAGAATAACCGAGCTAACTACTTCATAAGATTTACCACTGCCTGGAATACCTACATAAGCTAAAATAGCCATAACTTACCCTATTACTGGAATGCGACGAATAATAAAACGTGCAAGCATCGCAGAAATAAAAAGCGTAACACCAAACGGAACTTTTAATAACTCTAAGAAATACCACATATCAGATGGCAAGCTATTAAATAGTGTTTGAAAATTCACCCTTAAATTTTCAGGTATAAAAAGCTCAATCACGACAGGAATAAATTCTGTCGTAATAAAAAACAATGCAAAAAACACAAAGAATTTTGCCACGATACCTTTAAAAACAAACTCTAAAAAACCACTAAACAATCTTAAAATCAAACCGCCCATAGCTACCTCTAAGCACTCAATAATTTACGAATAGCAATAATTGACCAAATCAGTGTAAATAATGCACCAAGAATTGCTCTATTTTTCTCTAAAATCGGACAATGACTATCTATCGTATAGGTACGATTTAACGCATTAAAAGACCAAGTTGGACATTGTGTTGCTTTTCCTTGAATGGTTAAATTTTGAAACTCAGGAAAAAACTTTTTAAAAGGTTCTAAAATCTGCCGAGCTGTCGGTGGTTCTAAATTAGGATAATTAGGATCACCATAATTATCTTCATCAGGTTTATTGGGATAAGTGTTATTACTACCAGAACCAGGATTACTTGGCCGTGATGGATTGATAGGTTTTGCTGTCTTTTTATCATCAAACATATCAGGAGAATAATTAAAGTTTAATAAATCCTCTTTAGTTAAATATTCACGTCCCTTCAAAATATCTGATTGCATAGCATTAACAGGTGAGAATGCAAAATTAATTATTCTACGCTCATCACTATCAAACTCCTTACTTTGTAATGTAACTAACTCTTTTAATAATCGCTCTATATTACTTTCACCTACAACTAAAGGCTTATCAGATGGTAAATTTTTAATTAATGCCTCTGGTGTTCCTAATTCATATTTTTTAGTTACTTTTCTTTCCTGTTTCTCACCATTAAAAATAAAAGTCGATACGGCTTCTTCATGTTTATTTTGACCAAACTCATAATCAAAAGTAACTTGATAAATCCTATTTGTCTCCGACTGACTAACAAGATTCTTATTTTTTATTGTGGGATTACGCATTTCAACAAAACCAGATTCAGCATAGTTTTCAACAGCACATTCAATAACATCATCAATATTTTCATTACCGCACTCTGGATAAGTTAAACTTTTCCAAAAGATAAATACTTCAGTTTTTGTCTTATAAACAAAAATTGGTGCTATTTTTGTTGGCTTATCTCCCTCTAAATAATATTTCTCTTTCATATTTGTAGTGGGATTAACAACCCATACAAAATAGCCATTCTCATCTTTTTCCGCATCTGTAAACATCTCAAAGGCCTTATCTATTGCTCCATCGACTAAAAGCCCCGCACCAGCAGCAACCATGACAGCGCCCCAGGGGTTACGTTTGCCAAAGATTTCTGCCATTTTTGTACTTTTCTGTGCGATTTTTCGCAAAGTATTCGCACGTTGTAATTTTTGTGCATCATCTAATGTCATCGGTAAATTTTTAGTCGTGCTATAAGATCGCTCAAGCAAATCTTTTGTTAAAATCTTTGCTATGTTATCTTTTGTTATGGTGCTTTCTGCAAATGCTGAAAATGATAGGAAGATAAAAGGGAAAATCACCCATCTATGCCACGAATAACTGCCCACGCACATAACATCCCCCACGAAAAAAATAAAATTTGCCACATAATTACCTCTTAAAATTAAAGGGGCAATAAAGCCCCTTTAATTCGTTATTAAGCACCACGAACCGCTTTAATAATCCATTGACCACCCTTCCAGGCAACCAATGCACCAATGATGATACCAATAACAGATAAAACCGCAGTGATTGCTCCACTGAAATCAATTTTTGAAGTCAAAGCTGTATAATCAACTGCTTGTTGTTCAGCCATTGCTAATACAGGAACTAATGCGACTGCGCCTAAAGCAACTTTAGTTGTTGCAGATTTTAAAAATTTAAACATAATAAAAACCTCAATTAACTAGGCTTTTTTGATTGTCTCTAAAATCAGTCCACCGAATTTAGCAATCAACCAAAATCCTAATGTTATTGAAAACGATGCTGCAAAAATTTCAGGATAATACTGAAATTCTTGCGCACCACCTTTATTTGAAGTACCGTAAACTTGGGCGGACTCAACAAGTTTTTCCGCCTCTGTTTGCGGTATCTTCAAAACTATTTGATTACAACCATCACCACCAAAATTCATATACGGATGGCAAAATTTAGTTGTAATCTCGATTTCATTACTCATAAATGAAATACCAATAAATAAAAAATTGTTAGAGCAAGACTACAACCAATAAAACTTGCCCCTATCATTTCGATAAACTCACGCATTATTTCAATTCTTCTATGATTGAACTTTCATCAAAATTGTAAGTAATACCTTTACGACCATTTTCCATAGCCCATTCACGTGGATAAACAAGCACCATTACCGTTTTATCCTTTAATCGATTAATCGTATTTCTTAACGCATCATTCATAGAACGATCATCAATCTTAATTTCTTGAATTGATGTGTTATAGCCGCCATAGCCATCAGGCTCTTGTAATTGAACCCCCATGTTATGACGATCTTTTACTTCTCCAGTTTCTCGATTAGTGAAAGATGAAGATTTATAACCTTTTAAAATACCTACAATATAAAATCCAGTACGCATAATTGATTTCTCCTAATTAGTTATGTTATATAAATTTTCCATTAATATATGGTAAATAAACCCTGAAAAGTCATCAGAATGCTTTTCTAAAATTTCATCCCCTAATAATATTGAACAAAGAATTTTTAAAACTCTTTCGCTTTCCTTAAATAAAGATTTATTTAGTTCATTATCACTCTCAATAAGACAACCAAGCCTTTCGTGATATAAATAAACTTCATTTTTAATCAAATCATATAAGTTGCTCATATCCCACCTATACAACTAAGCGTAAACAATTTGGTATATTGCTTGGAAATTGATAAAAATCAGGGGCTTTAAATGGACGAACCATAATATTTTCACAGGCAATAACTCGAACTGCTTGGAATTTCTCAACATCGCAAGGATTAGCAATATCAATACCTATTTTTCTTAATCTTGCTCTATGAGTTTCATATTGACGAGATTTTAGGCCTAACTCTTTGCCACTAGCCCATAACATTGCGTAATATGCTGAAGTTGTTGCTTTTCTCAATGTATCAACAATCCCTTGAGAAACTAATTGTTCAGCAATGGTTTCTAAATCATATTGACTTACATTTAGCTTTTTATACATGTCAGTAAATTCCTTCTGTAAGTTTTCTAATACTGAAAAATCACTAATTCCCCAATAACATAAATTTTCACGCTGCAAATATCTTGATTTTAATTTTTGCTCAAAACGGACTACTCCATTTTCTCTGCAATACTCATAAACACTTCTGTAATATCTAAACTCTTTTGATTCTTCACCAAATTTACGCTTAATCTTGTCATAAGAATGAACTCGCATTTCTTCGTGTTTTATATAACAACTTGGATAAATTAAATTGGCATTTCCTTTTTCACTAAGCCAATCTGTGGTGCAACCATTTGTATGAAGTCTGCCAATAGAATTTCTATAACGCATCTGTGATAAGGCTTTTAGAAATGTGCGTTCATTGCCCTTACCAACTGCTTTATTTGTAGTAATATCTAAACGTTTAATGGTTGCACCATCTGAAAACTTTTGAAGTTTTGTACCGTCCTCTCCTTGTCTATAAAAAATCTCGGTACAACGTGTGAATTGTGGTAATTTGAGAGAAAAAAGAATTGAATTAAAACAAGCTACACAACTATCAACCGCTTCAAACCCAATCAAATTCTCAACTCTCCCCCATCTGCTTGGATTCCCAGACATTCGAATAACTGAACCTGAAATCTTGATACTAACTTCATCACAAAAACTACCTTTATGATGATACTTACCTGTTTTAATGCCAGTTTGAAGTTCACCTGTTTCTAAATGAATTCCTATCATTCCAAAGTCAAAAATAGAGCAAAGAATGGATTCTGGGATCTCTACCCCAAAATCTTGTTCTATTTCTAACCAGTCAATAAAGTAACTCATAACAGTGTATACATATAACAAATAACTTTTGCAAATAAAATACACCTGTTACAAGTATCTTGTCAATATGTAGATGATAAAACTTGTATACAAAAGTATAATGTGAAATTAAATATTAAACTGTTAAGGCTTTAAATTGAAAAACGTAACGACAGACAAAACGATTAGACTTAAAAAACAAGAAGCAATCGACTTAAAAGATATATCTTTTGAACTGACCAAAAAAGCGATAATGGCAGGACATCAAAAACTATATAAAGAAAGTGATGTTGTACATTACTTGATCGAAAATCTTGCTTCATGTGTAAAAGTGAATGAAAAAGGTTTACTAAGCCTAGATTATGAAAAAGTAACCAACCTTTTCATTAGAGAAGATGAACATAATAAGCCATATGACTACTAAATTACCGCAGAATATTGCGGTAAAGTTCGGGTGTTACAGAACTCCCGAACTTTTTTGAACAAAAAATAACCATTGAAATATAAGGAAATTCATATGGATATTCTACAAAATACCAACAACATACTAAGCTTTATACTACAATCAATTTCTAGCAAATTTCCATTTTGGATATTACTCATAGGTTCAGTCTATGTCTTGTTAAAATCATATGATAAGAATTGGACAAGATTATCCTGGCTGACTGCTACCATTAGCTTTTATATAGGAGTGATAGTTCCTATTTTAAATTGGAAATCTGGAGCTTATCAATGTATTGCACAAGGAGAAAAGACAACCCGTGGCGGATTGGATTTTTGTCGTGAAGGAATGTATGCATGGTATGGAGAAAACCTATGGCAATGGATTTTTGGAATAGCGATATTTCTTATTTTTATAGGATATTTTTATATAGATAGAGATAAATATTAGCTATCTGAAAAATTTCTTCCCTGATTGATATCTATATTGTTTTATAAATTCTTCTAAATCAATAGGAACTGATGAGTTTGTCAGTTCCTTTAAAAACTCCCCCAAATGTTCCATTTTCTCAAATCTTGCTTGAGTCTGTTCTGAAGTTTCCAATCTATCAAAAACAAAACGAATTTCAACCGTGTCATAGCTAAATCTTATATTATGCTCAGTTTGTTTGAGAAGTTTCACTGCCTCATAAAAATGTCTTGGCGTGATATGCTGAATGGTAATATTTGACATAAATTCAATAACTTAAAATTTCGCATAATGGCGGATTATGTGTAAATTTTTGTGCGGTGCTGCGCAATTATACCGCACTTCAAATTGTAACATAATCCGAAAATCATTATAAGAAATTGGTTATGGGGTAAGTGAAAGCTACGGATTAACAAGATCACAGACTTATACACAAGTCACTCTTACTAGTAAAACTAGATGAAAACTGATTTTTGCATGATATGTAACAAATATAAAAATGAAGTTATGGACTTTAAGTTTGAAATGTAAATATTTATTCAACCAAAAGTAAGAGTTGGAAAATCATAGTATATTTCCTATTTTTTTCTGTATTCCTTCGTTTTTACGCCTTACTTTATTGGAAAGTAATTTTTATGAAAGGGATGAAATTTAGGGATAGATTGCGCTACGTGAAATCTAGAGTTTTTCTCAGGGGTATTTTGCCAGATTTTCAAAATACATAAATAAAAAACACGCTGAATTTTCATCCAGCGTATTTTCATTATTTAATATTTAGTGACGTTGTCTCTTTTCTTCTATTGAAAAAACATTAAAAAATTTGACCGCACTTTCTAATCAATTATCTTATTGCCATATTCATAAACTTTTTGTAATAAAGTCAGTTTTTCTTCATCGTTCTCATTTTGTGTAGCTAATTCTTGAAGGCTTTGCTCAAATCTCAAAACTTCGGCTTCTAATTTTTTCCGGCGATATTTTTGCCATTTAATTTGTTCAGCTCGGTTTAATGTGCGATAAAAATGTCTCGCACGATAATGAAACAACAATTGAGGGATTCTTGGGTCTTGAAAACTCAGATTATGTTCAGCGAGCTTTTCGGGCTCCAAAGTGCGTAAAATCGCCATATTGTTTTTATCTGCATCACTAAAAAAGCCATTATAAAGTTCAGTTTCAACATTATCAGATGCTTCAAACTCGCGATCTTGCTGAAAAATATCCATGACTTTTTGACGAACATCCTTAGATGCCAACAAACGCTGTTGATTTTTCTCGCATAACGCTCGATTAATCCCTAAACGTTCAGCGTTTTGCGGTAATAAGGTTTTTTCCGGTGCTACAATGGAGCATTTATTGATATGAATGAGCTTTAACGGAACAGGAAGCACACCGGCCTCTAATAACGTTTCTTTCTTCGTATAAAGATTTTCACGCAACTCCTCTGCCGATTTTGTTAATAAATCATCAATATTTGCCGTTAAATCACACACTATGACCGCATTTTTATTTGTTGGGTGCCAAGCTAAAGGGGCAATTAATGTCGTATTCCCGCGGTAATTTCCTAACATTCCCGACACATGAACTAACGGCGTCATTTCTGCGGTATTAATGAGTTTTTCAATCTCTTTTTTTCCACGATTTTCAAAGAAATATTGAAATAACTTCGGCTGTTTTTGCTTAATTAATTTTGCCATTTCGATAGTAGCATACACATCGGACATGGCGTCATGCGCATTGGTATGCTCTATCCCATTTGCTTTCGTCAGTTTTTCCAAATGAAAACTCGGCATGCCGTCATCATCCAAAGGCCACTCAATGCCATTGGGACGCAAGGCATAACACGCACGCACTAAATCCAACAAATCCCAACGGGAATTACCGTTTTTCCAGCTATATTCATAAGGATCAATAAAATTACGATAAAAGGTATAGCGTGTCATTTCATCGTCATAACGGATATTATTGAATCCCATGACACAGGTATTTGGTTGACTAAATTCCTGCAAAATTCGAGCAGCAAAATCTGGTTCCTGTAGGCCTTTTTCATTACATTCCTGTGGTGTAATGCCTGTCACTAACACGGCCTCCGGA
>ERZ773067.2055-NODE-2055-length-10375-cov-3.996802_pt1 | contig 10375 bp, 10 predicted proteins | sample MGYA00580622_ERZ773067 | MGnify/ENA primary metagenome ERZ773067 (study PRJEB29015, sample SAMEA2737998) | human oral metagenome | biome: human oral; feature: human-associated habitat; material: dental | place: China | collected 2113 ...
CGGCGCCGATGAGCGCCGGGTCGTCGGCGAGTCCCTGGAGATGGTGGGGCTGTCTGCCCTGGCCTCGCGCAAATGCAGCAACCTCTCCGGTGGCGAGCGCCGACGTGCGATGCTCGCCAAGGGACTGGCGCAGGGCACTGAGCTGCTGCTGCTCGACGAGCCCACCAACCATCTCGACGTGCACCACCAGCTTCACCTGCTGCAGACCATGCGCGACACGAAGCGCACCATCCTGGCCTCAATCCACGACCTCGACCTGGCCATGGGCTGGTTCGACCGGATCGTGATGCTCGCCAACGGCCAGGTTCACGCCTCCGGGACACCCGAAGAGGTCATGACCGCCTTGAACCTGGAGACCACGTTCAAGGTACGCGCCCGCCAGATCCCGGCGAACGACGACGGGGTCGCGCACCTCGTCATAGACGGCCTCGTGCCAACCACTGCAACCGAAACCAAAGAGAGACCAGAGGAAACCACATGATCAACCGCAGCACCCGGGCAGTCACCTGGCTTGCCCTGCCGCTCATCGTGCTCAGCGCCTGCTCCTCCCCCAGCTCCTCGCCGTCCAACGGGGCGAGCGGGTCCGCCGGCTCCGCGTCCGGCGCAGTCACCGTGAAGAACTGCGGCGAGGACCTCACCCTGAAAAGCCAGGCGAAGAAGATGTACGTCAACGATGGCAACATCGTCGCGCTGGCCCTGGCCGCGGGAGCGTCCAAGGAGATCACGGCGGTCAGCAGCGTGGAACGCGACCTGCCGATCCTGCAGGCCAAGTACGGCGCTGAGGTGGTCAATGGCCTGAACAAGGTGAGCGACAAGTACCCCACCCTGGAGTCGATCATCGCCGCTACCCCCGACCTCATGGTCGCGGGCTGGAACTACGGCTTCTCGGAGGAGAAGAACCTGACCCCGCAGACCCTGTCCGACAAGGGCATCCCCTCCTACCTGCTGACCGAGTCCTGCCGCCAGCCGGGCACCACCAAGCGCGGCATCGTCGACCCGTGGGAGGCAGTCCGCACCGACATCAGCAACCTCGGCGCCATCACCGGGCACAGCGACGTCGCCAAGGGGGTCCGTCGACGACATGGACACCCGCCTGACGGCGGTGCAGAACGCGCCGAAGCCGGAGAAGAAGCCGGTGGTGTTCCTGTTCGACTCCGCCAGCGACACGGTCTTCACCAGCGGCTCCTACGGGGCGCCGAACGCGATCATCGAGGCCGCCGGCGGCACCAACGCCACCGCCGACGTCGAGGACACCTGGACCAAGGTCAGCTGGGAGCGAGTGGCCACCGCCAATCCCGACATCATCGCGTTCGTGGACTACCCGCCGCAGACCTACCAGGAGAAGATCGACGTCCTGAAGTCGAACGCGCTCACCAAGGACCTCGCCGCGGTCAAGGAGGAACGGTTCATCAACCTGCCCTACGCCATGTGGACGGAGAGCCCACTGAACATCGACGCCGCCGAGTACCTGCGCAAGGCCTTCGAGAAGCACGGCCTGGCCCCTACCTCTGACGTCACGACGCACCTCGAGATGCCCGCTGACCTGGCAGGCAGGGACAAGCTGTCCTGAGCAATCCCCGACGGGGCCCAGCGCTGAATGCGCCGGGCCCCGTCCCGTTTGCTGGCCTTATCCCCCGTTTGCTGGCCTTGCTCACATCTGCTGGCCTCACAGCACAGGCACAGCACCGCAAGGATGCCGCCGGGTTGGACTCCGTAACCTTCTGTCAGCTCGATATCCCTACGGCCAATATCCTTAACTAAAGACAGTATTGACAAGAATCCAGATCCTCGATATTGCACGCAAATATCCGGCAGTCAGCACTCAAAGAACCACAGGATATTGACCCTTTAACTTTAGCGACGCCGCCTTCATATAAGCCTTATAATCAAGCGGGTGCGCACGAGGTCCGTAGTCCAGCCGGACAGAGGTTGGAGTTGGGTGGTCAACGAGTCGCGCCGTGTTCTGGTGACACCCGTGATGGTCGTCCTGGTGATCGCCGTGTTGGAGATCGGTTTTGTCTGGTACCAGCCAGATACAACGGCCTTGGCGCAGACGCTGAGCACCCTGCTGATCATCATCACCACCCTGGCCTACGTGGTCGTGCAAGCACGATGCATGAGGGCACACGCCACGCTCCCCATCGCCCTTCTAGGGATGGTCGGGATAGTGGCCGGTGTTGCTGTGACCCTGCTGTCGGAGGCATGGTTGATGCTCGGCATCGCCGCGGCCACGGGGCTGATGCTGGCCAGTCATTTCAGATTCCTGATCTCGATGGCAATGCTGCTGATGATCATCGGAGTCACCATCATCCTGCGCATTCCCTGGCTGTCCCACATCGTCGAACCAGTGGTGGCGGCGACGATCGCGATCGGGCTCTACACCCTCACCCGGGCCTTCCAAGCGCTCCACGACCTCCGGGTCTACCAGGAGGAGCTGGCGCGCCTGGAAGTCGACAGGGAACGCAACCGGATCTCTCGCGACCTGCACGATGTAATGGGCAGAACGCTGGTGGCGACCTCACTCCGGGTCGAGACAGCGATCGAGATGCTCGATTCCGAGGACGAGCAGGTCCGAAAACAGCTCCTCCAGGCTCAGAAAGTACTTGCAACGGGTGGGAGGGAGCTCCGCTCCCTGACGCGTGGGCCCGTCACCACGAGTCTCGAGGAAGAGGTCGTCGCAGCCCAGCAGCTATGCCAGCGTCTCGGAATACAGTTCCGCTGTAACGTCCCCGAAGGAACCTACGCCAGCGCCCAGCCCATCAGCGCCGAGGTGGTGCGGGAGGGGATCACCAACATGCTCAAACACAGCCGCCCTCGATACTGCAGCCTGAGAATCGACCCCGGGAACCCGACGATCATGTCGATCAGCAATGACGGCTGCCTGCACCGCCGGTCAGCCTCACAGACTCCCGGCACTGGGTTGTCTAGGCTGCGCCAGCGACTGTCCGAGCACTCTCTCATGCTGGAGGCTGCGCAGCATCCGCGCGGCGTGTTCGAGCTCAAAGTCACCCAGGCCCCCATCCGTCCCCAAGAGAGGACCCATGGAGACAAGAATCCTGATAGCCGAGGACATCGACCTGGTCGCGGAGGCCTTCCAAGCTCTCCTTGAGACTGAGGAGACGTTCCGGGTCGTCGGCCGGGTCAACCGCGGTGACAAGGTCCTGCCTGCGGTCGCACGCATGATGCCTGACCTAGTCCTACTCGACATCGACATGCCGGGCGCGACAGGAATCCAGGCCACAGCCCAGCTGCGGCAGAAGGGGTACCGGGGAAAGATAGTTCTCCTGACGGTCCTAACGACCAGTGGGTATCTACAACCTGCCCTTGATGCCGGGGCGAATGGCTACCTGTTGAAGACCATCACCGGCGCCGCCCTGAAGAACGCCCTCAAAGCCGTCATGGCTGGCCACTCCGTAGTGGATCCTGAGCTGGCTGCTGAGGCACTGAGGTCAGGACCCTCTCCCTTGACGGAACGGGAGACCGAGGTCCTGCGGCTGGTGGCAGAGCATCGCAGCACATCGCAGATCGCCGGCCAGCTCTACCTCAGCGTGGGCACAATCCGGAACTACCTGTCCTCAGCCATGACAAAACTTGCAGTCAACTCCCGGTTCGATGCGGCAGATCTGGCGAAGCAGAACGGATGGCTGGCTCTATAGGAGCCAGCGGTATAGGCCTGCTGATGGCGGATGGCGGGGATCACGTAGCCAGGGCCGGAGCATGCGGGGGGTCTGGGCTCCCTGCCCGGGAGCGAGCAGTGCATACATGGCTGGTCTCACATCCTTCCCGTGCTGCGGGCAAAGCGGCGGGACGCCCAGAAGATGAATCCGATCAGCCAAGCCAGGGCGTTGAAGACAGCCCAGCCGAGAGAGCTGTGCTCACCGGAGAAGGTGTAACCGTCGGTCAAGGCGTACCTGGCGATGGTCGCGACACCAAACATGGGCGTCACTTGGCCAATGCTCAGCATCGTGCCGCTCAGCGGGATGAACAGGTTGCCGATGAAGGCGAAAGCGGTGATGGTCAGTCCTGGGATGTGCATCACGACCTCGGGACGCAGGGTGAGCCCGAGCGCGATGCCGAGGGCTGCAAAGACCCCGGAACCCAGCCAGGCAACCAACAGGCCCGAGACCCACACCTCAGGACCGCCCTGGGCGCCGGTGAGAAACCCGAGGATCCCAACCACTGTCACCGGGACCGTGGCGGCCAGTACGGCTGCCAGCACCTTGGCGAGCACGTACTTCACACCACCCAGGGGGGTCATGCGGATGGTCCTCATCCAGCCAGAGGCCTGCTCGACGGAGATGCCGACAGCCGTTGCAGTCGCGGCAGCCGCCGCGCCATAGATAGCGATGCCGATAGTCATCCACATCGCGAAATTGCCGTGGGGAAGATCTGCCCCCTGTGGCCCGGTGCGGAACAGCGCGACGTAGAGAATCATCGGCAGGGCCAGTGTGAAGATCAGAGAGGACCGGCGAAAGGGCCGTTTGAATTCATATCTGAGGTACCCGAGAGGGATTCCCCTGGACCTCCGGTGGGTGCTCCGGGCGGCAATGGGGTGGGGGGAGTCCTGGGTCATGTTCATTTCTCCTCGATGTTCCGGTCGCCGCGCAGCAAGGGGCGTCGTGCGGGTGGAGGTCTGAGTTGTCATCTTCATTTCTCCTCAGAGGTCAGCGCCAGGAAGGCGTCGTCGAGACTGCGTGGCACCACCTCGATGTCGGTGCCTCCGAGCGCGAAGACTCTCTGCGCTAGCTGGTCAGAATTGGGGTGGTAGAGGCTGATGCGGTCACCACGACGTCCGAGACACTGCACCCCGGGCGTGGCGAGGATCCGCTCCTCACTTTCAGGAGCCAGGTGGGCCGAGACGATCCGGCCACTGGCTGCGGCACGGATGGCGTCCGAGGTGTCGTCGGCGATGATCCGGCCGTGGTTCATGAGGATGATCCGATCAGCGAAGTCATCGGCCTCCTCCAGGTAGTGGGTAGCGAACAGGATGGTCCGGCCTAGTTCGGCATCGCGCCGGACTTCCGCCCAGAACTCGTGGCGGGCCTCGACGTCCATGCCGGCGGTGGGCTCGTCTAGGACCAAGAGGTCGGGGTTGGACAGCAGGGCCATGCCGAAACGCACCCTCTGCTGTTCCCCGCCAGAGCATTTGGAGACCTGTCGGTCAGCGATCGGAAGCAGCCGGGCGCGCCGCATGCACTCCTCAACCCGGGAGGGGTCGAACAGTGCGCCAATCATCGTGAGAGTCTCAGCGACGGTCAGCTCCGGCAGAAGTCCACCGGTCTGGAGAACCGCAGCCGCCTGGCCGGACTGCACAGCTCGCAGCGATGGCTGGCCGAACAGCTCAACGGTGCCTTGTCCCGGCCGGGTAAGGCCGAGAATCATGTCGATGGTCGTCGTCTTGCCTGCGCCGTTGGGACCGAGAATGGCCACCACCTCACCAGGACGGATGCTCAGACTCACCCCGTTGACAGCTCGCACCGGGTTCCCGGACTCGTCCCGGAATTCCTTGAAGACATCGATCATCCTGACGGCTGGCTCTGCCTCGTGGCCACTTAGCGGTGTCATTGACTGGCTCATGACGTTGGTCAGCCCTCCTCTACTTCGGTTCGGGTACTTCGATTCGGGCGGCTTGACCACCCTGTCGAGTCGATCGTGCCCCTCCCCCACACGCATCCGGGAGCTCAGGGCGAGTAGCTTAGAGCAGTGTCATTGGGATCATGTGACAGCTGTCATCCGCATCAGACCCTTGAAGGCCATCGCACAACACCTCCCCTGAGGCCAGCCAAACTCAAAACTCGCCTACTGAAACCCCATCGACCGCACCGCATCATGGGTGGGCCATCACCCGACCAGGATTGCCCCGCCAGAATTCCACCGATCCCAGGGAATCCCCGGCAGGCTATTTCCCTGCAAAACGCGGGAACAAGGCTTTGGCATTGCTATGGTTGATCGCTGCCCTTAGAAATGGGGTCATGGGGTAGTGGTCGAGTTCTGAGGTGATGAACCGGACGGCAACTTCTGGGGCAAATGGCCAGTCACTGCCGTAGGTGATGTGGCTGTGGTCAGCGACGGCCAGCAGGCTGGGCAGCGCCGCGGGTGAGGCTGACAACGCGGTATCCCAATAGAATTTCCGGAACACCCTCAGATAGCGTTTCTTGACGATCTCGACGAGAGGCCGGGTGAATGGATATTCCATCATCTTCTCAGCCACGTCTGTCATATAACTTGGGCGTCGCTGCAGCATGGTGAGCAGGACCCGGTATTCGATGAAGGGCACAAAGCCACCGGCGTGCGCGAGAATAAACCGGATCCTGGGATATCTCTCCATCGCACCAGACAGGATCAGGTCGATCACCGTCCGGGTGGTGTCGAGCAGGAAGTCCGCGGTGAACGTGGGAACTCCCGGCACCTCCGGGGCCGGCAGCTCCCCGGGGTGGACGAAAACCACTGTCCCCCGCCGGTCGAGTTCAGCCAGCAGCGGCGCGAAAGCCGCATCACCCAGGTAGCGGCCGCCGGCATTGGCGAGCAGGATCACCCCGTCGGCGTGTAGCTGGTCCATCGCGTAGGCAAGCTCGTCCAGGGCACCCTCGACGTCCGGGAGCGTCAGCGTCGCGAAGAAGCCGAAACGCTCCGGCTCACGCTGCACGAGCTCAGCGGCGTACTCGTTGACCTCCCGGGCGATCCTGCGGCCCCGCGCGATCGCCTGGGACTCGTCCTCGGCGACGCCTCGCAGCTCCACGAGCGCCCCAGGGGTCGACACCGACACAATGCCGGCCCGGATGCCGTTGCGATCCATCATGCGCAGCGCGCCATCCCGCGACCAGTCCGGCAGGTCGATCCCGCCGGGACGGATCCCGTTCATCCTCAGGAGCTCGGCATAGCGGGGCGGTATGACGTGCTGGTGGGTGTCTATCCGCGCCATTCGCGCGGCGGGCTTGCGACCGCGGCCTCTAGGACTCATATCGACGTTGGGCCTCAGGACATCCGGGCATGGGGCTGCCGGGGCAGGTCACTGGCGCGGGCAGCCGCGATCTCCTCGCTGGTGGCTCCCGAGCTACTGAGGATTAGGTCGATGAGAGTCTTAGCCATCGAATCGACCTCAGGACGCGGGTCGGCGCTGCTCTCCAGCCAGCGGCAGACCAGCCAGACCGTGCCAGCGCCGAGGAACTGCGCATGCTGCTCAGGGGTCTGCGGCCCGGCGCAGCGACGGATGATCGGGCCGAGCGGCGAGACATTGAGTATCCGCTCAGCGAGGTAGCCGACCAACTCAGTCATCAGGCCAGGGGCTGCGAGCGTCAGAGCGGCCCGGTAGAAGGGAGCATGGTCCGCCAGGTCGGTCAGCAGCACCTCGAACGTCCCGCGCGCGAAGACCGTCCAGGACTGCCCGAGAGCCACCGGCGGAATCCTGGTGAAGGAGTCCTGGACCCGAGCCACAGCAGCTGCCCGCACCGCTGCCGGCAGGTCTGAGAAGTGCTTGTAGAACGTCTGCCTGCTCACGCCGCTGGCCCGCATCACATCAGCAACCACCAGCGCTGCCGGAGCGCCATGCTCCAGCAGGCCACAGACGGCGTCCAGGATCGCCTGGCGCGCACGTCCGCGTCCCGGAGCAGCTGCCTCCACCGCAAGCCGTCGCCCATCAAGTTTTATTGACATATGTACATCATATCCCATGGAATCACTTGGCAGAATCTCCGATTCACGGCATATTAATGTTGACATATGTCAATCAGCTGCATGATCTGGGGAGGATACTCATGACGACTCACGACGAAACGGTGCTAGGCCCACGAGACGGACGCCCCCGCGTCCTGTTCGTGGTGCCCACCTTCAACGCCGGCGACACCACGCGCGGCATAGAGATCGCCCGCACCATCCAGAACCTCGCTGCTGAGACCGGCCGCGAGGCCAGCATCGGCTTCGTCTTCCCCCGGTCACAGCAGAGTTTCGAGGAGCAGATCAGGGCCGCTGGGTTCCAGGCGCGTCCCGCCGGCATCGAGTTCGCGAACGACGAGGTCGCCGCGATCATGCGGGCGGACCACGACGGAACCGAGTTCATCACCGACCGCTCCCGCGCCAGGCAGATCATCGAGGTCCTGCTGACCGAGTTCACCAGGGAGCAGCCGGACCTCATCGTCTTCGGATTCATGCCGCCGGTAGGGATCGCCGCGCAGATCCTCGGCATCCCGTCGGTTTCCTACACCCCATTCCCGGTGTACCGCCCATGGGCACGCACCAACTTCCTGCTCGACGTCCCAGACGAGATGGACATCCCGCCCGTCCAGGCCGCCCCGCCGCGGCTGCGTCGCGGGCTGACGGCCCTGGTGTCGCGCGCGATCGTCCGCAGTGGTTTCTTCCGGCAGCCGACGCTCGCCCAGGCGGGACGGGAGCTGGGGTGGAAGACGGACCAGCCCGATCTGTTCGGGATGCTGGATGCCGGCATCCAGCTCGTGAACGACCTCCCCGTCTACTACGAGGGCCAGGACATCGGACCACACACCCGTATTGCCGGGCCATTGTTCAGCCGCCCCGCAGACCAAGCAGTGCCCGAGGAGATCGCTCGGCAGTTTGCCCGTGACGACCTGCCCCGCGTCTTCGTCTCCATGGGAAGCAGCGGCGAGAAACCCTACCTGCTCACAGCGATCGAGGCCGTCTCCCGCATTCCCTGCCGCGCCGTGGTCATCGTCCCGCCACACGTCTGCACACTCGGCGAGGCCCGCGAGCGCCTGTCCGGGGCCGGGGATGTCCTGCTGACCGACCGCTTCCTGCCCGCACCGGCGGTCAACGCGATGGCCGACATCGCGGTCATCCACGGCGGGCAGGGAACCGTGCAGACTGCCGTGTATGCGGGCACTCCAGTGGTCGGGATCGGGATGCAGTGGGAGCAGTCCACCAACCTGGGACGCCTGGTCCAGCGCGGGTCGGCCATCCGCATCCCACGCAGCAGCTGGCGCACCACGGCTGTCGAAGAGGCACTCCGGCGCATCATCGAAAACCCCGCCTACGCCCAGGCAGCCCGAGAGCTCAAGCATGAACTCGACACCACCGACGGCTACCGCATCACCGGAGAGCTCATCTGGGAGCTGCTGGACTCCAGATCCTGACCCCGGCCTGACGGACAAGCTTTCCTGGGGTAATCCGCCGCCGGGTCCCGTCCTGTTTGCTGGCCCTATCCCCCATTCGCTGACCCTATCCCCCGTTCGCTGGCCTTGTTCACGTCTGCTGGCCTCACAGCACAGGCAAACGTGAACAAGGCCAGCAGACCGCCTTTAAGGCCAGCAAATCCAGACCGGGCGCGTCCTGTCCGGCGACCCTCAGAAAACCTGACTGTGGTCAGTTTTTGACCATAGTCAGGTTTCGACCTACTCTAAAACCATGAGCGAACGAGTGGCCCGGCGGCGGGCACAGACGCGGGAGCGGATCTTCACCGAGGCCATGCAGCTGTTCGTCGAGCGCGGCTTCGACAATGTCACGGTCGCGGACATCACCGAAGCCGCCGACATCGGCAAGGGCACCTTCTTCACCCACTTCCCCAGCAAGCGGGACGTCTTTCGCTACCTCGGCGAGCAGGTCGCCGACGCCATGTCCTCCGCGCTCACCGAGAAGCCGGCGGGCACGGCCCGGGAGCGGCTGCAGCGCGTCCTCGGAGCCGCCGCCACCTGGCTGGAGGCGCATCCGGAGCTGATCCGCCAGATGTTCCAGGCGCGCTCCATCAACCTGGCCATGGACCTCGGCTCCACCAACCAGCAGCGCTTCCGCGACCTGCTGGCGAGCATCCTGACCGACGCCCAGCAGGCCGGCGAGCTGCGCGGCGACTTCCTGGTCGACGACGCGGTCAACCTGGTGTTCGGCTCCTACTACACCTGCTGCGCGGCCTGGGTCCAGGACCCCGGGGCCCGCTCATTGCATGACCGCCTGGACACCATGCTCGACGTCGTGTTCCAGGGGCTGGCAGCCCGATGAGAGCGCACCGGGCGCTAGCTGCGCTCCTGTGCGGAACGATCCTGTCCAGCATCAGGCTGCCGCGATCCATCGTCCTGGTCAGGTTCGTCACCACGCCAGATATGGCTGCTGTCCGCCTCCCACGCTCCTGCCTTCGACGTAAGGAGGTGTCATGCTCATCTCCCTGAACCACGTCCGCGCCGCCGACGTTTCACTGGCAGGGGGCAAGGGGGCGAACCTCGGTGAGCTGATCGCCGCGGGCTTCCCCGTCTCGGACGGCTTCTGCGTCACAGCTGAGGCCTACCGGAGCGCTATCGCGCCGCTGCAGGCCGACCTGACGGCGCTGCTGGAGGCCGGCGACCACGAGGCGGTGCGGGCGCTGGTCGCTGACGCTCCCCTCCCGGACGGCCTGGAGGCCGGGGTGCTAACTGCTCTG
>ERZ773067.2056-NODE-2056-length-10373-cov-6.012793_pt1 | contig 10373 bp, 14 predicted proteins | sample MGYA00580622_ERZ773067 | MGnify/ENA primary metagenome ERZ773067 (study PRJEB29015, sample SAMEA2737998) | human oral metagenome | biome: human oral; feature: human-associated habitat; material: dental | place: China | collected 2113 ...
TGAAGTGAAATGGTTGATTTAACAGCATTTTCAGTTATTATAAAAGGTTAAAAATCAATCAAAATTGATTGGTTCCCCACCAAAAACCCCACCAGAAATATTTCTGATGGGATTTTTTATATTAAATTTTATTTTTCTATTAGTTGTTTCTCTTTTTCGTGTAAAAATCGTTAACCTTCAGTAAAACATTTCCTGCCATACCATTATAAATCATGATAGTCTCAACAAAGGAAGCGCAGGCAAAAATCGCTAGTATTCTAACATCTCCCCAGAGATAAAAAGCAATTGCAGACAAGATATAACACAGTCCTCCGCCTAGGAGCAACCAGAATATCAACTGCCTTGCTTTTGCAAACCACTTTGTAAAAGCATGAGTGTCAAATTTAGTAATATCAACAGCGTAAAAAGTAGCTTCTTTCATTTGTAAGTTTTGCAGTTTGTAAGCGTAATAGCTCATGACGCATTGACAGAGTAACAATAGAAGCAATTTTAAAAAAACATTTTGTAGGGTGAAAAGTCCACTGATAAATGCTAAAATAGCATATCCAATCACGTAACTATTGGCAAGAGTTAATTGGCTCATCGAGCGATAAGAGGCCTTTTCATCCATGGCTAACAAGGATTTTGTCTTTTTATTATAAAAGAGTATTTGGCCTTTCTGATACTGTCCTAATTGTACAAGTATATCTTTCTTTTTTAAAATCATCTAACAACACACCTTAATATTTTCCCTAAACCTGAGATAGTATGGTAAATTTTGACACATTAGGTATACTCCTCTTCTAATTGTTTGATAATTTTTTGGCGTTTTAAAGGAGAATAATCCGATACCAAGGTAAAACTCATAGCTAAAGACAGTGTTGCTATGATTAGTTCTGTTTGATCTTTTAGTTTAACCGCTGTTCCCAATGGTAATAGTGTCTCACTCATATTTCTTCTCCTTGTCTTCTGCAAATAGCACTTTCCCCTGCTCATACTTCCGCACGGCTAACAACCAGCGGATGGGGTTGTTTTGGAATAAGAAAAGGTACAACAAGGCAGGAAACAGGGCTGCCAAAAGCGAGAAAAAGATTTGTATATCAAATGGTTCCTGCTTATTGAATGAGTCAATAATGCCCGGGATAGCTGCAGCAAATATTACTATGGTAGTCATAAAAACTAATAACATGACAATGATAAAAATAAACATTTTCCCAAACGTCGCTTTTTTCTTGCTAAAATTTTCCCAAAACAGATTTGAATCAACAGCTTTCGCAAACTGTTGAGAACTTGCCCCCTGAACCTGCTTCACTTCTTTATACAAGGCCTCTTCCATCATCCATATAAAGCCAAAGCAAACAAAGAACTGGGCAGCGATATAAGGCGGAACCATCCAGCTACTGTATCTAAAATCGGAAAAAGCTGGTATAGCTACCATTCCCCCTATCAAACCTAAGAAAATAAAAAACAACATCAAAGGAATAATAGCCTTATTGCTCTTCCTAGCCCCTTCCGTATTTAATAAGGCACTCTTTTTGGCTACCAGAGCCTCTTTTGTTCTAGTGTTATAGTAGACGGCTTCATCACCGCTCTGTCCAATAAAAATTATTTTTCTCATTTTTAATCACCATAGTTTTAAAACATCTTTATAAAACAATATTTTTCTTTGTCGTTCGATCTTTTAAAAGAATTTTTAATAAGTCAGCAGACTCCATAGCCAACTGTTCTTCACTAATATCTATTGCCATAAAGCCACTTTTCTTATTATTGATTGGAATTTCTAAAAAAATGACTACTTTTCATTGATTAATCTATTATATTTTACCACAAAAACACACTGAGATACTCGTCCCAGAATGTTTATTTGGGAATGGATAGCAATCGCTTTTGGATGGTTGGTATTCTTATTGCTGGTATCTTTTGTCTTTTTGTTTATCAAAAACTTAAACAAAGAGTTCAAAAATAGAAAGTAGGTAATCCAACTTCTTGACTGGTAGGAATAGACTACTGTTTAATATCGTTAAGTAACCGTATCAGATTTAATTCGGTCTTTTTGATTGTCCGAGCATTGACGACATAAAAAACTCTAAGATTACCATAAGGTATAGTGTTTTTTAGAACTATAGAATGGTGAGACAGGTCGGTTGAAAAAGGAACTAAATAGTAGTATAATCACATCAAGTAAACGTAGAGAGTCGTATATGGGGATTACGCCTTGATTGAGGAGATTCCGGTTCGAATCCGGGCTTCTACGTTACTTTCAACCCCTTCATTGGGGGTTTTTGTTACCAAAAATCTGAACAAAGACAAGCAGAAATTAAAAGAGTTGAAGAAACATGAAAAATAAGATTATTGATGTTTATAAAATTGAAAATCGTCTTGTGTCTATCACTGTTGAAGACCCTGATTTCTCAAACTTGAGGATGAACCAATTTGTGGATATTGGAGGGAAAAAATACAAAGTTCATAGTATTCCATTCGTTAGAACAACGCCTCCTAAATCCATCTTAAAACAAGATACTTTTACAATTGATTACACCGAGGACGAGTTGATTGGTAAAAAAGTAATATTTAGCTAAACCTAGAAAAGGAGAAACACATTGAGACTATGGGAATATGTAGATAAAAAAGTGTACCTTGTTTTAGAAGATGGCACGTCCATCACTGGCACGGTGCTTGATTGGTATGATGGATTTGATTTAGATGGTGATGATGAAATCGTTATAGGAGACTATTCATATCCAGAGAGTAGTATTAAGGAAATTGAAGTTATTGGCACTTAGTTCAATCTAGGTGCTTTCACCTGCAAAAACATTATGGGAAAGGATTTTTATATGGCGATATTAGATGATTTACAAGCGTTATATCACAATGGTTGGGACGCCTCTTTTGTCTACAAAGGGCAAGATTGTGTTATTTTGCCAAATTCTGTCCACGATATTGTAGTGGTGATTGGAGATAAGGAATACCAGGTATCGTCATTCAATGATCTTATTTCTTTAAAAATTGGTGGTAATACTTTAATAAATATTATGGATGGAATTGAAGTGCAGTATTATTAAAATAAAAAACACCTATAAGGACAGCTTGACACTGAGCACTCTAAAATAATCTGAGTTCATGCATCTTATAAGCGAGTTAAAAGACGGTTCAAGTGAGCCGTCTTTTCATATATTCAACGTCTTCTCCTTTTCTTAACTCATATAAGAAAATATATACTACTATTTTGTAGGTCCTTTTTATACTCGAATAATATTTCATGCATGATCTTATACTTTACAATTCTTATTTTTCCTCCATCTACTTCACACGAGAATTGTATCGAAAAATTTTGATTTCCTTCATCCATTTCATCTATGAATTTTACTCCTCATATCGTTTTTTCACTCCCTACCACACTCTGCGAATATATGCTTCACAATTTTTTCTGAGCCTCCTCTTCCTACATTGTGCACCCCTTTAAAAATAAAATAGATACCTACAAATAAGAGCATCTATTTTTACGGGGATTCTATTGTCTTTGACGAACCTGAAATTTCGTTTCGATATTATTAGTTATATAACCTCTTTCTCTTAGCGCATTAGTTATTTCTGAATAAATATCATTGCCATTTGGATCTTTGACAGTAATAATTAAAACGAATTCTTGCGATGGTACATAGAGCTCGTTTCGTGGAGTTAAGTCAACTCTGAGTTTCCATCCATCCGCCAATTTTATTCCTCTGTTTAGTTTTCTATAATAGGATTTTATAGGACTCCATTTAAACCCGTGTTTTACTCGTGCTGATTCAAATTTTTCATCCCATTTCGATTCAAGCGGAACTTGTCCCTTATATTCAATCTTTCCACCATCTTTATATGAATATGTTCCAAAACTGACATCAATATTAGTTCTACAATATTCACGACCATATTTCTGGTCAAGAGGCGGTAAGTAGGCAAGGGTCATTCCTATTTCACCAATATATTTGTTGTTTTTGATAAGAGACTTTGGATATGGGAAATCATACATTTCCAGATGTGACCCCTGAGATATTTTTTGTTTAAAAACAAGCGTTACACAATCTTTACTGCATTGCAAAATATCTTGTGTATCAGCAGAAGGGATCCCAAATCCATAATATTTAATATTATCAGGATGTTCATCTAACAACTCACGAGAGTTCATTCTAGCAGAATGTATTAACATTGCTTTTGCAAGGATAAGATCAGGTTCGATCATCTCCTCATATATCGAGGCATATTTCTGCAACGATCGAGGAGTTGAATAACTTGTACCATTCCCCTCAACGATTTTTCCACTAGAATTCAATCCCTTTACTCCTAAACCATCAATTTTGTATGATGTAGAATAATTACCACCGTAATCGACAACATCAGGCTTAACAATATAATTGGCACCAGGTCCTCTTCGACTAAAAGGTGAAGGCTCATTAAATTTAACAATCGAATCTGCGGAATCAAATAATGCAACAGAACCTACTGTTATAGCACGAACAGAATCGGCTGGAGATATAAGGCGGTCATGTTCGCCAATACCTTTTTGGGGAGGCCAATTTCTAAGTGGCAGGCTATTTACATTTCCACTAGAAACAAAGACTTGTACATGGTATGTGTCTTGAATGTAATCTAAAAATACCCCTAAATCAGACATTGAACCATCACAAGGCTTATTTTCAATGCCTAGTGATAAATTCCATATTTTAGTAGTAGATGAATGTTTCTCCATCACTTCTTCGATAATTTCCATCAAATCATCTTCAGTAATGGAATCAGTTAATCCAAAATCTTTATCGCTATTTGGAATGGCAACAATATCTACAAATTTAAAACGATAAGCTGCAGGTGCAGAAATACTATTTAAAACATTTCCATACTGTATAGTCGATGCAATAAATGTGGCATGTTGTGGATTTTGATAAACTTTATCTACATATTCTTCACGTGCAACAATATAAGGCTTTAAAAATGGATTATCGTCACTTATTCCACCATCAATAATTCCGATGGTAACATCGCTATCCCTATACTCAGAATCCAATAAGGTTTGTATTTCCGTTACCGAAAAATCGTTCTGAGGAAGGGAATACTCTTGAAAAAAACCAACAGTTTTTACTCCATTAATAGAGGCCAGCTTAATAATATCATCATAAGAAGTAACTTCTATTTTCAAAAATTTAAGCTGATCACCATATGAAATAATTTCGTATTTATCTTCAAAATGAAGTGAACATAATTTGCGTATCACATAGTCCCAAATTTGTGCATTATCAAAATCATCATCAAAATCAAAGACTTTAAGTTTAATAACTTTTTTAATAGAGTTAAAATCTTCCTGTACAATAGAATGGAGTGTTGGTGAGATTTTTTCTTCTGGCTTAATAGGTTGAATGTCGACTATTGCGGTCATGTTGGCTTGAAATTTTTGTGATGGTGGATTTTTTACCATCTCTATTGTTTCCTGAATGCTTTTTCTGTTGACCTTAATATATATTTCATTTAACTCTTCGCTACCAATAATTGGGCAATTTCTACACAGGTCAGATGGTTTGTGTGACTTTGCAATAGCCTCAGGTTTTACAGTTATCTTTCCTACAGCAGGGATTGACTCATTCTCGTTGAAAACATCTGAATAAAAAGATAGCAAATTTTCAAATTCGTCAGTTATTTCTCTTTTTAACTGCGGAGTTACTTCGCCAAAAAATTTTAATCGCCCATTCCCAATATTAGGAACGATATCTGTTGTTTTGGGAAGAACTAATTTTATAGGTAGATTATTTTCGCTCATAACTAAACCTCCTTCACAATTTTTTGAATAGTTGTTTTTGAACTACCTAAGATGTCAGCGATTGTCTGTAAACTAAAAATTTTAGAATCTTTGTCTCGTAAATATTTTGCCTTGATTTGTAATAACTCTCGTGAATCATTACAGTTTTGAGGAATGATATTTTTAGTAATAAATAGTTCTTCATAAATGCTAGATACACTAAAAGAAGAGTTATGGATAACAGAGTTTCTTATGGCTTTGGTTATTATATCTTCTATATCAGAACCACTTTGCCCATCAAGTAAAGTTGAAATTTCTAAAATTTCCTTTTGACTAAATTTATATATACCATTGGAAAATAAGGTAATTAATGCTGCAATAGCATCTCTATCCGGCAGTTCTATTTCTAACTTATAGTCAAATCTTCTCCATATTGCGGGATCAAGTAACTGTTGATGATTAGTAGCTGCTAAAATTAGGCTATCTTTGCTCATTGTATCTATATTCTGCAGAAGACTATTAACAATGCGTTTCAATTCTCCAAGTTCGTTGTTATCATCTCTAGCCTTTGCAATAGCATCAAATTCATCTAAAAATAATACGCAAGGCATTTTTTGTGCAAACTCAAACAAGCTACGAATATTTTTGGCAGTCGTACCAAGGTATGAAGAAATTAGGCTATCTAACCTAGCAACAACGAGTGGTAAATTTAATTTTTTAGCAATTAGGTAGGCACATTTAGTTTTTCCACATCCAGGTGGTCCATATAACAACAGCGAGTTAGATCCATTTATTCCAAGAGAGTTAAGTTTATCTGCATTTTGATAACTTAAAATAAATGAGTCTAATTTTTCTTCATTTCGTTTTGAGAGAATTACCTCAATATCATTTTGATATGGATAAATAATGTCAGCAAGGTCCATTCTTGATTCAGTATCTACAGGAATAGTAATAGAATTAGAACTATTCATAGGAGTTAAGGCAGATTCGGCTTGAGCAGATAATATACGTTGAAATTTAGCTGCAGAGCGGGAATCATTATCCTTTTCCAGCTTTGATACTAATTGTTTTGTATAATTTATAACTTTGGCTTGATCATGCTTTAATGCACCCTCTATGATCTTACCAATTTCAATAGAATATTTCATCATTACACCTCCTCTTTTATTATAACAGGACGAAATTTAAATGTAAAGAACGAATATCGATATTTCAGGAACGAAGTATAGTATTTCGCGTATTATTCTCCATATTTAGGAATATTTCAAATTTCATTTCTTTATATTTTGTGTAGTTAATATTTTCCCAATAGCTTTGATGGTGCATGATACATTATACAAATCAACAGACAAATATTCTTTCCTCTGTAATCATCATTATGCTTTAACTTACTTTCTTCAGGCTCTATTCCGCCATTACTTTGCAGCCTTTCCTTTTCAATCCTTGCCCTTTTTCTTTCCTTAGTTGTTGGTATAAATCCTTTTGAACTAACTAAATATGGTATCGAGCCCGAAGTTATCGCAGACTATCTGTTGGAGCTATTTAAAGTGTTATATCCTGAACATTTTGGGATTTACTCACTAGATATTTTGTCACATATTTTTTTAACTCTGGCGCGCATTCCAAACACTTCTTTAGTGATGTTACCAAGTCTGCTGACAAATCAGTCCTTTCGAAACAAACTATTAAGAGAGTTAAAAGACCCAATCGGGCTAGAAAGTTTCTGGAACTGGTTTGAGCTACTCAGTGAAGCTCAACGTCACCAGATGTTAAATCCTATTTTGAATAAATTTCGACAGTTTTTGCTTCGCCCACAACTTCGAGCAATGTTGGGACAAACTAACCCAAATTTCAGTCTTGCGGAAATCTTCAAAAGCCGAAAAATTGTATTGATTCCACTAAATAAAGCGGTAATTGGTTCAGAATCTGCGAAGCTAATTGGTAGCCTCATCACTTCCATGCTCTGGATGTTAATTTTGCGCCAGTCGTCAGTTGAGCCAAGTAAACGCCAATCGGTCTTTATCTATATTGATGAGACACCAAGTTTCTTAGGAATCCCTAACGCTAATTTAGATGAAGCACTTTCGCAATCTCGCCAGTTTAATGTTGACTGGAATATTGGTTTTCAACACCTCGCCCAAATGTCACCTCAGCTAAAAGCTGGAATTGAATCTAATGTTGCGAATAAAATTATTTTTGGCTTAAATCTTGATGAAGCCCGCGAAATGGCAAAATATACTCTGGAGATTGATAAAGAAGATTTTTACAGCTTACCACCATTTTGGGCATATATTAGAACAGAAATCTCTCCTAACACCTACCGTTGGATTATCGGTAAAACCTACCCACCTAAACCCAAAATTAGAGATAGTCGTATGCCATTTTGAATAGCTTGAGCCGATACGGACAAGATATTTCGGAAATTGAAAGCCAATTCGAAAACTACATTTTTGAAAAATCTTCTTCGAAAATGAAAATTCTAACCAAAAATTAACAGATTTAGGGCGCAAAAAGCGTTCCAATCGCTCTTCGAATCGTGTTGATGAAGAAAATTCTTCTTGATGTGGTAGCGAGAGAAAAACTGCCAAATCCAGTTCTTTTCGTTGATGATGATTTTAGTGGAACAAACTTCGACCGTCCAGCAATTTCAGAAGCACTTCGATTGGTTGAAAATCGACAAGTTTCAAACTTTATTGTGAAAGATTTAAGTCGTCTAGGGCGCTCTTATATCAAAGTCGGACAACTAACGGAAATTACTTTTCCGAGCTTTGACGTTCGCTTTATCGCCTTAAATGATGGTGTGGATTCTAACAAGCCCAATGAGAGCAACTCCATTTTCTTACCAATCAAGTGTTTAATGGACGAAATGTATGCGGTGGATACCAGCAAGAAGATTCGAGCGGTTGTGCAATCTAAATCGAGAGCTGGTGAGCGAGTAACTACTAATCCACCGTATGGCTAACTCAAAGACTCCAGCAATCCCAAAAATTGGATTATTGACCCAGTTGCCAGTGAAGTTGTGAAGCGGATTTTTAAGGAAGCGAAAAGCGGAAAAAGTCTTTCAGAGATTGCGAAAGGATTAGAAAATGACAAAGTTTTCAAGCCAGACCACCACCGAATCGAAATCGGATTAAAACCTATTTCCGCCAGTTCAAATGTTGAGAGCTTGCCTTATTTTTGGACGCGAGAAACTCTAAGCGCGATTTTAAGTCATGAAGAATATCTTGGACATACGGTAAATCTTCGGACACGGGAAAAATCTTATAAAGACAAACGTAAAGTAGATAACCCAAAAGAAGACTGGTTGATTTTCAAAAATACCAATGAAGCGATAATTGACCAAGAAACTTTCGATATTGTTCAAAAAATGCGAAGTCATAAGCGTTCAAATCAACGGTATAAAAATAGGGCTGGTCACGAAAACTTGTTTGCTGGATTAGTTTTTTGTGGAACTTGTGGAAGAAAACACTATTTCTGCCCACAAGAGAAAAACGGACTTAACCACGACCATTACAAGTATTCTGGCTACCGAAAGCCGATTGATTGTTGCGAAAATCCGCATTACATTCAAAAATCCGCTTTGATCGGGATTGTAAGCGACAAACTTCGTCAAACGATCCACGAGTGCCAATTAGACCAAAAAAACTTTTTGAAGAAGTTAGAGCAACAAAACCAAACTCAATTCAGTAAAGAAAACAAACACCAACGGTTGCAACTCCAAAAAGATGAACACCGCTTTAAAGAAATAGACCGAATTATCCAGAAGCTTTATGAAGATAATCTACTTGGCAAAATTTCAGATGAACGCTTTGTGAAGTTAAGTCGGAGCTATGAAGAAGAACAGCACCAGCTCCAAGCTTCCATTTCTGACTTAACCGAAAAACTCGCTAAAGAACAAGAAGATAGTTTGAATATCTCCAAGTTTATGGCGAGAATTTCGAAATATACAAAGCTACCAGAATTAACCGTTGAGATAGTGAATGAGCTGATTTATAAGATTGTAATTCATAAACCAACTGGCACGAAACGCAATCGCACTATTCAGATTGACATTTATTATAATTTCATCGGAAAATTAAACAATAAAAAAAGCGAGCCAAACGACTTGGCTCGCTAACATTAACCTCAATAACTAAACTGCTAGGTGTCAGGTCAGCTAACAGGTGCAATTTACTTTTTTACTGAACTCATCAATTTAATTATCTTTTTTGTTACCCTTTGTGTTTTCTCTAATTATTCTTAAAGAATAAACTTTGTTAGAAATAGGGCAGGCTTAGGCCTGTTTTTATATACCTTTTAATGGGAAGATAACAAAATGTTATCTTTGCCTATTCATAGTCTCTTAATTTACCTGTTTTGTACTATTCAACCAATTCCCAGAGATTATGAGTAGTTAAATCTGGTACAAAAATAAATTACTTTTTTTAATGTACTCATAAATTAGCCCTTCGTCACTTATCAATTTCCCCAAACTCTCTCAACCGTTCCTGCCCTATCTTCAACATCTCTTTTTCTACCTTGTTCCATTTTCCAAATAGGCATTCGTGTAGAACTTCTGCTGCTGAGGTTTCGTCTACTTCCGAATCATAAACACACGATTGATCTCTTTGATAAATTTGAATTTGAT
>ERZ773067.2057-NODE-2057-length-10373-cov-3.453092_pt1 | contig 10373 bp, 9 predicted proteins | sample MGYA00580622_ERZ773067 | MGnify/ENA primary metagenome ERZ773067 (study PRJEB29015, sample SAMEA2737998) | human oral metagenome | biome: human oral; feature: human-associated habitat; material: dental | place: China | collected 2113 ...
GCCTGGATCGACGTTGATATAAGGGTCGAGTTTCATGATCGTGACGTTCAAACCACGCGCTTCTAAGATTGCCGCAAGTGACGCCGCTGCAATACCTTTACCAAGCGAAGAAACCACGCCGCCTGTGACGAAAATATAATTGGTAGCCATAAGAAACCTGTTTGTTGCTATTGGAATGAATGGAAAAATTAGAATAAAGATAATCTATCAAGACGGGAGCGTAGTTTACAACAAAGGTCCGATGAACTCAATCGCCGCGCTTGCGGATTTGACAGAAAGTGCGGTGGAAAAATATCACACTTTCTTTATGTTTTATTACGAAATTCCCCATTTTTGGTGTAAAATCCGCCGACTTTTTATAACAAAAGAGAAATTTATTTTTTATCACAAGAGAAATTTATTATGTTTTCACGTAAAGATATTATTGTTTTAGGTATGATGATTTTTGCCTTGTTTTTAGGTGCAGGAAACATCATTTTCCCACCTATGGAAGGATACACTGCAGGACAACATTGGGCGACAGCGGCATTAGGCTTTGTGGTGACCGGCGTGTTAATGCCATTTATCACCTTAGTGATTGTGTCTGTTTTAGGACGTGGAGAAGAACTCACCCGCGACCTACCAAAATGGGCGGAAATTTTATTTTTAGCCACCTTATATTTAGTGATTGGTTCTACGTTTGCGATGCCGCGAATTACTAACGTAGCCTATGAAATGGCTTTAGTGCCGTTAGAGATTGTCACGGATACACCGGCAAATCACCTGATTTTTGCCGTAGTCTTTAACATTATTGCTATGTTATTCATGCTAAAACCAAACACCATCATTTCCAGTGTAGGCAAATTTATGACCCCGGCGTTATTGGTGTTATTAGTAGTAGTGACCGTGACAGTCTTTATGTCTCCCTTGTCTGATATTGCCGCACCAAGCAAAAGTTATGCGGACAGCTCAGCGTTGACCACCGGTTTAATTAGCGGTTATCAAACCATGGATGTCTTGGCGGCAATTGCTTTCGGCGGAATTGTTGCCCGTGCGTTAAGTGCGAAAAACGTCACTGAGCCGCAAAAAATCATGCGTTATACTATTTCTGCCGGCTGCATTTCAGTGGTTTTATTAGCCGCACTTTATTTTTCCCTTTTCTATCTTGGTGCGACCAGCGACCAAGTGGCGCAAGGCGCAAGTAACGGCGGTCAAATTTTCTCTCGTTATGTAAACGTGTTATTTGGCAAAGAAGGTTCTTGGATCATGTCCGGTATCATCTTCTTGGCAAGTTTAACCACCTTAGTGGGCGTGACCAGTGCTTGTGCTTACTATTTCGCTAAATTCTCCAACCGCTTACCGTACGCCTTTTGGGTGGTGGTGTTTACTATCATGACGACCATCATTTCCGAAAACGGCTTAACGAAATTATTACAAGTAACTATTCCTGCATTGTTATTAATTTATCCGGTGGCAATCATGTTGGTGGTATTGCAATTCGTCCGCGCTAAATTACCACGCGTGAAATTAACCTATAACGCCACGATTGCGATCACCGTGTGTTTTAGTCTGTGCGACAGCTTAAATAACGTGGGATTATTGTCTGACAGCGTGAAACAATTCCTTGGCAATTTCCCATTATATGATAATGGCTTGGCGTGGTTAATTCCGGTGTTAGGCGTGATGTTCTTGACCATGTTGGTTGGTAAACGTGCAAAATAGTTTTCAAAGACAACAAAAAACCACCTTTTCGGTGGTTTTTTATTTGAGCTTAATAATAAGAATGTTCGCCGCGTTGGTGTTCCGTCACATCTTTTGCGCCTTTTAATTCATCCGGGAAGAGGCTGATTAATTGTTTTTCTACACCGTCTTTCAAGGTGACATCCACCATGGAGCAACCGTTGCAACCGCCGCCGAATTGCAGAATCGCATAACCGTCATCGGTGATTTCTAATAAGGTGATTTTGCCACCGTGACTTGCTAATTGCGGGTTTATTTGGGTTTGAATGACATATTCCACGCGTTCGATTAACGGCGCATCATCTGCCACTTTACGCATTTTGGCGTTTGGTGCTTTTAAGGTGAGTTGTGCGCCTAATTCTTCCGTAACATAGTCGATTTCTGCGTCTTCCAAAAATGGCAGACTGATGTCATCCACAAAGGCAGAAAAGGTGTCGTATTTGAATTCGGTATCGCTTGCTTCCACAGAATTTGGTGGACAGTAAGACACACCACATTCGGCACTTGGGGTACCCGGGTTGACAACGAAAATACGAATGTTAGTGCCTTCTTCTTGCTGATCTAATAAACGGCGGAAATGTGCTTGTGCTTCCGCTGAAATGGTAATTTGTTGCATAACGCTCCCACAATAAAACCTAATTAATTTTGTCGGATATGATACGCTTCATACGGTTTTTTTTCTACCTTTTGGTGTAATAAAAAATGCCGCTGATTTATTGTGCGTTTTATGTTCGTGCCAGCCCCCACACTTGAATATGTGTCACATTGGCTTTGCGTAATAGTTTAGCGATTTCGTTTAATGTCGTGCCGGTGGTGATCACATCGTCTATTAAGGCAACGTGACGATAAGGAAAATCTCGGGCTTTAGCGGAAAGTTGAAAAGCATTTTTGAGATTTTGCCGTCGATCTTTGGCACTAAGGCCTCGTTGAGTTGGTGTGCGTTTGGTACGAGTAATTAAGTCGTTTTTGACGGGGATGTTAATCCATTGGCTCAGTTGACGCGCCAATAAATCTGCTTGGTTATATCCCCGTTGCCATTGTCGAACATGATGTAACGGTACGGGCAGGATCACCTCAGGCAAAGGCAATTGATGATTTCGGCGGGCCTCGCGGATGGCCAAATACAGCAGGCGCGCTAAAGTGCGGTCGAGTTGAAATTGTTTTTGAAATTTAAAGCGATGAATCAGCGTGGAAAGCGGTTCGTTGTAACGCCCGATAATCACCATGCGATCCCAGGCCGGTTCCTGCTGTAAACAGTTGCCGCAGTGCAAGGCATTTTCCATCAGCTCTGAGCCACAGCAACCGCAATAAGGAAAACGCCGAATGGTTCGATTACAACGGCTACATAAGCCATGTTTGGCAAGTTTAAGGGGCGTATGACAATGTACGCAGCAAGATTGAAAAATGTTCACGAAAACGACCGCACTTGATTAAGAAAACCGGCACATCATAAAGTGAGGTGCTTTTTTTCGGTGTTTTTTTGCCCGATTTTAGGATCTGCCTCGCAAAAATGCTAAAATCGGGCGACATTTCTGCCAAACGTTGAATTTAAAGAAGAGAAAAGCATGACAATCCCGAATTATCGCGACCAAATTAAAGTGGTCTTTTTTGATATCGATGACACGTTGTTTATGAAACAACGTGATTTTCTGCCGGCAACGGTACCTGTGTTTATGCGTAAATTGAAAGAAAACGGCATTATTCCTGCCATTGCCACAGGGCGTACTCGCTGCGCTTTCCCGCATAAATTGAAGCAAGTGATTGAGCAGGAAGGCATTGATTTATTTGTGACCATGAACGGGCAGATGGCGAGCTATCGTGGGCAAGTCATTGAGAAACATGTGATTCCAACAGAAAAAATTCGCCGTTTAGTGCATTTTTTTGAACAGCATAATATGCCTTATGCATTTGTCGCAGATCATACGGTGGCTGTTTCAGAGCGAAATTCCGTGGTGCAGTTCGCGATGGATCCAATCTTGAAAGATTACATCGTCGATAAAGCCTTTTTTGAAGGAAACGATATTGGGCAAGTGTTGCCGTTTTATCGCGCGGAACAGGATGAGTTGGTGCGAAATTCGGGCGTATTGGATGGCTTGCGTGTGGTGCGTTGGCATGAAGACTCCGTGGATTTATTTGATGCGGAAGGATCCAAAGCACGTGGCATTCAAGCGGTGGTCAAGCATTTGGGACTACAAATGGACAATGTCATGGCGTTCGGCGATCAGTTAAACGATTTGGAAATGTTAAGCACCGTGGGCGTAGGTGTGGCGATGGGCAATGGCAATGAAAAACTCAAAGCGATTGCCGATCATGTGGCGGAACCGCTTGATCAAGACGGCATTTATCGATTCCTTATCAAAGCCGGATTAATTAACGAATAAAAAATAACGCGCTGAGAAGCGCGTTTTTTATATCTTTAGTCAATCGCATAACCTTGCGGTGGTAAGCGGTTGCCGTCTAAATAGGCATGATTGTCGATTAACCTGAGTCTTCCCTCAGCAAACCATTTTATTGCCAACGGATAAAAACGAATTTCTTGTTCTTTGACCCGTTGCTCAATATCTGCAATATCATCTTCGGCAAAAATAGGCACTTTGGCTTGTAACACAATGGCGCCGCCATCAACTTCTTCATTGACAAAATGAATGGTCATGCCGTGTTCCGTCTCACCGGCTTCGATTGCCCGTTGGTAGGTATGCAGCCCAGGATATTTGGGCAATAAAGAAGGGTGAATGTTGAGAATTTTTCCCGCAAAGCGTTGGGTAAATTCCGCCGTGAGGATTTTCATGTAGCCGGCCAGCACGATTAAATCCGCGCCGAGATTGTCGATTTCATCGGCGATATGGCGATCCATGGCGAGGTTGTCGGCATAATCGCTACGTAAAAAAGTGCGGTGAAAAATACCCGCACTTTTTGCCCGTTGCAGTCCAAAGGCATCCGCTCGATTGCTGAATACGCCAACGACTTCACCGTCAATATAGCGCGATTCACAAGCATCAATAATCGCCTGTAAATTCGCACCATAACCGGAAATAAGAACAACGATTTTTTTCATTAACGAATAACAACTTGCGGTTCGTTTTCATCAGCGAGATGTTGAATATCCCCGACGACCCAAGCGTTTTCACCAGCCTGTTGTAGCAGACCTAGTGCGGTTTCCACGTCTTCTTGCGGCAATGCAATCACCATACCCACGCCACAGTTAAACGTGCGATACATTTCGTAGTCGGTGATATTGCCTTGTTGTTGCAACCAATCAAACACCGCAGGCCATTGCCAGCTGTTTTCATTGATCACCGCTTTGACGCTGTTTGGTAACACGCGCGGGATATTTTCCCAGAAACCACCACCGGTTAAGTGAGCGATAGCGTGAACATTTACGTGTTTGATTAATTGCAGAATGGATTTCACATAGATTTTTGTCGGTGCCAGTACATGGTCGGCTAATGGACGGCCTTCCAACTGTGCTTTGGCTGGATTCACACCGGCAATATCAATCACTTTGCGAATTAAAGAATAGCCGTTAGAGTGTGGGCCACTAGAAGCGAGGGCGATTAACGCATCGCCAACTTTGACTTGACTGCCATCAATGATTTCCGATTTTTCCACCACGCCGACGCAGAAACCGGCAAGGTCGTAATCGCCTTCGTGATACATGCCCGGCATCTCAGCCGTTTCGCCACCCACTAAAGCACAGCCGGATTGTTCACAACCATTTGCAATGCCTTTAATCACGTTGGCGGCAACATCTACATCCAATTTGCCAGTGGCATAATAATCCAGGAAGAATAACGGTTCGGCACCTTGTACCACCAAATCGTTTACACACATTGCCACCAAATCGATACCGATACTGTCGTGACGATTTAAATCAATGGCTAAACGCAATTTTGTGCCGACACCGTCAGTACCTGATACCAAAATCGGCTCTTTATATTTAGACGGAATGGCACAAAGTGCGCCGAAACCGCCTAAACCGCCCATCACTTCAGGACGAGTGGTGCGTTTCACTTCTGGTTTAATGCGTTCAACTAATTCATTACCTGCATGAATATCCACGCCGGCATCTTTATAACTTAAGGATTGTGTACTCACGATGGCTTCCCGTTAATGATGACTAAATTAATTAGGGCGCCATTGTACACGCTTACGCAAACGTTTGCGATATGTGTAAAGGATTTTTCTCCGAAAGCCGGCTTTCAATTAGCTATTGAACAAGAATTGTGCCAAAATGAAAGGCATAGGAATAGTGCCCTTTGGCGTGAATAAGGAGTCTCATATGAAAAAAACGTTTGTATTTTTAACCGCACTTTTATTGGCTGCTTGCTCTTCCTCGCCTTCCACCAAGCCGGCGTTAAATTCTCAAGCCAACGCGAAAGCGCAGGGCGATGTGCCGCTTGTTCCGCCGAAAGAAACGAAAAACGGTTTTTTACAACTTGTACCGGGTATTTTTTATTATGTGGATACCAATTCCATTTGGGTAGATAACAAAGACAAACGCCTGATCCATTTTGATGTGGTGATTAACTTGGATAAAGGGTTATATGTATTCAAAGATCATCCGACACTTTATGCCAAATCCATGCGCCAATATAAAATTTTAAATTGTGAGAGCCACTATTTCACTCACGTGCGCAGCGATTTCTACGCTGATTTTTGGGGTGACGGTATTCGCACTGCGCCGAAACGTCAATCTCAACATACTATCGCGTTACAACCACAATCTTCCCTTTATACTTTAGGGCAAGTGATGTGTGCGAACATGTACCGTCGGAAATAAGAAAAGAAAAAGTGCGGTGAATTTTGACCGCACTTTTTGCAACTAAAATAACAAAAAAGCCATTTAGTGTTTACTAAATGGCTTTTATTTTTATGTTTTATTGTTTAGCCACAATTTTGCCGTCAACGTAATCCACGCTAATCGGTTTTTCCGGTAATAAACTACCGGAAAGGATTTGTTGCGCTAACGGGTTCTCAATTTCTTGCTGAATCGCACGTTTTAACGGACGCGCGCCGTAAATCGGGTCATAGCCGATTTCGCTGATGAAATCGAGAGTGGCATCCGTAAAGTGCAACACATAGCCACGGCTTTCCATGCGGTTGATTAAGCGTTTTAACTGAATTTCCGCAATAGCGCGAATGTTGTCTTTATTCAACGGATGGAACACCACGGTTTCGTCAATTCGGTTAATAAATTCCGGACGGAAATGTTGGCTCACTACAGACATCACTAACGCTTTCATGTCGTCGTAGCTTTCTTCTTGGTTGCCTTGAATCAAATCGGAACCCAAGTTAGACGTCATGATCACCACCGTATTGCGGAAATCCACGGTTCTGCCTTGTCCGTCGGTTAAACGACCATCATCCAACACTTGCAACAAGATGTTGAATACATCGTGGTGCGCTTTTTCCACTTCGTCGAGCAAAATCACGGAATACGGGCGACGACGAACGGCTTCGGTTAAATAACCGCCTTCTTCATAGCCCACATAGCCCGGAGGTGCACCGACCAAGCGGGACACGCTGTGTTTTTCCATGAATTCGGACATATCGATACGTACCATGGCATCTTCGCTGTCGAATAGGAATTTCGCCAAGGTTTTGCACAATTCGGTTTTACCCACACCGGTTGGTCCTAAGAATAAGAAGGAACCAATTGGGCGATTCGGATCAGAAAGGCCGGCACGGCTACGACGAATGGCATTCGCCACAGCATCCACGGCTTCGTTTTGCCCGATAACCCGTTTGTGCAATTCTTCTTCCATGCGCAAGAGTTTTTCTTTTTCGCCTTCCATCATTTTGGAGACCGGAATACCGGTGGCGCGGGAAAGCACTTCGGCGATTTCCTCATCGGTAACACGATAGCGTAATAGGCTCACTTCCTTGCCTTCGCCAGTTTCCGCCTGCGCTAATTGTTTTTCCAGCGATGGAATCACGCCGTATTGCAATTCGGACATTTTATTTAAATCGCCGGCACGACGGGCTTGTTCCATTTGGGTACGGGCGTTCTCCAATTCAGCTTTAATGTGTTGAGTACCTGAAAGGGCAGCTTTTTCGGATTTCCACACTTCTTCTAATTCAGCGTATTCCCGTTCTTTTTCCGCTAATTCTTTTTCTAACATCTCCAAGCGTTTGCGGCTGGCATCGTCATCTTCTTTTTGTAACGCCTGTTGTTCCAATTTGAGTTGGATAATACGGCGATCCAAGCGATCCAACGGCTGTGGTTTGGAGTCGATTTCCATCCGAATACTGGATGCGGCTTCGTCGATCAAGTCGATGGCTTTATCCGGTAACTGGCGATCGGAAATGTAACGATGAGACAATGTTGCCGCTGCCACAATAGCCGGGTCGGTAATTTGAACGTGGTGATGGATTTCATAACGTTCTTTTAAGCCACGCAAAATAGCAATGGTATCTTCCACGCTTGGTTCGCCTACGAACACTTTTTGGAAACGACGTTCAAGTGCGGCGTCTTTTTCAATGTATTGGCGATATTCGTCTAACGTGGTCGCACCCACACAATGCAATTCACCACGCGCCAAACTCGGTTTTAACAAGTTGCCCGCATCCATGGCGCCATCGGTTTTACCCGCACCCACCATGGTGTGAATTTCATCAATAAATAAAATGACGCGACCTTCTTCCTGCGCTAATTCTTTCAAGACGGCTTTCAAGCGTTCTTCAAATTCACCGCGATATTTTGCCCCTGCGATTAACGCGCCCATATCAAGGGAAAGCACGCGTTTATTTTTCAAACCTTCCGGCACTTCGCCGTTCACAATACGCTGTGCTAACCCTTCCACAATGGCGGTTTTACCCACGCCCGGTTCACCGATAAGTACCGGATTGTTTTTGGTGCGGCGTTGTAACACTTGAATGGTGCGGCGGATTTCTTCATCACGCCCAATCACCGGATCCAATTTGCCACTTTCCGCACGAGCGGTTAAGTCGATAGTATATTTTTCTAAGGCTTGGCGGCTTTCTTCCGCATTTTGCTCATTCACGTTTTGTCCTCCACGAATATGATCGATGGCTTGTAAAATTTGTTCTTTTTTCGCACCGCACTTTTTCAGTACCTCGCTGACGGCGCCTTTTTCTTCCAAGGCGGCAAGTAAAAAAAGTTCGGAGGAAATAAATTTATCCTGCCGTTGTTGCGCCAATTTATCGCATAAATTCAAAAGGTTAAGCAACTGACGGGAAAGTTGTACATCACCGCCATTGCCGGACACTTGAGGAAGTTTGGCAAGTTCATTGTTGAGTTCGTTACGCAACACGGCAACGTTCACGCCGCTTGCGGTTAGAATCGGCGCCACTGAGCCGTCTTGTTGATTTAACAAGGCACTCAATAAATGTACCGGTTCAATAAATTGATTATCCTTGCCAATCGCTAAAGATTGCGCTTCAGCAATGGCTTGTTGGAATTTAGTGGTAAATTTTTCAATATTCATAGTCTTTCCTTCTTCGTTCCATGGATGTTCTGTTGAACATTTGTTCGCCAAATTTAAATAAGATCGTTTTGAGAGATTTCAAGAGAAAAAATGAAAAATTTAGTTTTGCCTATTAATTTTTTAGATTTGATAGGTTTTATTTGTTTGAACTTTTAGTACATCTTTGGCTCTAACAAAAGCGTTTATCATAGAAAAGTGCGGTGTTTTTTCACCGTCTTTTTATTTAGTAAAAAAAGGAAGAAAACATGAAATCATTAAAATCTTTGTTGGCGTTAGCGGTTGCTATTGCTGTTTCCTCTACTGCATTGGCGGAAGAAAATGTTTTATCTGAAGTGAAAGAAGGCGCAAAATCTGCATGGCAAACCGTGAAAGAAGACAGTAAAGCGTCTGGCACTAAAATAAAGAATGGTGCAGTGAAAGTAAAAGAGACGACGAAAGAAAAATTCGGCGAAGCCAAGGATGCAACCAAAGAGAAATTTAGCGAAGTTAAAGATGCAACAAAAGAAAAGTTGACTGAGGCGAAAGAGGTTACTCAAGAAAAAGTTGCAGAAGGTAAGAAAGCAATAAAAGACAAATTACGCAATGACAAACCGGCACAGGTGGAAGATAAATCTACCGCGAAAGAAAAAAGTGCAGTGGAAAATAAAGCCCAAATGACGCAAGGTAAAAAAGTGGATATTAATACCGCGGATGCGGCGACATTAGAAAGTTTGTCCGGTATTGGTGAGGCGAAAGCCAAAGCGATTATTGAGTATCGTGAGAAAAACGGTAAGTTTAAAAATCTCAATGATTTATCTAAAGTGCCAGGCATTGGCGATGCAACATTAGAAAAAGTGAAATCTCACGTGCGTTTTAATTAATTTTCCAAGACAAAAAAGAAGGGCTGTATTGAACAGCCCTTTGTTTTTATTATTTTACTAATTGCACTAAAATACGGCGGATTGGTTCTGCTGCGCCCCATAATAATTGGTCGCCCACAGTGAATGCCGCCAAATATTCAGGCCCTAAGTTGAGCTTGCGTAAACGTCCTACCGGAACGCTTAATGTGCCGGTGACTTTAGTCGGCGTGAGTTCACGCAAGGTACTTTCTTTATCGTTTGGAATGACTTTCACCCATTCATTGTGTGATGCCAAAATTTGCTCGATTTCTGCCAGTGGAATGTCGCGTTTTAATTTGATGGTGAACGCTTGGCTGTGGCAACGTAA
>ERZ773067.2062-NODE-2062-length-10364-cov-4.224076_pt1 | contig 10364 bp, 10 predicted proteins | sample MGYA00580622_ERZ773067 | MGnify/ENA primary metagenome ERZ773067 (study PRJEB29015, sample SAMEA2737998) | human oral metagenome | biome: human oral; feature: human-associated habitat; material: dental | place: China | collected 2113 ...
TGGTGGCCTTGACCTCGAAGACGCCGTCGGCGATGTCGAGGAGGGAGACGTCGAAAGTGCCGCCACCGAGGTCGAAGACCAGGACGGTCTGCTCTTTGTCGCCCTTGTCCAGGCCATAGGCGAGGGCCGCGGCGGTGGGCTCGTTGATGATGCGGTCGACGGCCAGGCCCGCGATCTCACCGGCCTCCTTGGTGGCCTGGCGCTCGGCGTCGGAGAAGTAGGCGGGGACGGTGATGACGGCGTTGGTGACCGCCTCACCCAGGTATGCCTCGGCGTCGCGCTTCAGCTTCTGCAGCACGAAGGCTGAGATCTGCTGTGGACGGTAGTCCTTGCCGTCGATGTCCACCTTCCAGTCGGTTCCCATGTGCCGCTTGACGGAGCGGATGGTGCGGTCGGGGTTGGTGACGGCCTGACGCTTCGCCACCTCGCCGACGAGGACCTCGCCGGAGGGAGTGAAAGCCACCACGGAAGGCGTGGTACGAGCACCCTCCGCATTGGGGATGACGGTGGGCTCGCCACCTTCCAGGACGGCGACGACTGAGTTGGTGGTGCCGAGGTCGATGCCTACTGCACGTGCCATAGGGGTATCTCCTGATTCATTGTGCGGTTACCGCGTGCTTGTCAATCCTGATCCCCTTGAGCGGGGCAGGCTCAACTATGCCACAGGACAAGCAGGTCGGCAAGTCGGGTTGAGCCGCACCGACTCAACCCGGGTTACTTCAGGGATAACCCCGAGTCGCAAACCCTTGTGTCCTTCCTGAGAATCCCCTTAGAGTCGAGTTGTCCCGGGGGAGGGTAAACCAAAGCCTAGAGCTGGCATTAGTTAAGGAGCTCACGTTGAAACGTTCAAAGCTACGCACAGGAGTGGGAGCGGTCTCAGCCCTACTAGTAGCATTCACCGCCTTCCCAGCCCACGCGGATGATGCAAGCACCCCTCCACAGGACGCCACCCCCCAGGCCGAGGCCACTCAGCCTGCGGCGGGCGCATCCAACAAGGCCACAGCCGAAGAGCTGCAGACCATGCTCGACGACATGACGAAGAAGAACGACATAGATCTGAGTTATGGAGCCAAGAACCCGGCCGGCCGCCTCACAGGGCCGGGACGAGTTCTGATGGGCAATGATGCGCGGGGCAGCAGCGCCCCCGATTACTGGTCCAGCAAGCTGAAGCATCCCGACCTGGCCAGCGACAAGTACTGGGAGGCTATCAACCCGTGGATGTACATCACCCCCAGCAAGGACAATGCCGCCACCAATACCCGCGTCGAGCTCAGCCAGATCAAGCTGAATATCCTGCGCCGCTCCACCAACCAGTGGGAGACGATCAAGGTCAGCAAGGTTGAGGGCGACCTCTACAAGCCAAGCCTGGCGGGGGACTCTGTCAAGAAGCCCGACGTGCGCGACGGCGAGAACGGCAGCATCCAGGTGATGCAGGATCCCCAGTTGCTGTTCCATGGCTGGGGTGGAGACATGAAGTTTGACACCAAGGACATCCTGGCCGTGCAGACCCAGGTTCAGGCACGCCTGGTGGTCAATGATCAGGCAAAGCCCGACGACCGGAGCAAGGCACAGCTGCTGGTGCAGGTGGGCACCGACTACTACCCCCGGGTCGGCATGAAAGTCACCGATGAGCTGCTGCAGCCGAAAAACAAGAACGATGGCGCCTACTTCCCCGGCGTTGGCCTCTCCAGGGCGAAGCTGGTCACCAATGACTGGCAGACGTTCAGCTTCACCACCGTCGATGCCCCTGGCGTCGTGCATGAAGGAAAGCATGGCAACGCTGTCTCCATCACGGCTGACCAGCTGCGCAACAACCCGCCGCCGTCCTGGCTGCCGGGTCAGCCCGCCAAGAAGTGAGGGCAGGGTGACGACGAAGGGCAACCCGTCGCTAGACGGCATCCTCCGCTGAGCACCTCACCTTTGGAAGGGGAGCAACCACCGGGTTGCTCCCCTTCGTCGTCTCCTGACACCAATGTCTGTCCACCACGGGGCACCCCGGTCGGCCATCTTCAGGGCGCCACCCCACAATGATCGCTGACGTCCTCAGCGCAGCCTCTTGACGCGGCCTCCAGGGACTCCTAGAGTCAGGCCCGCCACTGGGGGTAGAGCACCAGAGTCAGAGCCGACTAGCAGCTAAGGAGCCGGAATGAAGCTTTCGACATTACGCACAGGACTGGGAGCGCTCTCAGCATTGCTCCTGGCCTTCACTGCTTTCCCCGTACACGCTGATGAGCCTCCCGCTCCCCCGGGTATCGTCACCGCCCCGAAGTTCGCCGAGGACGGGAAGACGATCCGCGTGGGCCGCTCCGTCGAGCGGGTCGCCGGTGATTACGGGAATGCCCAGACCATCGAGGTCTTCCGGCTCCGGGACGGACAGCCGATCCCCGACAGCGGGTCGGCGTTCTACACGCCCGTACCGGAGGATTTCGGCCACCAGCTGGTCTATGCCGAGCGCGCCCGCGACCCACAGACCGGCGCCGAGGTCACCGCCTACAGCGATCCCGTCACCGTGTTGTCGGTGCAAGGAGACCTGACTCCCCCGACGCCCGATGCACCGGTGACGACGTCGCCCGACAAGGCCACGGCCGACGAGGTGCAGACCATGATCGACGACATGGAGAAGATGAACGACGTCGACTTGCGGCGCAACGAAGACGACCAGGGAGGCCGCTACACAGGTCCCGGCCACGTCGTCATGGGAAACGAGGCGCGCGGAACCAACGCCCCCGGCTACTGGCAAGACCAGCTCGTCCATCGCGACCTGATCAGCGACAAGTACTGGCAGGCTGTCAACCCGTGGATGTACATCACGCCCGGCAGAGCCAACGCCGCCACGAACACCCGCGTCGAGCTCAGCCAGATCAAACTGAACGTCCTGCACCGCTCCACCAACCGGTGGGAGACGATAGAGCTCCGCAAGATCGAGGGGATGCTCTACCCGTGGAGCCTGCGCGGCAAAGACGTGAAGGAAGCCAACCTGCGCGACGGCCAGAACGGCAGCATCCAGATGCTGCAGGATCCCGACATGTTGTTCCACGGCTGGGGCGGAGAGATGACCTATGACACCAAGGACATCCTGGCCGTGCACGCCCAGGTCCAGGCGCGCCTGGTGGTCGATGACCAGGCGAAGGCCGACGATCGCGACAAGGCACAGCTGCTGCTGCAGGTCGGCGTCGACTACTACCCCGTCATCGGCATGCGCGTCGATGATCCGCTACTGGAGATGAAGGACGGCGGCGGCTACTTCCCCGGCGCTGGGCTGTCCAGGGCCAAGTTGATCAGCAACGACTGGCAGACATTCAACTTCATCAATGTGGACGTCGCTAAGCAGGAGCCGGGCGGCTCAATCACCGTCGCCCAGCTGCGTGACAACCCGCCACCGTCGTGGCCGGTGCCGAGCCAGCCCGCCACCCCGGCGCAGCCCACGCCAGCACCCGCCACTGCGACTACGCCGGCACCCGCCGCTGCGACCGAGCCGAGGTCCATCACGTCGAAACCCGGTCTACCGAAGACCGGCAACTGACGGCACAGTACCCGGCAACTCTGAGGGGCCCAGCGATCCGGCTGGGCCCCTCGTCTGTCTTCTCAAGCATCACGGATTCCGCTGCAAAAACCTGGGTGGGCTCACCATCATCCACCACGGCGACGAGCGAAGATGTGATGGTACCGCCGTCTATTGGTTATTTTGCGGTTTTTGCAACTTCACAGTGGTGCCGCCCCAGAAGTTGAAGCCCCTGATGATCACGGTGCCGTTCGACCCATCCCCATGGGCCTTCCTACTGATGGCGACCCCAGCCATGATACTGGTGCTCTGGTCGATGACCCTGACGCCAGGCGGCACATAAACCACGTGCCCTCCCATGATCGAGCTCAGAGTCAGCTCGACCTCCGCCCCGGGGCCCATGGCGTTTTCAACGTAGATTTCGTTACCGCCCCAGAATGCCTTGCTGACGAGCGTGGGCCTACCGCGGTCCAGATGAATCACCTTGCCACTCATGAAGGCGAACTCTGTAATCTCCTCGTCGCTGCGAGCAAACACCGGAGCCGCTGGAGCGCTCACAGGAGCTATGGAGTTGGGGCCCGCCCCTGCGCCGATAGGCAGGTCTTCGACGAGACCAGACAAATCGTCACTGTATCGCGCCTTGAGGCATATCTGCTGCCGGTCGTTGAACTCCTCATTGTCGAGCTGGCCTGCCGCGTAGGCATCCCGGAGGACTTCAAGCACACTGTCACGTTCGGCGTCACCGATGCGCATCCGCACCTGGGCTGGCTGTTCGGGAAGGCTATCTGACATGGGATAAATTCTACGACGCACAGCCGCTGCGCCACCATGGCAGCAGGGCTTTGAGAATGTGTTTCTCAGCGATTCTGTCCTGGTGTCGAGGTCGACAGTTCACCGGCGGGGGCAGGCTTGCGTGAGGCGGGCTTCAGCCCAGGCGCCACTCCAAGAAGGAAGCGCCCGGGCAGACCTACGACACGCGGCACCGGGTCTTGGCCGCCGGCAGGGCAGACCCAGCAGCGGCATTTGCCACAGCGGGCAGGATGGGGGCAGGCCCTCGCATTGGGGACACTGGATCAAAGATCGCCGGTAGGTGGCTGGTCAGGTGCCGTCATGGTAAAGCTCCAGCCAGGAGGCGCTCTGGTGGTGCGCCGACGCGCTCCCGGCCAGGGACGGTGCATGGTGTGCTGCGTCCGGCCGATCCTTTACAACAGGATTGCTAAGGACGAATACGACTTCACGAACGGGAGGCAATCATGTGCATGCAATCGCTTCTTGATGACTCACTTGCGGAAATCCAGCGGTACCGCACCTACGGTGGATGGAGTGTGCAACGCCCTGAGCATGGCACGCTCGGCCGCTTCGACCCGGCGATGACCCGGCTGCTGCCTGACGGCAGGACCTTCGCCCTCACTCTGCGGCTCGACCGCGCCGCTTACCAGCTCTACCGGGAGGCCGGGGTGCCACACGACCAGGCCCTCCACAACTCGCTGCTGTGCGGGTCGTGGGCTGGGCTGCACAACGCCCCCGGCCTCGGGACGTGGGAGATGGAGTTGCGCGCCCCAGCGTCCGACCGGGTGGAGCTCGTCGCCATGCTCTGGCCCGAGAACGACCAGGAGTGGCCACTCGGCGAGATCAACTTCGTCGAGGGGCGGGTGGGCACCGGATCAACCATGACCAATCTGCACTGGCCCGACCCAGCCACCGGCCAGCCCGCCCACGACCCAGAGGACATCGCCATAGACGTGACAAAGTGGCACCGCTACCGCATCGAGATCACCACCACCGGGGTGCGGTGGCTGGTGGATGGAAGGCTGCGCCGAGAGCTCGTCACCGACCACGCCCCGCACGACGTACCTATGCACTTCGTCGTCCAGTGCGGAGTCAACCCCGCGATCCGTGACGACTGGCATGACAACCTCGAATGGGAGCAGGCCATCCTCTTCCGGCCACTCACCGCTCCCAAAGCACCCCTCTGAGGCGAAGGCTAAATCACAACCTCAGTCCCATAGCATCAAAATTGCGACCCATTCACCCACTAGGAAATTCACAATACATTCGTATGGTAATTCGTCCAGGACGTCCTAAAGTCAGCCCCCGCCGCCCAGCGAGTAGAGGCGCACATTCAGGGTAATCACCGCCAAAGCGTGGCTGCGTAGACCAGCCGCCACCCTTGAAGCTCCCCAACACCACCCAGGGATTCAGCATGCCCAGATAATGACCCAATAGCATGAAAAACGCCCCCGGCCGAAAAGGCCGGGGGCTTTTTGTTGCTTTGACTAGGAGGTTTGCGGAAGGTCTACATCAACATAGCCTTTTTCAGTGAACCCGTAGCTCCACTGCAGAGTGAAAGTCTGGCCAGGTTTGATACCGAAGCAGACCTTCCAGTCAAGCGTCTTTCCCGGCGCAATGTCGGCGGTCGGAAAGTCACAGGAGCCGCCACTGTCGATTACTTTCTGCGCCTCGCTGTTCCCGGAGGTCCCTTGGAAGCGGATCAAGAACGGATTGACTGGCTCACTCCCGCCGTTGGTGAACGAGACCGGGAAGAGGACGAAGGCGTCCGCCCCTTCGGTTCCCGCCGCAGTCGAGGTTGGCTTGTATGGCTCCGGTGTGCCCACCGTGAGACTTCCGCCATCCTTGAGTTTGTACGGCTGGCCGATCGCGAACTTGCCTGAGTCAGCGTTCTGAGTATTGGTCGACGGCTCACCCTCCACGGGACCGCTGTCCAGGGGATCAGGCTCTGCTGATGCCGTGACCGTGACCGTGGACTGCGACGAAGCTGTCGACGAGTTCCCACGCGATGCGGAGCCAAGCCCGAAGCCAATCAGCAAAGCGACCACGCCGATGAACACCGAGGACTTCCACCACGGCTTCTTGCCAGGCTTTGCAGTCGGCGGCATCGGACCGCCCATTCCTGCCGGCTGCTGAATATTTGGGTGCGATTCTTGGGACACCCTTCTTCCCTCCCTCGCGCGGACTCTGCCACGCTCCCAAGAGGCTCTACCGTGAGCCTCGACGAGGAAAAGATGGTCGGCCATTTGTACGACACGCAAGTCGGGAATCAGGGTGGTCGATAGTTAACTATCGATTGCTATTTCAATCTCCTTCGGAGGTCGGTTCTGCCAAAGACAGAATGATCTCTATCGAGCCCAAGCCAAGGCTTGGCACTCCATCCGGAAACCCGAAAATCACATCAAGCAACACGGCATTGGCGGTGGCCGCGTCGCCCGCGGCATCCTTCAGTTTGCTGGACATGTCACTGATTGAGCAATTGCCTACCGTCATGTCACACTCCTTTACTTGCAGCCGATGCAACTCCCAGGTGGTACGCGCTGCACATTCTCGTTAGTCGCTTCGGTTTGCTCTTGATGCGCGTCCTTTTGCGTGTAGAGCTTGGTGGCCAAGGGCAACCCAGCGCCAGGGCATCCAGGAGACTCTCAAAGTCGCAGTTGCAGTAAGGCAGCCGCCCCAGTCGGTTTGGCATCGTCCAGCAGGTGCTAACGCCGAGCGTGCTGATCCCTCCCAAGCTTCCAGAGAAGGTTTCTATGGCCCCACGCTCCGCCCGGCACGGGTTTCGGTACGACCCACCCCAGCCCAGACAGCGCTTTGCCTAGTCAAAGCGGTAGGCGAGACACTCTGGGCGTCTTCTCCGTTTGACCGCACAGTGTCCCAGAGATTCCACCTGGCATCCTGGACAAGCACTGACCCTTGGAGCCGCCCACGGGAATCGAACCCGTGACCTACGCTTTATCAGGGCCGTAAATCCCCTAGCCAGAGCATCGCCGGTACGGTAACGGTACGACTACAGGCTGCCCAGCAGGCGTCCCATACGCTCCCCCACTGCATCCAACGACCCATCAAACAGGTGCGCATACACATTCAACGTCATCGCCGCCGACGCGTGCCCCAAAGCGGCCTGTACATCCTTCACGCTAGCCCCGAAGCCACCATCAACGACGCCGCCGTGTGCCGCAAATCATGGATCTCCCGATCGCCACCTTCGCTGGCTGGAAAACCCGGTGCCGCCAGTTGCCGACATCAAACCGTCCCCCACCAGGTGCGCGGAATAGCGGCCCCGGCGTAGAAAGGTCGAGCATGGACAACACCGCAGAGGTAACGGGGACTTCCCTGCCCCTGCCGCTCTTGGCCTTCCGGACGACAACTCTGGCTCGGCTCACATCCACGTCGCCAACGTCGAGACGCCGACACTCCCCCAGGCGCACCCCGCACACCATCGGGCGGAGTCGCCGCATGCCTCCGCGAGAGCCCGGAGTTCCGGCGCGGTCAGGAAGACGGGCAGGCGTCGCTCCCCGCAGCCCAAAGCCACCCTGTCGGCCGGATTGACAGCAATTGCCCCCTTGTCCCGGGCAACCTCCAGTGCACCACGCAAGACCTGGAGGACCCGGGGGCAGAAACGCTGAGCCATCGGACGCAGCCGCCTGCCGTCACCCTGCGCCTGCAACCCGGCGATCCATGCCTGAATATCTGAGGTCGTCACGCGACCGGCTTGAATGCCGCCCCAGCGGGTGTAGACGTGTTGAGCTGCACCCTTCAGCGCGGACACGTAGCCTGGGGACAGGTGACGTCGCCCCGCCAGGTAGATGTCGACGCATTCCCCCACCACGGCCCTGCCGCTCACAGCCGAGGCATCCTGCCACAGCCGGCGTTCCCACTCGACGGCGTCGGCTTTCGTTGCGAATGCCCGGCTTGGCTGGCCGGGCACGACGACCCGCCACCGCTTCCCCCTGCCGTGCCGCGCCGACGGCTTACCGTCCGCCCGCTTCCACAGATCCTGCACCGCCACGCCCCCGCTCCCTTCCCTCGGGACAAGTGTGGCCGAAGGGAGTGACAAAACCCGGGCTAGGTCTGACGGCAGGGCACCAGTAGGGGCCAAAGACGAAACTAGGCCGAAGCCCGCTCTCCGGACCCCGGCCTAGCGAGTTTGAGTGCGCACGAGGTTGTGCGCTTTGCCGGTACCGCAGCCATCGCTGCGGCCGAGCCGACGGGCGCCGGGGAGCAACCCCGAGGCCGCTCGGCAAGGCCAGTATCGCATACCACCCCGGCGACTCAGTCGACAGCGATGCCGCTCTCCTGCATCACCGAACGCAGGTACTGCTCCGCGCTTTCAATCCCGGTGCGGAAGTATGAGGCGTGCGTCACCTTCACCGTCTCGATGGAGTCCGACCCGACAAGGACAATGTCATAAGTCGGGTCGTCCCGATGCTCCCTCTCTAGCCGCTGATACTCCGCGATGGCAGTGTCGACGTCCGCCCCGAAATCATCCTGCTGGACCAACCGCCCTTGCTTGCGATCAAATACAAGCAGGAAGTTCTTGATATCGCTCCTCTTAGCCGCCACCGTAATCACCATCCTTCATCATCGCAGCCCATGCAGCCTGGAACTCGTCGTCCGACGCACCTGTCAGCTCGCCACGCTCGATAGCCTCCAGTCTACGCGAGTACAGGAGCGCCAAGCGATGGAACGGAGTATAGCCATCCTGCTTGTGGTTAACACCGTCCCGGGCTGAAAACTCCTCAACCACCACTGCCCAATGGTGCATCATCTTGGTTCGGAGCTGCACCTCCACCGGGCGAACCAGGCCTTTGCTCTTCCAGTTGCAGATGAGATGCACTGCGCGGTAGCCACTTTGGCGTGGCTCGCTCACATAGTCGATCACTTTGACGCCGTCTCGCCGCCGCTTCGCCACGACGGCCTTTTGGAATAGTTGCAGAATCTCTAGGTTCTCGACGACCACCCTGACTCCACCGATGTCACGCATCCGCGCGAGGTTCATCTGCGACTCGCGCGCAGTCAACTTCTCGATGATCGTTTGCATCCGTTTAAGGCGCTGCGTGACCTGTGCATCGACCCCTAGCTCCTGGGCGTAGCGCCGCATGCCAATGTTGGCGTTCAGCATCGGGCGCGCATGCGTCTGTCGATGCCGTTCGATGATCTCCAGGCACCGACCCCACTCATCCCCGGGAAGATCACCCCTGAGGATCTTGCGAAGCCTGCTGCCCGCTTTCTCCACCTGGCTACTTGACGGAGGCTTGGAGGCGTCCGGGACCCGCCTCTCATTCATGCCGGACCCCGGACGTCCCGCCTAAGGCATTGCCTTGCGCTCTGTCGCCCCTCATTCATGCAGCCAACGGTAGCCGCAATCCTCGCCGCCGACGCGCAAAAACCGAATATTGCTCCCTGCGGCCTACGGTAGACGGGCTACGCGATATCGAGACCCTCCAGGCGCCGCTTCAGCGGCCTCAGCTGGGCAGCGAGACCAGGCAAGCGCATCCTCTAGCTGGCTTAGGCGGATGAGTTGTCGCGACGCGACAAGGTCGACGACAGCCTCCTCGCGTGCTGCAAGGATGGGGGTGGCGGGCGCAGGTCCTCGCTTCACGTGTTCGAGTTCGTGAGCGAGTGTGCAGCGACGCTCAGCTTGAAGCATGCGTTCGTCGAGGAAGATCAGTTTCCGTTGATGGCCGGTGACGCCGAGGAGCCCGTCAGGGAGTCGCGCCCATCGCACGGTCCAGTCCGGATGCTCGTCTCTGAGCCGTCGCCAAGGATGATCCACCGCCCCCATGGCCGAAAGGATGACAGAGCCGGGCGACAAAAAGGGACGCCCTGCCGTGCACACACGGCAGGGCAGGTGCGACGGGGTTCCCGAGGCCACTTCGAGGGGCAGCCACACTAAGCGCGGCGGGCGCGAGACCATCGCCTCGCAAAGCCAAGTGCATCACTATTCCACTGCTGTAGCTGATGCAATAGCCAGGAAGGGGCTGATTGGCACCCCTCAGAAACGCCGCCAGTCTTAGGGCGTTATTCATGTGGGTTATTTGGGTTTCTGAAGTGACCCTTTTTGTAGGGC
>ERZ773067.2064-NODE-2064-length-10358-cov-13.179074_pt1 | contig 10358 bp, 10 predicted proteins | sample MGYA00580622_ERZ773067 | MGnify/ENA primary metagenome ERZ773067 (study PRJEB29015, sample SAMEA2737998) | human oral metagenome | biome: human oral; feature: human-associated habitat; material: dental | place: China | collected 2113 ...
CATCGGTCTCGGCAAGGACTCCCGCATCCTCTGCATCTCCACCGAGGGCGACACCGACCGCGCGAACTACCGCCGTGTGGTGTGGGACGGGCTATATCCGAGCTATTGAGCGATGCCCGGCTGTCCGCTGGGGCGGTGCATGGGGAAGCGCCTTGCACCGGAAGGGGTGCCATGATCGGAGGGATCCGAATGACGGAAAATGAACGCTATATTGCGGCACTGACTGTGAATGATGTGCCGTGGCATCGACTGACAACCCCCTATGGGCGTGCAGCGGAGTTTCCTCGGTACTTTGCTGTGTTGGAGACCATGGACGACCTTGCGGCGGCGGAGGATGCCCTCTGCGAACTGACCATCAACACGGAGCATCAGGGCACGTTTTGGCACGCAACGCCGTTTGCGCTCGTCTTTCTCGTGCGGATCTTTCGGTGCGCCCTTGCCGCGCAGACAGACAATGAAATCGCACGCAGGATTGCGGAGCGGCTCTTGGAGCACTTCCTGCTGATTGCCGAATGCATCCGTATGGGTGATTCGATAGAGCATGCCGCGCCCTTACCGCACTTCTCCGATCTGCTTCGGGAGGAATACCTCTGGTCGGAGGTCTACGACGAGGAGGAGGACGAACTGCGCTGGGAGGACGATGATGTTTTCCCGGCGGAACTCTTCTATAGCTTTTACTACTACTCTGCTCAGGTACTTGCTTCGTGCGAGGCTGAACTCAAACAAGAAACCTTGGACAGCGAGATGATGAATCGCATATAAAACGTGCAACCCCCTCTGTACGATGAACGTGCAGAGGGGGTTGCATAATGCTTTTATAGTATTTTATCTTCCTGTTTTTTGCGCACACCAATATTTTCTCGCGACCAGAGATGAAGCGCGGATTCGGTGTATTGATAACTCAAACTTCGCAGACAAATAACATACTGTAATCCTTGAAACATCTAGGGAATCGCTGATAAAATGAAGTCCGTCAAGATGGCGCGGCTGAATTTATCAGTGCTTCCCTAGGTTTATGGCAAATAAAATAGCATGAGCGACATCCATTTGGTATAATTTAACTACCAAGAAAAACATCCATTGGCGACAGCTCCTGTCAATATCCTTATGGGAGTTGCTGGTATCGTAGGTTTCTTCATAGTGTTGTCTATTATTTAGGAAAGGAAAGTAAAAATCATGGGAGTATTTGATTTCTGTCATGGCAAGTCTACTGAACCTACTGGCTGTCCCGATGTGCCGATAGCGGATATTAAAGATGACCGTTTTAATGTCGGCCAGTACATCAACGGTCTTTCCAGTTTCATTTTGACCTGCGACACGCCGATGACTGTTTCTATTCAAGGAGACTGGGGCAGCGGAAAAACAAGTATGATGAACATGGTTGAGGCCAACATAAGAAACTTGGCCTTACCCATCTGGTTTAACACTTGGCAATTCTCTCAATTCTCTCTCGGAAATTCGTTGGCAATCTCAATGATGGAGGTCTTGCTCCAAAGACTGGATGGGGATCCCAATATCTTGGGGAAAATTGCCGGCGGAATAAAAGGACTGGCAAAAAATGCCATCTTAACTGCCGCGGAGATGACAGCTGGTTCGCGGGTGGCCGATAAGATCGAGCAAGCAACAGATTCTGCCACTGCCACGAGTTATGTTTCGGAAATTTTGGCTCTAAAGGAGCAATTTCAAAAAGCCGTAAATACAAAATTAGAAGAGACGATGCGTCAGCGTGTTGTTGTTTTTGTTGATGATTTAGATAGACTTCATCCTGCAAAAGCAGTGGAACTGCTGGAAGTCTTGAAACTCTTTTTGGACTGTGAGAATTGTGTATTTGTCCTTGCCGTCGATTACGAAGTAGTCACTATGGGGATAAAGCAGAAGTATGGCTCGGAAGTGGATGCTCACAAAGGGCGCAGTTTTTTTGATAAGATCATCCAACTTCCATTTAAAATGCCTGTAGCACAATACGATATAGCCGTTTATGTGCAAAATATAATGGAGCGACTTAAGGTCGATACTGATGATGCCAATGTGTCGCTTTTCACCTCGCTTATTAAGACATCCATCGGACTCAATCCACGGAGCATGAAGCGCCTGTTTAACACTTTTCAGCTGCTAAATATTATCACCGAGTCCGTAATACATCATATCCCTGAAAAATTGCGTCAGCGCATTTTATTTGCCACTGTCTGTATGCAAATGAGGTATGATGCTCTGTATAATTACATGGCAGCAGGAAATGCAAGCATAGACAATCTCCGTGCACTGTCGAGCGTCGATGCCCATATGATTAAACACTTCGTCGAACATCAAGGAAATACAGCGGATACGCAGGAAGATGACAACATTACTGATTTCGCTATTTTGGAGGAAATCTTTGCCCGTGTTGATTTTTCGGCGGAACTTACACGCCTTGTACAGGAGTTGCCGAACTTCCTGGAATATTTCCTCTTGACGGTAAAAGACGATGCAGCCTCGGAGTTTTCCGAAACTAATACGTGTTATTTGCGTGACATTCTCCGCTGTTCGGCTGTCACTTCGGTAGGCGGTGAAGATATTGGAGATGCTGCGGAACAGGCATGGGGAAACAGAAGCCGAAATCGCAGCCTAGTGCAGGCGGTGAACGAACAGCTCTCTGATTTGCCCACCCAATTTTCAGTATATCAGTCGCGTCGGCGTAACGATGGAATCATATCGTCCTGTGCTACCGGCTACACCATGATAAACAGAAACGGTAAAGAATATAAGCTGGAATACGATGTCGATAACTGCAGCCAATTCGGTTTGAGCGTGGGGATTTTCTTGCAAGGTCGTTCTTACGCCAGCAAGAAACACCACCAGCAATTCTATGAAATATTCGGTGAAAATCCTTTGGCTTACGACAGTCCGCCGACGAAGGAAAACTGGGCATGGTACATTTATGATAATATGTTGCGCATAAACGGGCGCGATGCAAACGCCCCTTACCAAATTGCCAACGTCGTACGTGATGCTTATGTTCGTTTTGAAAAGGTGTTGGAAGGAGTACACGCAGAATCGGAGTAAATGCCATGATAAGGAATGGTGGAACCATCAAGGCAATGATGGAGACGGAAATGGATCGCCATTTAGGCTGCGAAAAATCCAAACGCTCCGACAGTGAGAACGCCCGCAATGGATACAAACTCAAACTTCGCAGGCATCAGATACGGAAATAGGATCGTATCGTTCGTTATTGGAGGATTTTCTGAAAACCACACACAAAAAAATCCCGAGGATATTCTCGGGATTTTTGTATGTATCGTTTGTTGCTCAGCGCACAAACACGACGGAGCCGTTCATGAGCATCTGGCTCTGCGCATTCGCCGCGAGGATGCGGTCACCGTCGTCAACGGAGACGACGACGTTGACGGGGTTCGTGGAGTTATTGCCGCCGCGCACCTGCACCGCCTTCACGACGAGCGGGCTGCGTCCGGCACGTGGGAGTGCCTGTGCGGAGGAGACGCTGCTGGAGTAGCCGACCATACCCTGCGAGATCGCCTGATCGTAGTTGATGTTGCTGACACCGTAGATGGCTCTGCCGTTCGTGTCATAGATGACGGGCGAGAAGCTGGGCTTGAGGCCCATGCCGCCCGCATCCACGATGACGCCCGTATAGCCGACGCCTCTCGTCTGGACCTGCGTCGTAATCTCAGCCGTAATGGTTGCGGAGATGACCGGCGGAGGCGGCGTTGGCGGCGTGTTGTCACGGATGGCGGGCATGATCGCGGAGGCAAGACCCTGCGTGCCGTACATCGGCATGGACATGACGACGCGGTACGCACCGTCCGGCATCATCTGCTCCTCGACGACGACGGCACCCTTGATGAGCGCGCTGACCTTGGTCTTTACGAGGTCGCTGCTGATGACGTAGTTCTCAACGGTCGTCTCGGCATCAACCTGTACGCCGCTCACCTGCTCGGCGAGGTTGCGCTGTGCGTCAACGATGGCGGCACGGCGTGCCATGATGCTCGCCTTGGAGCCGTAGGTACCCATCGGCGGTGTGCCGAAGCCCTCTGCCGTGATCGTGCCCTGTTCCCACTGTGCGGCTGCCTCGGCTGCCTGCATTAGGGTCAGCGTGGGGATGTCGGAATTCGGCGCCATATAGAAGCCGCCTCCGAACGCAAATACGCCTGCGAGGGCGCTGATGAGAGCTTTTTTCTTCAGATTCTTCATAGTCGTCTCTCCTTTGGAGCGGAAAGCACTGATATCTTCAGCGATTCCGTTGCTTTCTTACTTTTTCTTGCCCTTGTTGTTGACACCCATCTTCGTAAAGATGCCCTCTTTTCCGTTCACGGCATCCTTGGTCGCCTTTACGACGGCGTTGAACGCCATCTCTTCGGTGACGCTCGCGGAACCGAGCATGAACGCACCGCCCTCTGCGGACATGCCGCCCGATACGCGGTTCGAGCTGCCCTTGCCCTGTCCGACGAGGACGATGCGTCCTGTCGAGACCTCAACGACGCGGATCGTGACATTTGCCACGACACTTGCCTGGCTGCCGACCAGTCCGCCCGTGAGGCCGGCGAGCCCGAAGGAGTCCTCCTTCGCCGAGAGATTTGTGAGTGCACCGAAGATCTTGTACTCTGCACCGCTGAGGTTGCCGGCCTCGACTGCGGTGTCAGCACTCACGAGACCGGTCATGCCGAGACTCTGCTCGTCCACGAGCCCCTGGAGCTCGATACGCTCGACGACTTGGAACACATCGGGGCGATCACAGATGAGGGCAGTGAGCGCTTCGTTTGCGATGCCTGCGCGGTCCCCGAAGCCCTCCCATTTGTCGGGCACCTTGTTCTGGAAGGGCATGATTGCGACCGTGGGGTTGTCGTACAGACCTGCCTGACAGACGGAACCCATCATCAACCCTCCGAGAAGGACAAGTACGCCCATCATTTTTCTAAACATAGAATTCCTCCTTACGTCTGATCTCATGCTCCTTGCGCGCACCGCACGGGCGGGCGAATGGTGGGGACTATGCAGAAAACACGAATGGAGCCCGCCGCGGGTGCATGAGTGCTGACATATTTGATGTCGCTTGTTATTTTATCACAAATTAAAAGAGATGAAAACTGTAGTATATGACAGGTGAAAAAGTCCTATTTCCTGAATAGTTTGGCGTAATTGCACGTATGACAAGGATGTTTCAGTTCTGTGGGATGAATGTGCTGAAAAATTTTTGAAAAATAATGAACAAACTGCCGCGCGAAAATGAACTCGTGCGGCAGTTCGTTGGTGCGTGATTAGCGGATGGTGATGTTGATCTCGTTGGCGCTGGTACTCTCGATGAAGATGGAGAGATTGGTGCTGCGCTGGAGCATTTGGAGGATGGTGAACGGCTGCTGTGAGGAGGCGATGTCGATGGTCGTCTTGCCTGCATTCGTGCCGCGCACGTAGACATCCTGCACGCCGCGCAGTTCTTTCAGCTCCCGTACGAGCTGCTCAACGAGGGAGAAGTCATTCGCACGGACGGTGAACTGGATGCCCGAGAAGGCGCTTGCCGCAGCCTTCAGGAACTGCTGCTCGAGCTTCTCCGCTGCCTTGACCGCCGCTGCCTGACGCGACTTGCGGCGTGCGAGGTTTTCACTGTTCTCGACGCCCTGACCGTCGACGGAGTAGGTGCCGATGATGGTGCCCGTGCCGAAGGAGATGATCTTGAGGTCGAGATGGGTACGCGCCGAGGACATGGGCGACGTGATGTAGCCGCCATGGTTGTTCGGGAGCTTGATATCGTAGCCCTCTGCGTGGCTGCGGCCGATGACGAGGTAGTCAATCGGGCGTGCGGAGGCATCACCGCTGTATGGGAGGCCGCTGTCACCGCGGTAGACGGCATTCAGAACCGCAGAGTCCTGCAGCTGCGAGACGAGGTTCACGTCGACGACGTGCTTGAAGCCGACCTCGAGCAGACGCTCGTTAAGTGCGGTCTCGAGGATCGTGTCATGACCGGGGAGACCGTTGTAGTTGTTGTCGAGATCCGAATCGTCGGAGAGGATGACGACGCCGATGCGCGGATCCTGGAGGCGCATGACGGCATCAAGCCGCTTCATGAACGCCGAGTTCGCATCGGTGTTCACATCGACGTTCGCGCGGACGCGGTACTCTCCGCCGTTCGCGGACTCACTGATGACCTGGATGTTCTGAACGTAGCCCTGCGCGTGGGAGAGGATCTCATCCATCTCCACGGAGGTGTTCGAGACGACGGTGTTGGAGTTGATATACATGCCGGCAACCTGTTCGACTGCCATGCGTGCCGCGTCACGCATCGCTGCATCGCGGTCAACGCCGACACCGTCGACGGTGACGGTCTGGGCAAATGCGGTCTGAACCATTGCCAGAGCAAGGCAGAGCGCGATGAATAACTTCTTCATAACGTGTGAATCTCCTTTCGTTTGTCAAAGGAATGCACGTGTTTTCTGCATTTTTATCATACCATAAATTTCTGTGCACGTATAGGGGCTATTGCGGATGAACTATAAAAAGTGCCGCAGCATGGCGCTGCGGCACTTTTGTTCGATGAGGACGGTCTGTTATTTCTTCTTGTCGAGCTCGCCGAGGTCGAGGTTCTGGGAGGAGCGAACGACGCTGTTGAAGTTGTCGATGACATCGTTAGGATCCTCCGTACCGGCGACGTAGCTGCGGAACGAGCCGATAAAGCGGTTGAGGTTCGGCTTGTAGGAAGCGAGAGCGGGGATATCCGGCAGCTTTGCCGCAAGCTCGTTGATTTCGGTGATCTTCGCCTCGGCGGCAGCCTTGTCGATGTTCTCATTGTCGAGCATATCCGCGAGATCGCGCGTCTTGATCGAGAGCTCGAGGAAGTTGGCAGCGTTCGTGCGGCCCTCTTTTCGCATATCCTCGAGCTGGGCGAGGCGTACTTCCTTGAAGCGTGCCGTGACAACGGCGTCGAACTTGTCATAGGCGGGCTCGAACTTGTCATAGAGCGGGAGGTACTGTGCAGTCATCTGCGCAGCGGCGGCATAGTCGTCCGTCAGGTAGCCCTTCGAGGAGTAGTAGCTCTCCATCTTTTCCGCGAGCGGTGCGAGGTCATTCAGGATCTTCAGTACCTCATCCGCCTCCGCGTCGATGTCCTGGAAGACGCCCGCCGACTTCGGGTTGGCGCGCGCTTCCTCAAGATCCTTTTTCAGAGCGGCGAAATGCGGGAGAGAGATGCTCGTCTGCCGTTCACCGCTGCGCATCTTTTCGAGCGATGGGGAGATGGCGAAATCGAACGTGACAATGACGTGATTGTAGTTGTTGGTCGCGTCGAGGTAGGGCGAGATGGCATCTACCTTGTCCTCGGTCGTGTTGCCGGCGAGTATGCTCGTGACAGCCGAAGCGGCATCCTCCCCCTTCATGTCGCTGCCGCCAAAGCAGCCAGACAGGAGCGCGGCAGGCGCGCAGAGAAGTCCGCCGACCACGAGGACGGAGAGCGCACGGCGCATAGGTTGGTACATGAAAATCCTCCTTTGATAGCAGGGCCGGATGTGATGTATGCCACTCCGGCACAATGAACGGGAATGTATATTGTAACTGCAGCCCGCCGCCAGAACATGGACAGCGGACATGCAGCAGTTAGCCAATGCCGACGAGAGCGCCCGCGACACTGAGCACGCCGTTCACAATGCCGCCGAGAAACGAGCCGATGCCGCCGCGCTTCTTTCCAATGCGATCTTCCGCACGCTCAAGCTGTTCCGCAAGCTGCTTGTCTGTCTTGTCCGATGCCTCCCACGCGAGGCGGAAGAACTTGGCGGCGTCCTTCCAACGTTTCTGTCGTTCACAGATGAGCGCGTAGTACTGATCGCCGCGCCAGAGCGGATAGAGCTCGTTCGAGCGCGAGATCTCATCCGCGCTGCGCAGGTTCTGGATGGCGGTCTTGTCCTCGCCCATCTCGTAGTAGGCGATGCCGCGCAGACAGTAGGCATAGGCGAGCGCATCGCCTGTGACGCGCGGGTCACCGATGAGGCGTGTGACCTCAAGTGTAGCCTCCTTTGCCTGTCCGCTTCGGATGAGGCGCAGTGTCTCGTCAAAGATCGCCGTATAGGGGAGGGCGTCCGCGAGACGCGTGCCGCGTGCCGCCTCGGCTGCCTTTTGCCGCTGCACATCGCGCAGACGCAGGGCGTTGTTCTGCGCCTCCAGCGTGTCGCGCTCCTTTTGAAGGCGTGCAATCTCTGCCTTTTTCTCCGCGAGGGCAGCGACATCGACTTCTGAGGTGTCTACCTCGCATGTGAGACGGACGCGGTACCGCCATGTTCCGTTGACAACCTCGGGAATCGCCTCCTCCTTGATGATGTGGAGGATGGAGCCCGCAATCGTGCGCACCTCGTCCTTCGTCAGCGTGAAGTCCTGCGTTTCGGCAGAACTCTCGACGTAGACGCCTGCCTGCTCCGTTGCCGCACGCATCGCCTCGCGCCGCGCGGCTGCACGCACGTCCTTCGGCATGTCGCTCTCGCCCATGATGGCGACACCCTCGGCAGTGATGATCTGTGGGGCGGCATTTGCTGTCTGTCCCAAAAGCGGAAGGACGAGCAGCGCGGCAAGGAGTGCTGTATAGACTCGTATGTGCATCGTGTGTCCTCCACGCATCTATGGGACGATGACAACGCCCCAACTCCGCGCACCGCCGTCACCGCGCACGGCATGGCGGCGCTCCTGCTCCGCCTTTCGTTCGGCGCGGCGCAGCCGCATCCAGAGGTCGTTGTCCGTCTTGTCCGAGGCGTCCCACGCACTCATGAGATCGTTCACCGCGTCCTCGTAGTCTCCTGCAGCGTAGTGGATCATGCCGCGGTACTCGTAGAGACGCCAGATGGGATAGGTACTGTTCGTGTGCGGTGTGCGCTCCGCCGCCGTGAAGTCCGCGAGGGCGAGCGCACTGCTGTGCTGATCATAGTAAGCGCGGCCGCGCAGCACGTACGCGTAGGCGCGTACATCACCCGTGACGCTCGGGTCTTGGAGGAGCAGCGAGAGATCGGCAATGGCGTGGTCGGTCTCGCCGCGCAGGATCATTGCCGCCGTATCGTCGAAGATGGCGTTCTGCTTGTATGTCTCTGCAAGCTGTGCGCCGATCGCAGATTTCTCCGCAGCATCTGCCCGCTCATAGCGTGCGAGGAGGGCATCGTTTTGCTGCTTCAGCTCGTCGCGCTCCTTCTGGAGACGCGCGATCTCAGCCTTGTTCTGGGCGAGCGCTCTGAGGTCGATCCCCTCCGCATCCACCGCGCAGACGAGGTGAACGCGGTAGCGCCATGCACCCCCAACGAGCTCAGGCGTTACCTCCTCGTGCAGGACGCGCAGGATGGCGGCGGCGACCGTGCGGATCTCATCGCGCGTCAGTGCGCAGCCCTGCACCTCGCTCGTACTCTCGATGTAGACACCTGCCTGCTCCGTCGCAGCACGCATTGCTTCGTTTCGTGCCGCATCACGGGCACTTTTCGGCGTGTCGTTGTCGCCCATCATATAGACGCCGTCCGCCTCGATGATCTCGGGCGCGGCATATGCGCCGCCGGGGACGACGGCGAGCATCAGCGCGCAGAGAGCCGCGCGCAGGATTTGTTTTAACATTGCATTCACTCCCGTCCGTATTGTTCCAAAATGTGATTAAAGTACAGTGAAAAAAGGATTAGGCAGACGTTGAATTTATAGAGAAGAAAGAAGGAGTTTGCGAATGAAAATAGAATTGTTAAAAGAGTGAGAGAGTTTGTGGAGGTATATATAATGAAACGGATTGCAGTACTGCTCCTCGGGCTGTTCGTGTTCGCGGCCTCATCGGTCGCGTTTGCGAACTATCCAACGTATTTGAACGGAAACCGCGACCTCATCCTCTGTGACGGGCACATGGGGATGGGCTACTACGTTGACCGCACGTCGCTCGTGGTGCAGAAGTATGAGCCGCCCCAGTACATCATTGCCGTGAATGTCGTCACGGCGGTCAGTGCGATTGGAGATGAGCGCGACTTCTATGCGGGCGGCAGGGGGACGATCACGAATGTGCGCACGATGCGGTTCTTCTACAACTGGGATTTGCGCCAGATGTATGTGGGCCCTGTGGAAAACGACAACTGGCGCTTTATCCCGCCGACCGGCTCGTGGGCGGAAAACGGTGTCTCCATGCCGGCGGGCGAGATCGCATTCTACCTTGCCTATCATATGAAGTTTTATGGCAGCAAGCCCTTTTACAACCAGTTTCTAAAGCGCGATGAGATGGTCTACAAGGACGATTTCTATACGCGGATTCCGTGAGTGCGCTGTGCTCTGCCATCATGCGGAGATAGGGCTTTCCATATGAAAAAATATTTTTAATGGGGTTGACAGGAACGCCGCCCTCGGGTATAATTCCACTATCGCTTATGAGGCGG
>ERZ773067.2067-NODE-2067-length-10352-cov-10.815966_pt1 | contig 10352 bp, 5 predicted proteins | sample MGYA00580622_ERZ773067 | MGnify/ENA primary metagenome ERZ773067 (study PRJEB29015, sample SAMEA2737998) | human oral metagenome | biome: human oral; feature: human-associated habitat; material: dental | place: China | collected 2113 ...
ATACACAGTGAAGACTTTTCACAACAAGGCTATAAGCCGAAGATTTCTTGCTCCTGCGGACAACCGTAGGAGCATTTTTATATACGGTTGCAATCGCAAATTTAGGAAATCTTATATTCATACGTGAGTTTTGATAATAAAATAGAAATCTCTGTAAAACTCCGACTAATATCTTTTTTAGTCGCTGGCACTCTGTGGCCGAGAATAGAGATAAATTCAGGGATAATTAATTGTGAGTATCTACTTACTTTTGCGTGAGTAAGAAAAACAATAAATTCAGGAATGAAATACACCATAAAAGCTCCCCAAAATATCGACACGATTATTAATCTTCCTGCCTCAAAAAGCATAAGTAATCGTGCTTTAATCATTAATGCGCTTACGGGTAGTGGCATATTCCCTCAGAATCTTTCGGATTGCGACGATACAGACGTGATTGTACGCGCACTCACTCTTAGACCCGATATTATCAACATTATGGCGTCCGGAACAGCCATGCGATTTATGACTGCCTATCTAAGTATTAGTGAGGATGAGGAGCATTTACTCACGGGGAGCGACCGCATGAAACATAGGCCCATAAAAGAGCTTGTGGAGGCCCTTAGAAGTCTTGGTGCTGATATTGAATATGAGGTCGAAGAAGGGTTCCCGCCACTGCGAATCAAAGGACGCCGATTGCATGGAGGCCAATTGGATGTGCCTGGTAATGTGAGCTCACAATTCATTTCAGCATTGCTGCTCATTGCGCCTATGCTTGACGATGGATTGGAACTTCGAATACTTGGCGAAATCATTTCGCGGCCCTACATTGACCTGACTCTACACGTGATGCATGAGTTTGGAGCCATTGCCGAATGGACGGATGTCAATACCATCGCTGTTGAAGCCCAACCATATTGTAAACGTGACTACACGATAGAAAATGATTGGACGTCGGCCGGTTATTGGTATGCCATTCTATCTCTGATTGCTGACCCCAATAGCAGAATTGTGTTGCCTGGACTTATGAATGCCTCACGACAAGGAGATTCGGCTTCGAAATACATCTTTTCACTACTCGGCGTGAAAACCGCTTTTGAAAGCAAACAGTCGGGTGTCCTAACAAATTTGACTCTCACGAAACATCAACGTCCTTTGCCGCGTTTCGAATACGATTTCATCAATCAGCCCGATCTTGTTCAAACGCTCATTGCTCTGTGCCCCGTAATGAACACGCATTTCTTATTTACTGGTCTTTCGAGTCTCCGAATAAAGGAAACCGATCGTATCGAGGCCATGCGACGTGAGATGGCTAAGTTAGGTTACGTGCTTCATATTATAGGCGACGACATCCTTTGGAATGGTGAACGATGTACTCCCGACGTTGCCCCGATAATCGATACTTACGATGACCACCGTATGGCCATGTCTTTCGCTCCACTTTCAATTTGTTTGGGCGAAATCACGATAAAGAATCCCGAAGTTGTTTCGAAATCATATCCTAATTTTTGGGCCGACCTGAGAACCGCTGGGTTCATCGTCGAATAATTTCCTCTCCACTGAAATGCTTTGAATCAAAAATACTACCCTTATTTGTGCCGTTTTTGAAAATATGTTTAATTTTGCAGCCGTACAATAGAACAAGTGTATCAAAATCAAGAAAGTAAAAATTAATGTCACGATAACTTAAATACGAGTTTCCTAAGAGGCATTATTTAGTTTGAACCTTAAATCTATTCGGAAGCGCCGAATAGATTTCTTTGTACGATTTACCCGCCTAGCGCCCCTTTTACTCGGGTAAATATTTCTGTGACGATAAAGTCTATAATTAAAATAGTGATTATATAAACGATGAAAGAAACAGAACAATTGGCTGAATACGTCAAGCCCGCCATCACAGTTTGTCGGGTTGACTATGAAAGTTATCTTCTTGACGCCTCTATTCGAGGCGAAAACACTCCCGGATCCGCCCAAAACAGTAGCGGAGGCGCCTATAATCAAGGTGGCGGAGGCGCCGGTGTGGCCGAAGACGATAACGAAGTAAACAACGGTAAGCAATGGGGGAGCGTCTGGGAGGATGATCTTTAGGATGCTTTCCTGTTAGGAATTTAAACGATTAAAAAAATTAATTCAATGGGAAAAAGTAAATACTTAACCGTCCTTGCGTCATTTGTCTTGGCGCTAGGCTTATACGGCTGCTCCGGTGAAAACTCGCCGGTAGATCCTGTGAATCCCGACAATGGCGGCACAGAGAAACTCGAAGCGAAAGGCAAACAGTTTAGAGGTTTTATCGACTCCACTGCAATGCGCGAAAGCAATGGCTCACGTACTCTTGGAGTCTATGGAGAGTTAGACCCGCTAACTCATAAAACCGGTATCCGGTTCTATTGGGATGAGGAAGAAGATAAGGATAGCCCATATCTATATATTTGGGATACTAAAGTTAGTAGTTGGCGTTGGTTCTCAACTCGCGACGTTTTAGAAAGAGACCAACAAAATCGTATAACTTCCGCTGCATGGACATTAGGTGGTGCCACATTAGATCAAGAAACCTATAAGCTAAGATATGGGAATCGTGCTTATAATAATGAGGCTTATTTCTATTCTGACCAAGAACAATTAGTTCCGGGACAGGCAAATAAACTGCTTTCTTATGGTGATTGTGGAACAGCTATAGCCGAAGATAATGGTCTTTATTATGATTTTACTCTAAAACACAGTGCATCTTTTATAACTTTTATGCCCTATGCCGGTGGAGCTGTTACAGACGAAAGCCATAAGGTTCTTGTAAATTGTAAGCTATGGAGAATCCGTATCTCATCTGACCAATTTATGGGAAATACTGGTCAATATTTTAAGTTTAACGATAATGGTATAGACCAATCTCAGTGGCCTACTAGTGGACAGAAATATATCCAGGTACGGTGTGCCAAAGATAATAGTGGTACTATCACAGCTAATTATGGAATACCAACTAGTAAGGATGCAGCAAAAACCAATGGTGCTATCATGGTACTAGCCCCGGGAACTTACACCAATGTAAAGATAGAATATACGGTATATGATCCGGTAGTTCAATCGAGTGCCATATTCACCAAAAGTATTCCTACCCTAACATTAAATCCAGGAAAGAATCTTCCTATATATTCAGCGCTAACTTGTAAGGACTATAGCTCACAATTTGGTCTTTATCATATGTGGGGTGCACAGGACTATTATTGGAATAGTACTTTCCCCGCTTCTCACAATTGGGGACCATTAGGAGTTCCCGCCCAAATAAACTATCCCTCAACGGGTCAATTGCGCTATTTTAGTAATGTAGATGCTGCTGCTTTAGCAGGGCCTAAGGATGCTCCTGCTGGTAGTAAAGATGCAGATGCTCCAACAATTAATCTGTTACATTGGTATGTGACCAAAGGAGACCCGCGCTGGGATCCGGAACCGTTTACCTATGATGGACATTTGTTTACAGGACGTATATGGTTCTTAAAGGCTAGTGTTATTGCTGCTAACTATGGTGTATCTGTTCCGGATATGTCTCAAAAGATACAAGGAGGCAATGATGTAAGTGCTGGTTATACTTCTGAGACTAGAACTCCTTCAGATTGGAGTAATGTACCAGAAGCTCAACGAAGTAATTATTTCTATGTAGTTCCGTTAGGTTATTATGAAAATGGACAATTAAAAATGCTTCAATCTACTAGTTATGGATATAGCTATTTTTGGTCTAGTACGGGATATGCTGGGTATGGTGTTGGTCACGCAAACAGTAAAATCTATGCCGCATATTTAAGGGTACAGTTATCAAATCCTTATACAAATAACTCAAGTGCCGAAATACATATAGAAAATGATTATGATAGTGAGAACTATCGTACGAAAGGATATCAAACTTGGCCAGGAGAGCAGTTTACTTATAATTAATAGCAATATAAACTTTGAGTAATATGTTTCAAATAAGAAATAAAACGGTTTCAGCATTCGCTTTGTGCGCCATAGCAGTCTTTGGACTGTATGGCTGCGGTAGCGATAATATCGTGGACAACGGTAAAGATAAAGAAGGACAGGAGCAAGAACTTCCCAAGGTGATGTTTACCGGTGGTCTTGGAGATGAGGGGACAAAGAGTCGTACAGGAGGTGTCGAAGATGCAACAAAACTCGACTTCGTTTGGACTGCTAACGACTATAAGTATTTCTTCGTTGACCTTGGCTCTCCCCAAAATGCTCCGGTGAATTGGAAGGCGGCCAAGTATATGACCCCAATAGAAAAGGATGCGGGAAATGATAAGATAATAAAGAAGGCTTCTTTCTATTATGAGGATATTCCGTTGACCAATCAGAATTATACGTATGCTTTACGTTATGTGGGTGGCAGTAATAATCCTAACCAGGTAAGGATAAAGAATATTCAAAAGCAAACCGGAGATGCCGGCTTTGCTGATCAGTTGGGTGAAAATGGCGATTGTTTTATAGGTTATGCTAGTGGATGGCACACTATTAGCTTAAAGAAGCCGGATGGTTCATGGTTTTATCCATATATAAATTATTATTTCAATCCTAATGGTGGCTATACTTATAGAGGACAGAGTTATCAAGCCGGCCACAAAGCGTCCTATATTTCGTTTATGGTGTATAACCTGAAAGGCGAGATGAAGAACACTTATATAAGTCAGGTGAAGATTACTGCCGACCAGGGTATAAATGGAACTCGTCCGTTTAGCGAAGCAGGAATCGACCTAACAACTCGGCCGAGTAACTCTCTGAATAAATATATCCGTTTGGAAATCTCCAATGGTCTATCGATAGCCGCCAATAGAGCAGATGCTCGTAAGAAAGCTGCCGTGATGGTTGCTTTCCCTGGCGAATACACCAATGTTCAGGTTGAGATAAAAATCTTAGACCCTGTATCGGGTACTGTCTTTGGTATTAAAAGAAACTATGCGAAGATGAAACTCGAGGAAGGGAAGAATCTGCCTTTATACTTCTCGCTTGATATTCCTGACTTCGGTCAGAACTTCGAAACCTATCATATGTGGGGTGCTAAAGACTACTATTGGATGCCTTATTCACCATTACCCACTCCACATAATTGGGTAATCACAGGCGGTGTTGGTTCTATTGCAGCTCCGGCAGCTCCTAATGATGTATGGCCGAAGGAAGATACCGACACGCGTTGGTACGAGAAGGTTTATTATGAAGTGCAGTCTGGTACGGTAGACTATACCTCTGATGTGCCTAAACCCAATGATGCTTCATATATCCTTACTCAAGATTGCTATTGGGATAATGAAACGACTTATACAATAGATGGACATCTTTTCAAGGGTTTGCTTTGGATTCCGAAGATAATCAAAGGTCATGCTACTGCCTACGATGGCAATGATTGGAGTGGCGCTTCTCCATCGTCAGGCCATGAAAAGACTGTAAAAACAGGCGTACATGATGTTTCAGGCTATTTTGCACTTCCGGCGCTAGGCTGGTGGGTAGACGGCGCATTGAGTAACGTTGGAAAGGAAGGTCGCTACTGGCTATGGGATTGCGACCCGGATAATACTAATGACAATGCCTATAGCGTTTACTTCAATTCGCAGAAGATTATTATTCAGCACGACACGCCGAAGAAATACGGCTGTCTCTCTATGCCCAAAGGAAACTAGGAAACACAGGGTTATTGAAATATTTAAAAAGATTATTTAGGATGAGGGTGTGTCGAAAGACGCACCCTTGTTTTTTTGTTCTATAACGAATAGGGCGATGTCGCTTGTCAGGTCGTTTCGTCCCCCCATCAATCATGACGGAATAAAACATCCAGTCTGAACGAGTCCGAGAGGAATGTTATGCTGACTTAGCGCCCGGGTTGGAATTGGTGTATATATTTCTGTCGTTTTCATATAAATGGGGTTTAAGCGGATTCTTAAACCGAATTCATACCAACTTTTCTTATGTTTTTTCTGCCTCGTAATAAATTATTATTGGTCTCCGAGTAGTTTTGTGTCCCGTAATAATTTATTCTTGGGTCTCCGAGTAGTTTTACGTCCTAGAATAATTTATTTTTCGACCTCCGAGTAGTTTTTGGCCTCGTAATAATTTATTCTTGGGTCTCCGAGTAGTTTTGTGTCCCGTAATAATTTATTCTTGGGTCTCCGAGTAGTTTTTGGCCTCGTAATAATTTATTCTTGGGCCTCCGAGTAGTTTTGTGTCTCGTAATAATTTATTCTTGGGTCTCCGAGTAGTTTTGTGTCTCGTAATAATTTATTCTTGGGCCTCCGAGTAGTTTTAGGTTCTAGAATAATTTATTCTTCGACCTCCGGTGGACTATTTGGCGGTTCCATAAATTATTTCAGGGGCTAGGCGGTCGGCCTTGGTCGGTTCGTAAACTATTTCAGGGGACTAGGCGGTTAATCAGTTCGGTTCATAGATTATTTCGTAGGCAGGGATAAAAAAATAAAATCCCCGAGAACTCTCTCGAGCTCTCGGGGACGACTAAAAAATTCAATATAGTCGATGAAAATCAAACTCTATTTTGTGGGTAACATCACAACCTGAATGCGGTTTCCGGTTGCGGAGAGTGCCTTGAGGAAGTTGGCAATCTTTTTAGGAGTGACGCCCTTAACGGTGTCTTTATATTTGGTTTGGAAATCAACACCAGTCCAAATATATTCATCGATGATGTCTATCCAGTGATTGTTGTTCTTTGCATCCTGGTCGGCTTGTTTGAGCATGAAATCTTTCACCTTCTGCACCTTGTCGGCGTCTACCTTGATGGTGTTGTCTTTCATACCTTTGCTGAGCAGTTGCAGAGCGAGATCAGCCTTTGTGGGGTCCATCGGGCAATAAACCTGAAGAGTTGCGATACTCTTGCCGCCGCGGCGAGTTAATCCGCCGGAAGCGTTAACAGAGTAGGCTGCACTGGCATCTTCGCGGATGGTTTTGAGATAAACCATCGATAGTACTTGTCCGGCAGCGTCGGCCAGTACAGAATTCTCGAGAGTGTAGGGCAGCATCTCATGACGGAAGTCGAAGGCTATCGATTTCGGTGTTTCCATCACGCGTTTGAACTTCTTCATAACGTTTCCTTTGGCATAGCCTGGAGTTTCAACCCAGTTTTCGGCTTTTCCACGCGGCAGGCAACCTATGTATTTCTCGATTAGCGGGCGCAGGGTTGCTTCGTCGAAGTTTCCAACGAAATAGTATACGAATTGTCCGGGGTTGGCGAAACGTTCTTTCCATATCTGCAAGATGCGGTCGTAATCTATTTCCTTCAGTGTGTTTACGGTAACCGGTGCGTGGCGCGGGTCGTTGTTGTAGAGAGCAACGGTGATCGAGTCGCTGTAAACGCTTTCGGGTGACAGGTCTTTGTTCTTGAGAGCAAGCTCGAACTGTGCCATCATTGCGTTGTAGGCCTCCATGTCCTTGCTAACGGCTGTGAAGTGTAGGTAAACGAGCTGCAGCATCGTTTCGATGTCTTTCGGAACAGAGCTACCGCTTAAGAATTGATAGTAACTGCCAAGGCCGAGGTCTACAGAAACCTGTTTGCCATAGAGAGCTTTGGTGAGTTCTTGATGCGAGAAGTTGCCCAGTCCGCTTGTGCCGATGATGGGATTGAAAAGTTGCAGGTTGCTGTAATCGTCTTTGCCGTACGAACCCGAGCCGCCTTTGGCCATGGCCTGGAACAGAATTTCATTCTCTTTGAAATCGGTTTTCTTCAGAATTACGCGAGCGCCATTGCTCAATGTGAGTTCTTTGAAGCCTAGAATGGGGTTCTCTTTTTCACGAACGATGCGGCCGGCTTTCGGCAGTTTAGTTTCGTCGAGCAGCGGTTCGTTCTTTGTGTTGTCAACATAAGGTTCAAGCTTTTCTGACCGCACCTTAGCAATTGTTTCGGCCATTTGTTCTTCGGTTACATAAACCTTGTCGGGTTTCTCCTGAGCGAAGATGAGAACAACGAGGTTGCTGTCTTTGTCGGAGATGAGCTGCTCTTTGGCGAATGTGTTTATAACCTCAACGTTGAGAGCCGGCATTTCGATGAACTGTTTCAAGATTTTGTATTCATCTTCCTTGCTTGGGATAGGCTCGTTTTCGAGGAAATGGTCACGGAGTTCGTCGCCATATTGGTCGTTCTTAATCTTGTTGCGGTTGGTGTATTCAGATTCCAGTTGCGAAAGAATCTCGGCTTTTGTACGGTCGAATTCGGCAGGAGTGAATCCGTATTGATAAACCCGTAGAGCCTCGCGATAGAGAGCTGCCAGAGTTTCAAGGTCTTTTCCTTCCTTAGCTTGTCCGCTGATTTGGAAAGCGTCCTTTGTACTCGAGAGCATGAAGTTTCCGTCATAGCCATAAGCCATGGTGAACGGACAATCAGGTTTCTGCGACATTTCACGGAGACGCAGATTGAGCATCATAGAAATAGCTCTTTTGGCATACTGGTCGATGTAGTAGCTCTGGTCGGCCTTAGCCTCCTTTGGCATGGCGTCGTGTTTCATGTAGATGTCAACCGAGCTGTACTGCATTTCTTTGTCTTTATCGGAAACATAGATAGCTTCCTTCGTGTCGGGAACCTGTTCCTCGACAACCTGAGCTGCATTAGCCGGAACTGTTACGCCACTCCAAAGTTTCTTGATTTGGTCTTCGATATGGTCAACGTCCACATCTCCAACAACGATGATACACTGGTTGTCGGGACGATACCATTTCTTGTAATAGTCGCGCAGAACCTGATATTTGAAGTTATCCACGATGCTCATCAAGCCAATAGGCAAACGATAGCCATATTTCGAGTTGGGATAGATTTTCGGCAATATACGTTCATAGATGCGCATAACCGGACCCTGATGCAACTGCCATTCCTGGTGAATCACACCGCGCTCCTTGTCGATTTCCTTATCGGCGAGCGTCAGACCATTCGACCAGTCTTTCATGATGAGCAAGCACGAATCGAGGGCCGATTGTCTCTTCGTCGGAACGTCGCAAACGCGATAAACCGTCTGTTCAACGCCGGTGAAAGCATTCAGATTGCTTCCGAATTCCACTCCGAGCGAGCGGGTAAATTCAAGGAGCGTTGAATCCGGGAAATGCTCCGAACCGTTGAAGGCCATGTGCTCCAGGAAGTGGGCCAGTCCGCGTTGGTCGTCGTTCTCCTGAATTGAGCCCACGCGCTGTGCGATGTAAAAGTTAGCAACATTTTCGGGCCACTCGTTGTGGAGGATGTAGTAAGTCAGACCATTGCTGAGCTTACCTTGTCTTACGTTTTTGTTAACGGGAATCGGTCCGATTTGTGCGGATGCGATTCCGGCAACAAAAAGAAAGGCAACTAGAAATACATGTTTCAGTCTCATTTTTCTTCTGTTAAGTTTAAAGTTTAAGATAACGATAATGCCGCAAAGGTACGTAATAGAGAGAATAAACCCCGAAAGAACATTGTTGAACTTTCGGGATTCAATTATGTTATGTTAGCTCCTGTTCAGGCGATTTATTTGTTGAGAATCTTGATGACACGACCGTCGATGTTTAGTAAATAGATTCCGCCCGATAGTGGAAGAACAACGCTTAGGTTGTTTACTCCGCTGCCCAACCTGACGCCGGCACTGTTGAAGACGCTTATTTTTCCGGTGGCCCGGACGTTAAGCACGTGGTTAGCGAGCATTATGTTTTCCTTTCCGTCGGTGGGGCGATTAACCGATGATGGAAGATTCTCCAAAGGACGAATATCGGTGAAAGCGTTGCTCCAAGTTTCGTTGGCGCGATAGGCTTCCAGTGCTACTTGCGGCACCCACAGAACGGCTTCGTCGCCGATGCGGTCGAAAGGAGTCTGCCCTTCCGAACCTATTACCAATGTGGGAGGAGTTGTTGCGCGTACAATCACGCTGTCGAGCAACTGCGAACGGGCAAAGGCACGGAAATCTATGGTTGTTAAGCTTGAGGGTAAATCAACATTCATTAGCCAATCGCAACCCAGGAAGCAGGTCTTTTCCAGAGTGGTGACTCCTTCAGGAACTATGACCTTCCGAATGAAATTATTGTCGGAGAAAGCATCCTCTCCGATAATCTTCACTCCGTTCGGAATTTGTATCGTGAATCTATTGCGGTGTTGCGGCGTGAAGATTAGTCGGTTTGTGCCTTTTTCGACCAGCATGTCGTCCATCAGGGTAAACGTTTCGCTTTCCTCAGCTAAATCCAAGGTTGTTAGCTCATAGAAATTATAGAACGGAACGCCGGCAACCTTCTTAAGCGATGCGGGCAGTTTAATTTCTCTTACGAACATTCCACCTGAGAATGCGGCTGTTTCAAGTTCTTCAAGACCTTCGGTGAGTTCAATCTCCTGCAATGAAATACACCACACGCCAACCGATTCAATCTTGCGCAACCGGGGCGAC
>ERZ773067.2069-NODE-2069-length-10339-cov-4.489498_pt1 | contig 10339 bp, 9 predicted proteins | sample MGYA00580622_ERZ773067 | MGnify/ENA primary metagenome ERZ773067 (study PRJEB29015, sample SAMEA2737998) | human oral metagenome | biome: human oral; feature: human-associated habitat; material: dental | place: China | collected 2113 ...
ACCACTGCGGAAACCCTGATAGCTGCGCACCGTTACTGGATCTTTGAAAATGCTGAGTTGGCTATCGTTAATGTTGCGGACGGCATTATGCATGCTTAATCCGGCGGGCATACTGCCCAGATTCCGCTCTTCAATGCTGTTCAGGCCAGTTTTATTAAGCACGCGAATGATGACCTTATCGCCAATGCTAATGTCGTAGCCGACCAGCGATGATATATGATCGCTCCCCTGTTTGTCGGCATTGTAGGCGGCCGTTTCGGCAGCAGTGGGTTGGGCAGGTGCCGGAACAAGGACTTTGCCGGGGGGATCCACCGGCGTAATGCTGTTATTGCCCGAAGCGGAATCCTTCGAGTCGCCGCAAGCGGCAAGCAGGATGGCGCCGAGAATAACGGCAAGATTGAGCGTCGTTTTTTGCATGGTTTTCCCTCCTATGCGGTTAAAGTTGGCACATAGTTTATTATTTTTTTGCCTTCGTACACGACAAAAAAAAACAAAACCCGCTGAAAAACATAGCAAAGTGTAAGTTTTGCGACGACGCACACCATGCCAAATTCCAGCGGGTTTCCCGACATCTTGAAGCAACACCTTTCCTGGCACAAAGCAAGAATCGACTGCCTCGCCAGCATCATCACCGCACTGTTTGTCCGCCAAACCGTCAATCTATCCGCGCTCAAAAACGCCTTTTCCTCAAAGGCCAAGCCGGAATCCATCTATCGCCGTATGCAGCGTTTCTTTGCCGGGAACCTTATCGGCAGAACCGATGTTGCCCGCTTCGTCTTCTCGGTTTTCGGCTGGCAAAACGTCCGCCTCACCCTCGACCGCACGACATGGGAATACGGCAAATCCTGTATCAACATCCTGGTGCTGGCCATCGTCTGGCGTGGTGTTGCTATCCCTGAACTATGGGAAACGCTGGATAAAAAGGGAACGCCAACACAGGCGAACGAATGGGTTTGCTGGAACTTTTCCGTGAGACCTTTCCCGAAGTCCATATCGAAACCCTCTATGCTGACCGGGAGTTCATTGGCAATGAATGGCTGGCGTATCTGCGTCAAGCCGGGATTTCTTACTGCATCCGCTGCAAGGAAAACGCGCAGATAGCGGGAAAAGGTGGCACAAGGCAGGTGTTGAATGGCCACTTACAGGCGCTGAAAACAGGCGAAGGAAGATTGGGGCCGGTGATGCTGTATGGGCAACAACACTATCTTGAGGCACCCCGTCTGACTGACGGGCAACTGCTTGCTGGTGGTTTGCGGTGATAAAGAGGGCAAGGGGATTGAAGCATACGGTAAGCGTTGGCAGGCCTGTGCAAAGTTTATTCCGGGCGGGGTTGGACCGGCTGGTTTCTGTGTTATCCAGGGAGATGAGGCTGTTGGAGATATTAGGCGGTGAGGTGATGGATTTACTGGCGGTCAAGGAGGATGTGGGATAAAGAATCTTTTTGTCGTGTACGAAGGGGGACGAATAAAACCCGGGTTCTTCCGCAGGGCAGGGCACTATGCAGCAGACAGGCATGACAGCCCTTGCTGCCGCCAAGCGGGATAAAACCTGGGTTCCCGATGCCTCAATACCCCGTCACCGTTATCTCTCCGCTGTCGTATTCCGCGAGGAACACCGCGTCCACCTCCGCATAGCCCTGCGCCTGCAATGCCGCCAGTAGCCAGGCTTCGTCCTTGTCGATCATTTCCAGCGTGGCGTGCTGGATGACACCGTCGGTAATCAGCGGGTATTTCGGCTTCTCTTCGTCCATCTGCGTGATGATGAGCTGTCCGTCCTGTTCGAGGATGGCCTGTTTGACGTCTTTCACCGCATACACGCCTTTTGCACGCAGTTTGAAGGCGAGTTCATGCGCCGATATGCCCACCCGCCGTATCGCTTCCACATCCAGCTGGCCACGCGAAATCAGCAGTACCGGCTGTCCGTCCACCATCCGCTTGACCAGGTTGTTGTGTTTTTTTAGCCAGCGCAACGACAGCACCAGCGCGAACCAGATGACCAGGATTAGCAGGAATTCAAGTATGGTGATGTCGGGGTTGTAAATCACCCCGCCGACAATCCCGCCCAGCACATAGTTCTGCACTTGATCGCTGGCCGAGGCGGGCGCGAGATTGCCCTTGCCGGTCAGGTTGATGACCAGCACCAGCGCCAGGAAACCGAGAATCAGCTTGACTGCAACTAATAGGTAAAACATCGTCGTATTCCTTAAGTAGATAAAACACTGCGCCATTTTAGCGCAGCACACGGCAAAGCCGTGTCCACCTGTCTGCGCGTTAACTGCACCGTTGGCGGACTTCTTGTCTTGCATGTATGGCTATGCGGCAAAGGCTGTATTTGTTCTGCCTGGCCGCGAACCCAGTGTTTATCTCGTTTGGCGCAGCCCGAGGTTTTACGCCGCTTGGCGGGCGTTCTTTGCTTCGCTGTACCAGACGCTGTCTTTTCTGGCGCGGGCGAGGCGGTGGGTGCTGACGCGGGCGATGTGCAACAGGACGAGGCCGAGGATCAGGGCGGCAATGTCCACGCCGAGGGTGTCTGTGCGCAGGTAGTAGGGCGGGATGCGCGCCGCGCCGAGAAGGCTGGTTGTCGGGATGGCGAGGGTCAGCCAGGCGGCGCAGTGGGTGAGGCGGATGGCGGCGTGGGCGTTGCCGTGCGGGGGTGGCAGGCGGCTAAGAATGACGTTTTTTGTCTGCCTGCTTGCCGGTTCCGCCTCGACGGGATTGGGGTTTTCGCCTGCTGTTTCCGCTGCGGGGGACGCGTCGTGCGGGCGGTGGGCTGAAGCCCGTTCTTCTGTTTGGGCGCTGATGCGCGCGTGCCACAGGGCGTAGGCGGCACTTGCAAGGAAGGCGGTGTAGTAGGCGGCGGTGTTGGTAATGGCGGGGGCAAGCGGCAGGTGGCGCAGGCTGCGTGCGGCAAGGAAGGCGAGCGCGATGCCGTTGATGCTGCCGAGGGTGATGCCGGTGCTGAGTGCAGCCATGCGGATGCGGGTTCGGGCGAAGGTGCCGCGCGCCGGGCGTTTGTCCAGCCAGAGCAGGTTGCCAGTGTAGAAGAGGGCGGCACCCATGAGGGCGAGGATGAGGTAGGCGGCGCGGATGAGGGCGCCGCCGTAGTCGCCAAGGTGCAGGTGGAAGAAGGTGTTGATGATGGGGGTGTAGCCGTCGTTTTTGAGGCTGTTGTAGCGGATGTCGCCGCTGTACGGGTTGATGACAAGGCGGGCGGGACGGCTGCCGTTCCCGATGTTGCCAAGCAGGACGGCATCGGCGCGCTGCGGGTTGTCGAGTCCCCGGTAGGTGATGCGGGTGATGGTGAGGTCGGGGCGCTGTTGCCGGGCGGTTTTGATGAGGGCGGGCGGCAGGATGAGGCGGTCAAGGTTGGCTTTTTCTCTGCTGGCGACAGGCGGCGGGGCGTGGTGGTTTTTCATGTGCTGTTCGGGGGGCAGCAGGTTGTCCATGCCGTCGTAGATGAGGTCGTGGTAGGCGAAGACAGCGGTGGTGGCAGCGATGATGAGGTGGAAGGGCAGGCCGGTGAGGCCGAGCAGGTTGTGGGTATCCAGCCAGGCGCGGCGCGGGCTTTTGTCGCTGCGCAGGGCGAAAAGGTCGGCGATGAGGGTGGGCAGGTAGAGGATGGTGCCGCTTACGAGGGCAAGGGTGTAGAGGACGGCGATGATGCCCATGATGAGCAAGCCGAGGGATTCGCCGCCGATGGTGCCGGGGATGCCGGCAGTCTGGTGCAGCAGGTTGGCCTGGGCACCGAGCGGGTTGTGCGGGTAGTGGTGGGTGTGCAGGGCGTCGCCGTCCAGGGTCGCCCAGTGTTCGTCGCCGGTTTTGTCCGTCCAGCTGATGGGGGCAGGGGCGTGGTCGGCGTAGTGCAGGGTGAGGCTGGCGGCAGCCTCGGGGTGGACAGCGAGAACGGCGCGGATGTGCGCGGCGCTGTTGTCGGGGGTGGCGTGGTGGACGGGTTGCGGCGGGGTCGCCCAGCGGTCGATGGTGTCGGCATAGAGGGCGAGTGCGCCTGAAAGGAAGCAGATGGTGAGGAAGAGGGCGCAGAGGATACCCGCCCAGGTGTGCAGGTTTTTCTGGGTTTTCAGGGTGTGGGTGGGGATGTGCATGGTGGTTGGGTCGCGGGTTTATCAGGTGGCGCGGTAGAGCAGCCAAGCGATGAGGGTGATGGCGAGGTGGACGCGCCAAGCGCTCGCGCCGTTGCGCAACAGGTAGGTGGCGTTGAGCAGGGTGAGCCAGGCGAGGCCGCCCAACCACATGGCGAGGTAGCGCGGCTCTTCGCCATCTGCGGCATGGGCACGGTAGTAGGCGGTGGCAAGCAGCAGGGCGCTGAGGCTGCCACAAGTGAGGGCGACGGCTGTTTTGGCGAGCCAGGCAGGGTGGGGTTCGCCGCGATTGAGCAGTCGCCACGGGGCGGGCAACGGGTTTTTCGGGTGCCATGTTGGCAGGCGCAGGCGGGTGTGGGCGATGAGCGGCCAGGCGGCCAGCCAGGTGAGGCTCAGGGCGGTGTAGATGAGGATGCCGTAGCCGCCGAAGGTGGTGAGGTAGAGGGTGAGGGCGGCTGCGGCATAGACTGCGGCGCGGCGGCAGGTGCTGCGGCGGGGTAGTGGTTCGCCGTGCCAGCGTTGGTGCGGGCTGGTGCGGTAGAGCAGGTGGGCGGCAGTGGCGTGCAGGATGGTGGCCAGGGTGAGGATCAGGGTGTGCATGGTGCTGGGGCATGGTGGCGGAACGGCGCGGCGTCCCGCCTGGTGCGGAGGTTATTTGATGTCGTAGCGCAGGGTCGCCATGATGTGGCGCGGTGCGGAATAGCTGTGCCAGCCGACGGCGGTGCGGCGTTTTTCGTTGAAGAGGTTGCCCGCGTTCAGTCCGATGTGCAGGTTGTCGTTCATGTGGTAGCGCGCCATGAGGTCAACGGTGGTGTAGGCGTCGTTGGTGTAGGCGCGGCGGGTGATTTCGTTGTCCACGGTCGGTTTTTGCCAGCTTTTGCTTTGCCAGTCAAGGCTGCCGCCCACGGTCCAGTGTTTGTCGATATCCCAGGCGGTGTAGAGCTTGATTTGGTGCACGGGGATGTCGGTGTTGAGGGTTTCGCCGCTGCGGCTTTTGCTTTTGTTGCGGGTGTAGGACGCACTCAGCCGCCAGTCGGGCAGGATTTCCCCGCCAAGGGTGAGTTCCCAGCCCCGGTTTTTGCTGCCGTTTTCGGCGCGGTAGTAGCTGGTGTCCGGGTCGTCAGGGTAGGTGCCCGCCTTGACAGCGACGTTGTTTTTGCGGCTTTCGTAGAGGGCGGCACTGGCGTTGAGGCGACCATCCAGCCATTCGCCTTTGAGGCCGATTTCGTAGTTGCGCCCTTCTTCGGGTTTGAGGTTTTTGTGGTTGATGTCCTTGTTGCTCTGCGGTTTGAAGATGGTGCTGTAGCCCGCATAGGTGGTGAGGTTGTCGGTTATGTCGTAGCCGACCCCGAGGTAGGGGGTAAAGATGGCGTTTTCTTTCTGGCTCTGGTTTTTGAAGGCGGTGTAGATGTTGCGTTCGTCGGATTTCCAGTGGGTCAGGCTGGCGCCGGCGAGAATGTGCCAACGGTCGGTCAGGTCAATGCCGGTCGAGCCGTAGAGGCTCGCCATGCGGTTTTTGTTGCCGCCGTAGCCCACAGTGGGGGTGGCCGGGATGGTGCCTTCGCCGTGGTAGGTGAAGATGTTGGCGACGGGTTGTTGGACGCGTCTGGACAGCGGGTTGTGGTAGTCGTCGTAGTGGTTAAAGTTCACGCCGATTTTGAATGTCTGCTCACGGCCGAGTAGCGGGTATTTGCCGCTCAGGCTGATGTCGGCGAGGTGTTCTTTCGGGGTGTATTCCCAATGGCCGCTGTTGAGGCGGGCTGCGCCATTGGGCTGGATGTCGAAGGTACCGGCAACGCCGTAGCGCTGCTCGCGTTTGGAAAAGGTGTAGCTGTAGCGTGCGTCTATCTGCCAACCGTTCGCGAGTTCGTGGTCAAGGCGGGTGAAGAGTTCGCTGCGCCGCGAGCGGATGTAGTTCCACTTGGCCGCAGCATTGTCGCGCGGTCCGAACGGGGTGAGGCGGTAGCCTGCCGCGTCGTTACCGTAGTAGGTATCAAAGCCGTGCATGGCGCTGCCTGTGCTATACGACTGGTTATGTTGCAGGCCGAAGGTTAGGGTGGTCTTCGGGGCAAGGTCGTATTCGAGGATGCCGTAGAGGGTGCCACGATGCTGTTTGGCGCGATGCTGCCATTCGCCGCCGTCGTCGTATACGGCTATGGCGCGCCCGCGCAGGCTGGCGTCGCCGTTGAGTGCGCCGCTGCCGTCAATGATGCTGCGGTAGTGTTTCCAGCTGCCCGCGCCGATTTCGGCACTGAGGCGGCGTTCGCGCGTCGGTTTTTTGCGGGTGAGTTCGACGACACCGCCGGGGTCGCCCGTGCCGCTGGTAAGGCCGGTCGCACCGCGCACCAAGGTCAGGCTTTCGTAGATGGCACTGTCGGTGTTGTTCAGCGCCTGCGTGCCAGACAGCCCCTGCACGTTCGCACCGTCAATGCGGTAATTATCAAGGCTGTAGCCGCGCACGTAGTAGATGTTGTAACCGGATGCCGGGTTGCCCCAGCCCTGATGGTAAACGCCCGGCGTCTGGTTCAGTGCCTGAGTGACGCTGTTCGCTTGCTGCTCGTCCAGCTGTTTTTCGGTGATGACGGATACAGACTGCGGTGTGTTTTTCAGCGAGATATCAAGCCCCGTCGCGGTGGATGATGCCGGGACGGTGTAATTCGTGGTCAGCGCGTCTTGCTCGCTGCGGATGGTGATGGGAGCCAGGTTTGTGCTGTCCTGTGCGGCAGCAAGGGTAGGCAAGGCGGCGAGAACGGCCAGGGTCAAAGGATGTCGCATTGTGATTTCCTGTTGAAATAAAGATGCGACAGTTTATCATTTATCACCCCAGTAAGTGAATATTCGTTTAGTTTTTTGCGCGAAGCAGTGATTTTTCATTGTTAGCGCACAGTTTATCTCATTTTTATTCATTACAAATAGTAATTCATCTTATTTACATGTCGCTATGCCCTGCGTATAGTGCAAACCTTTCAATGAGCGGAGCACGTCCAACATGGATTTCCTCAAAACTCATATTGATTTCATCATCCTTGGCACCCTTGGTCTGATGAGCTTCATCATGCTGTGGAAAGTCGTCGAACGTTACCTCTTCTTCGCCCGCCTCGATGTACGCCGCTATCCCAACATTCACGAACTCAACATCGCCCTCGAACGCAACCTCACCCCCATTTACACCATTGGTTCGAATGCGCCCTATGTCGGTCTGCTCGGCACTGTCACCGGTATCCTCATCACCTTCTACGACATGGGGCAGCACGGCGGCAACATTGACGCCGCGCAGATCATGATTGGTCTCGCCCTCGCGCAAGCGCTCGCCGACCAGCCGAAAGCGCTGGACAAACAGGGTGACTGGTTCTACGAACTCCTTTCCGCCTTCCACAAATCCCTGCGCGGCTCGAATCCGGACGGCGCCATGTACTGGTTCGCGCGCATGGTGGACGGCGGCGCCGACCCGCTGGTCATCGCACGGCGGATGCTATGCGTCGCCAGTGAAGACATCGGCAATGCCGACCCGAACGCGCTCAACCTCGCCCTGAACGCCTACCAGACCTACGAACGCCTCGGCGCCCCGGAAGGCTACCTCGCCCTCGCCCAGACCATCACCTACCTCGCCCTCGCGCCGAAAAGCAACGCCAGCTACAAAGCGATGAAAGCCGCCTTTGCCTACGTCCGCGCGAACCCCGCCCACCCCGTGCCGCTGCACTTGCGCAACGCCCCGACCGCTGTGCACAAAAACGAAGGCTACGGCACGCACTACCGCTACGCCCATGACGAACCGCAAGCCTACGCCGCCGGCCAAACCTACCTGCCGGAAGCGATGACCGCAGCAGGCATCCACTTCTATCAGCCAAACCGGCGTGGCTTTGAAATCAAACTCGCTGATAAACTGGAACAACTGCGCGCGCTGGACGCGGCGGCAACCGCAAACAAAACTGGAGAAAAACCATGACGGACAAAAAACAAAATGAAGTATCTGAGAGCAAGGAAATCCTGCATGAAATCAACAGTGTCAGCGACCTGTCCCAAATCCTGCAAACACTCGGCGAACCTGAAAAAGGACATACCCGCTTCTTTCGCGGTCATGGTGATGAAAGCTGGCAAATGCTGCCCAGTATCTATCGGGAGACCTATCTGATAGAAAATGAAGACAAAATCATCAAAGACGCCTTGACCTATTGCCCCGATGATTTTTTGCCCAGCGATACCCTCTTTGAAAAACTGGTGAAATTGCAGCATTACGGATACAGTACCCGCTTGCTGGATTTAACGACAAATGCGCTGGTTGCCTTATATTTTGCTGCCTGGAATAAACAGCACTACGACAAAAATGGTGAGCTGATTATTTTTGACATACCTAATAAAAATATAAAATACGATAATGATAATGCAGCTATTATCTTATCTGCAATTAGTGCGAGACCACATCCTTTTGAAATTCCTCTTTACAAAGAAAGAGCAGAGAAATTCTGTTTATTAAAAATAATGGAATATATAAAAGACAATAAAGAAAATTATGAATTTATTAAAAATTGCTTTGAGGACAAGGAGCTCATGAATACTGCCACAATTAAGAACTGCCTTCAAATAACAGGATTTAATAACTATCAAGATTTTTATCATTCACTTGAAATGACAGCAACGGCAATAGGCAATAATGCCTATCTAGAAATGTTTAACAAGCAAGAAAACATTAACTTATTACTTGACGATATTCGTTCAGAAAGACCAGGATTTCGTAATCTTATTAGCCCTAGTGATCTCGAATGTGTCCTCTGCGTCCGCGCCAAACTCAATAATCAGCGCATCTCGCGACAGCAAGGTTGTTTCCTGCTATTCGGCATCGAAAACAGAAAAATATCGCCCGCTGCCATCCCTGATGAATGGCAACGCCTCGCCTCAAACAACCAAAAATTTCTCGTCAAAGCGGAAAGCAAAGCCGCCATCATGGAAGAACTCCAATCCTTCGGCATCAGCAAACGCACCCTTTTCCCCGAACTGGAAGCACAAGCGAAAGAAATTATGGACTACTACAAAGGACAAAAATGACCCCCGACACCCCCAGCCACTACGGCACTATCAGCCGCGCTCTGCACTGGAGCATGGCCATTGCCATCGCCTGCATGTACCTCCTCGCCGTTGCCTGGCACCTCTCCGGCCACACAGAAATCCTCATTCCCGTGCACAAAGCCCTCGGCACCCTGCTCCTCATACTCGTCTTCGCCCGCATCTTGTGGGCAGTCGCCGCCGAACAGCGCCCGCGCGCCACCAGCCTTGCCGCCCGCCTGGGGCATCTCGCGCTTTACTTTCTCATGCTCACCGTGCCGACCATCGCCCTCATCCGCGACGCTGCCGCAGGTCGTGACGGCAGCGCCGAAAACGCGGCGACCCGCTTCGGCGACCTTTGGCACAGCCGCGCTGCCTGGCTGCTGCTCCTGTTCATCGCCGGACACATCCTGATGACCGCCATCCACCAGCATCGTGGCGAAAAAATCCTGCAACGTATGGCAGGCCGCCGCGACCACCCCGAAAACACGCCATGACCGAGAACACCCCCCCGCGCCGCCTGTGGCGCACCCTGTGCAGCATCATGCTGAACCTGCTCATCATCCTCGCTGCCATCCTGGCGCTTGACTGGTACCGCGCGCCGGACAGCGTCGCCATCGCCAACCTGCCCGCGCTCACCAGCAGCGACGGCAAAACCTTCCACCTCGACGACACCCGCCCTACCCTGCTCTACATCTGGGGCGACTGGTGCATCTACTGCCGCCACACCTCGCCCGCCATCGACCGCCTCGCCCGCGACGGCTACCGCGTGGTCAGCATCGCCCTCAAATCCGGCGACGACGCCCACATCGCCGCCTACCTGCGCGAACACGGCTGGCAATTCCCGGTGGTCAACGACGCCGACGGCCGCATCAGCGCCGCCCTGCACGTCCGCGCCACGCCGACCATCGCCATCATCAAAAATGGCCGCCTGCGCCTCTCAACCAGCGGCTGGACAAGCGCGACCGGCCTGAAACTGCGTCTGTGGTGGGCGGAAATCAGCGGATAACGGCAGGAATAAAGCATCGCCAAGCGGGAGCCCAGTGTTTATCCCGCTTGGCAGCCTTCGAGAAGCCAGCGTTTACCCCGCTTGGCGGCTGCCCACGAACCCAGTGTTTATCCCGCTTGGTAGCTTTCTGCTTGCTAAAAAGCCCGCTTGCGCGGGCTTTTCTCGTAGGGGTAAAACGCTTTACAGCGTGG
>ERZ773067.2072-NODE-2072-length-10327-cov-4.756231_pt1 | contig 10327 bp, 10 predicted proteins | sample MGYA00580622_ERZ773067 | MGnify/ENA primary metagenome ERZ773067 (study PRJEB29015, sample SAMEA2737998) | human oral metagenome | biome: human oral; feature: human-associated habitat; material: dental | place: China | collected 2113 ...
GACCAGGACACGCTCATCATCGCCTACGACCCGCATCGCGGCGAACCGCGCCGCCGTCTGAAAAAGCAGGACCGCGACAACCCGGACGCGCTCGGTTTCTGCGTCGATTGCACCATGTGCGTGCAGGTCTGCCCGACCGGCATTGATATCCGCGACGGCCTGCAACTGGAATGTATCGCCTGCGCCGCCTGTATTGATGCCTGCGACAACATGATGGACCAAATCAAGGCGCCGCGCGGCCTCATCCGCTACACTTCGACCAACCGTCTCGCCGGCAAGAACACCAAACTGCTGCGCCCGAAAACCTTTGCCTATGGCGCGGTACTCATCGCCGCCTTCAGCCTCTTTATCCTCTCCATCGCGGGCAAAGGCGATTTGGACGTCAACATCCTGCGCGACCGCAACGTGCTGGCGCGCAAAATCAGCGGCGGCCGGATCCAGAACATCTATACCATCAAAGTGCTGAACAAAACCGAAAACCCGCGCCAGTTCACCCTCGGCGTCGCCGGAGCCGATGGCGCGGAAATTGACGGCAAAAAACACTTCAGCGTCGAACCCGGCGCGGTGTACGAGACCGTGCTGCGCGTCAATATCCCGCGCAAATCGCTGGGCAGCGACAGCAGCATCAACATCGACTTCATCGTCACCCCGCAGGACAACCCCGCGGATGCCCATCACCAAAACAGCAAATTCCTCGCCCCCAACAAATGAACGAACGCCCCATTCCCTGGTACAAAAACCACATCCTGCTCCTCATCATCCTCATCCCGCTTGCCACCGTCTGCGGCAGCATGTACACCATCTACCTTGCCATCAGCAGCAAAGAAGCGCCGATACTGGATGACTACAGCAAAACCGGCCTCTCGCCGCAGATGCGACAAGAAGGCCGCACCGACATCACCGCAACGCTGACCGGCGGCGCGATTACCCTGCAACGCGAACCGCCCAGCATCGAAGCGCTTACCCTCACCCTGCAACACGCCAGCAAAGCGGCGCTGGACCAGCGCCACACCCTGCAAGCAGACGCTCCGAACCACTACCCGCTGCCCGCCGCCGTACAACAAACCCTCACCGAGGCGACCTGGTACCTGAGCCTCGCCCCGGCTGACAACAGCTGGAAAATCAAAGGCAAATACCCGCACCCCAAACCCGGCGAACCGCCACCGCCTGCCGTCATCCCCCTCGCCAACCCATGAACTGCTACCACTGCCAACAACCCGTTCCGGCAGGCATCCACATCACCGACGACCACGGCCACGCCTACTGCTGCCACGCCTGCGAGGCCGTCGCGCACATCATCAGCGCCCATCACCTCGAACAATACTACCAAGTGCGCGACCGCCCGGCGCCGCGCCCCGAACACCCCTACGACCCCGCGCACTGGCAAGCCTACGACCTCCCCGAAATCGCCGCGCAATACACCTATAAAGACGGCGACGACCAAGAAATTCACCTCTACATCGACGGCCTACACTGCGCCGCCTGCACCTGGCTCATCAGCCATGCCCTGCAAGACGCGCACGGCATCAGCCACACCCGCATCAACCTCGGCACCGGCCGCGCCGAAATCCGCTGGCGCGACACCCCGCTCTCCGCCATCCTCGCCACCATCGCCAGCCTCGGCTACACCCCGAACCTGCACACCCCGGACGAAGAAGACAACAAACAGCGGCGCGAACGCAACCACGACCTCCTGCGCCTCATCGTCGCCGGCCTCGGTATGATGCAAGTGATGATGTTCGCGACCGGCCTCTACACCGGCGCCTGGCACGGCATCGACCACGAATACGAACAACTGCTGCGCTGGATCAGCCTCCTCTGCTCCGCGCCAGTCATGCTCTACGCCGGCTACCCCTACCTCAAAAACGCCTGGCTCGGCCTGCGCCACCGCCAGCCAAACATGGACCTGCCCATCGCACTCGCCTGCGCCGGCGCCTGGCTCGCCAGCCTCTACCACACCCTCATTGGCCGCGGCGAAATCTACTACGACGGCGTCACCATGTTCATCTTCTTCATCAGCATCAGCCGCTACCTCGAAGCGCACACCCGCCGCCGCGCCCGCCACAACCAACAACACTTCGCCCGCCTCCTGCCTGACGCCGTGTACAAACACGAAGGCGACACACTGCGCCTCGTACCACTGCCTACCATCCAACCGGGCGACCACATCCGCGTCCTGCCAACCCACACCATCCCCGTCGATGGCGAAATCACCGGCGGCGCCAGCCGCATCGACGAAAACATGCTCACCGGCGAAAGCACCCCACAATACAAAACCAGCGGCGACCGCGTACACGCAGGCAGCACCAACCTGCAAAGCCCGCTCGACATCCGCGTCACCCAGACCGGCCAACAAACCACCCTCGCCGCCATCCGCCGCATCAGCGCGCGCGCCGAACAACACCGCTCGCCACAAATCGACCGCAACCAGGCCCTCGCCCAACAAACCGTCCTCGCCGTACTCATCCTCGCTGCCGCCGGCTACCTCCTCTGGCAATGGATAGACCCCGCGCGCGCCTTCGACATCGCCCTTGCCATCCTCGTCGCCACCTGCCCCTGCGCGCTGTCGCTCGCCACCCCGACCGTACTCACCGCCGCGCTCAACCACGCGCACAAACACCACATCCTCATCAAAAACAGCAACACCCTCGACCGCCTCACCCACATCCGCCGCATCCTCTTCGACAAAACCGGCACCCTCACCCAGGGCAAATACCAACTGCGCCGCAGCGACTACTACGGCGAGCCGCGGCGCTTGCTCGCCATCGCCAAAACCCTGGAAACCCACAGTACCCACCCCATCGCCTGGTACTACAGCCAACAACCCGTGGCGAACGTGGCGATGGACAACATCGAACAACACAGCGGCAAAGGCATCAGCGGCGACTACGACGGCAGCCGCTGGCACATCGGCGGCGCGGCGTACATGCAAGAAAACGGCGTGGAAATCCCGCCCACCGAACAGCCCCCTCCCCCTGTGGGGGAGGGCTGGGGAGGGGTTTATCCGCATACCGCCGATGCTGACACCACTACTGATGCAGATTGGTCACTCATGGCCGACAAAAACAACGTCGGGCATAAATACCCGACCTACGAAGAGAATAACCCCCTCCCCTGCGAAGCGGGGGAGGGCTGGGGAGGGGGTGTAGAAAAATCCCGCATGGCGACCACGGATAATAAAGCTGTACCGTGCGACCCGAAACTACCCCCCCCCCCCCCCCCCCCCCTCAATATCCTGCTGATGAAACCGCCCCGGGCGAAGCCCTAGTAACCCCTCCCCGACCCTCCCCCACAGGGGGAGAGAGCGCACTAACCGACGCCAACACCACCCACGTTTACCTCGCCGAAAACTGCGAACTGCGCGCCCACTACCAACTGGGCGATCCCGAACGCGACAACCTCGCCGCCACCCTCGCCCGTCTGCAAGCGCACTACCACCTCGCCATCGCCAGCGGTGACCGCGCGGAAAACGTCGCCCGCCTTGCCGCGCGCTACGGCATCACCGACCGGCACGGCGGCCTCGACCCTGCCGCCAAACTGGCGCTGCTCGAAGCGAACGATCCCGAGCACACCCTGATGATTGGCGACGGCATCAACGACGCCCCCGTCCTTGCCCGCGCCAGCGTCTCCGTCGCCGTCGGCCGCGCCAACCCGCTCTCGCAAACCCACGCCGACATCGTCCTCCTGAAAAACGGCCCCGAAGCGCTGCCCTACCTGCTCGACCTTGCCGCGCGCAGCCGCCGCATCACCCGGCAAAACCTCATCTGGGCGACCGTGTACAACCTCACCATCCTGCCGCTTGCCATCAGCGGCTACCTCACCCCGTGGATTGCCGCCCTCGGCATGAGCACGAGCTCGCTGCTGGTCATCGCCAACGCCCTGCGTATCCACCGCACCCTACCGCCGCCCGCCACTGAATAAGACCACAAAAAACGCCGCATCAAGCGGCGTTTTCTCTATCAACTTCAGCGCCCGCGTTGCAGGTAGTCGTGCTGGAACAGGCACATGCGGGTGACGTCGCGGTACTGTCCGTTGATGAAAAATTCATGCCGCAGCACGCCTTCCGGCTGGAAGCCGAGTTTTTCGTACACATGGCGGGCGCTCGCGTTTTCCACATCGACGATAAGGTAAATTTTGTACAGATTCAGTACGCTAAAGCCGTATTCCATCGCCAGTTCGGTAGCGCGGGTGGCGATGCCGCGCCCCTGATGGTCAGGCGCGACGATAATCTGGAACTCGGCGCGGCGGTGTACATGGTCAATTTCCACCAGTTCGACCAGCCCGGCCTTGCCGTCGTCGCATTCGATGACGAAGCGGCGCTCGCGCTGGTCGTGGATGTGTTCATCGTAGAGGTGGGTCAGCTCGGCGAAGGTTTCGTAGGGTTCTTCGAACCAGTAGCGCATGACGTTGGCGTTGTTATCCAGCTGATGCACGAAGGTCAGGTCTTCGCGCTCCAGCGGGCGCAGGCGGATGGTGGTTGGCGGGTTCATGATGGGGCAGTGGTTTCGGCAAATGGCTTTTTATTTTTTGCGCGCCATGTCTTCGGCGTATTGCGCTTCGATGATGTCATCGACGGTTTTTTGGTAGCGCTGCAAGGTATCGGCATCGCCGTCCATAAACATGACGATGACTCGCACGCTCTTTTTTGGGATGGGATAGATGACTTGTTTGACGTGTACCGGTTCGCCCATGACTTCAACATCCATCACGACTTCCGCCCGTTTGTCTTTTTTCTCGATTTTGCCGCCTTTGATGTTTTTCAGATCGCCTTCTGCGGTCATGCCTTTGACGACATCTTCCAGCAACTGCGCCGCCGTTTTGCCTTCATCGGGCAATGGCAGGCTGATGGATACGGATATTTCACGCCCTGCGGCGTTCTCGGGGCTGTAAGTGACGCCGACTTCGTGTTTTTCCGCTTTCCAGCCTTTGGGCGTTTCTATCGCCAAGGCGTTTTGTGCCAGTAACAGCACGCCGGTGAATGCCGCCAGCAGGGTTTTTCGCTTCATGATTTTTCCTTTGTGTTTCAAGGTGTGATAGCGGCGATTATAGCGGCCTCCCCGGGTCGCGGCGGGCGAATTTTCCGTCATATCGTGCGCTGCGGCGCGCGGTTATCATAGCCGCCCTTTTTCACAGTCAAGGATTCACATGGACTCACTCACACAAGCGGTGCTGGGCGCGACGGTGCAGGGCATCGGCATGGGGCGGCAGCAGGGGCGCAAGGCGCTCGCCTATGGCGCGCTGCTCGGTACACTGCCCGATCTGGACGTTTTCATCCGTTACGCCGACCCGGTTTCTTCCATGACCTATCACCGCGGTTTCAGCCACAGCGTATTCGTGCTGGCCGCACTCGCCGCCTTCATCGCCTGGGCGGTGAAGAAGCGCTACCCGGACGCGCCGTACAGCGCGCGGCGGCTGTTTTTTACCAGCGCTGCCAGCCTCATCACCCACCCGTTGCTGGATGCGTTTACGGTTTATGGCACGCAGCTGTTGTGGCCGTTCACGCCGACGCCGCAGCAGTGGTCGGGCGTGTTCATCATCGACCCGCTTTATACCGTGCCGATGTTGCTCGCGCTCGCGCATGCTGCCTGGCACGGCATCAGCCGCAATGCTTGGCGTGGCCTCAGCGCGACTTTTCTCTGGGGCTGTTTTTATCTCGCTTTTGGCGTTTTCGGCAGTCATTATCACGCCGAACGGGTGCGGGCGACGCTTGTGGCGGAAGGCGTGCCGGTAACGCGCGTCATGGCAACGCCGCTGCCGCTGAACAATCTCGTCTATCGCGTCCTCGCCGAGACCGACCGCGGCGATTATATCGAGGCGGTGAGCGGCTATTTTGACCGAATGCCGCCGGAACATATCCGCCTGCCACAAGGCAAGGCGCTGACGGCACCGCTTGCCGGCGACCCGCTTTATCAGCGTCTGCAATGGTTCACCGATGGCTGGCTGCGCGCCGATGAGACCGACGGCAAGCTGGTCATCAGCGATTTGCGCATGGGCATGGATGGCGCGCTCACTTTCCGCTTTGTCATGGCCGAACGCGACGCGGGCGGCAGGTGGCAGCGCGTCGCGCCATATCATTACGATGATGGCGTGCCGGATTTTCGCCCGCTGCTCGTCCGCCTCTGGCCGCGTCTCTGGAACAATGAGCCGCCGCTACCGCTCGCCGATTGGGCGGCAGGGAAGACGGAGTAGCACTTTCATCAGCCACAAAAAAACCGCCTTCCGGCGGTTTTTTCTTTATACAGCGCTTAGCGCGATACGGTGACGCGCTCTTGTACGACGGCGCGGGCGCCAGCGTAGCGTTTTTTCCAGTAATCCTGGTCGATGCGGGTGATTTCCACTTTTTTGCCCGGCGACGGCGAGTGCAGCATTTTCTGGTTGCCGAGGTAGATGCCGACGTGGCTGACGTTGCCTTTGCCGTGGCGGAAGAAGATGAGGTCGCCCGGGCGGGGTTCTTTCACCGGCAGCAGTTTGCTGAATTGTTCTTTGCTGCTGCGCGGCAGGCGGTAGCCTTGTTGCGCGAAGACGTGCTGGACGAGGCCGGAGCAGTCAAAGCCGCTTTTTTCGCTGGTGCCGCCGTAGCGGTAGCGCGTGCCGATGAGTTTTTTGCCGTCGGCGATGAGGCGGTTGCGCGCCGGGTTGCCGGCGAAGACACGCTTGACGGGCTGGATTTTTTCAGGCTTGAGGCTTTCCAGTTCGAGCGGCTGTACGTCCAGCGCGGCGGTTTGCTGCGAGGTGGTGCTGCATCCAGCCAGACTGAGCATCGCCAGCCCGAAGAAGGTTTCTTTTTTCATGGGGTTACGGGTCCGTGTTGTGGTTTCTCGGTTAAATGAGGCGCGCACTATACCCAAGCATTTTTCACAGCGTCAAACCCGTTTTTGCTAATGCGTTGTTTTGTCTATGCCAACCTTACGGCAAATATTGCAATTCGTTTAGGTACTCCTGCGAGAGGCGGATGCGGCAGCGCAGTTCTTCTTTTTCTTCGAGACGGCAACGCGCGGCGCGGTAGTTTTTGAAGGCTTGCAGGCTTTCCTGCCAGGCGGGGTCGTCCATGTGGCGGTAGTGGATTTGTTCGATGTCGCCGTCAAGCTGGCCGAGGGCGAGAAAGGCGCAGCTTTCTTCGGCACCGCTGGCGTCGCCGCTTTTGCGCAGGCATTCGTAGTAATAAGAGGACGATACCGGCGGCGCGCTTTTGACGATGGCGTTCGGATTGACGAGTTCGGCGTAGCGCAGGAGCAGCCAGAAAAGTGAGCCGTTCATGGGGTTCTCCATCTTCAAGGGAGCGGCGATTATAGCGGGCGCATTTGTTAGAATGCGCGCTTTCTTTATTCACATGAGAGCTTTGCCATGCCGCACGCGAAAAAACGCCGCATTCTTGTCACCAGCGCCCTGCCTTATGCCAACGGCGCGATTCACCTCGGCCACATGGTGGAATATATCCAGACCGATATCTGGGTACGCTTCCAGCGCCTGCGCGGGCATGAGTGCCACTATGTCTGCGCCGACGACGCGCACGGCACGCCGATCATGTTGCGCGCGGAAAAGGAAGGCATCACGCCGCAGCAGCTCATCGACAAGAGCCACAGCGAGCATTTGCGCGATTTCCGCGGCTTTCTCATTGACCATCACCAGTACCACAGCACGCACAGCGAAGAAAACCGCGCGCTGACCGCCGCCATCTACCGCGCGCTGGATACGGGCGGCCACATCCTGCGCCGCACCATTTCGCAGCTTTTCGACCCGGAAAAACAGCTGTTCCTGCCCGACCGCTTCGTCAAGGGCGAATGCCCGAAATGCCACAGCAAGGACCAGTACGGCGACAACTGCGAAGTCTGCGGCACCACCTACGCGCCGACCGACCTCATCAACCCCTACTCGGCGCTATCCGGCGCGACGCCGGTGGAGCGCGACAGCGAACACTACTTCTTCGACCTGCCCGCGTTTGACGCCTTCCTGCGCGACTGGCTGCAAAGCGCGCAGTTGCAAGAATCCATGCGCAACAAACTGGGCGAGTGGTTCGTTGAAGGCCTGCAACCGTGGGACATCTCGCGCGACGCGCCCTACTGGGGCTTTGAAATCCCGGACGCGCCCGGCAAATACTTCTACGTCTGGCTTGATGCGCCGGTTGGCTACATGGCGAGCTTCCGCGCCCTCTGCGACCGCGAAAACCTCGACTTCAACGCCTTCTGGCGCGAAGGCCACGACACCGAGCTTTACCATTTCATCGGCAAAGACATCGCCTACTTCCACATGCTCTTCTGGCCGGCGATGCTCAAAGGCGCGGGCTACCGCCAGCCGAGCGGGGTGAACTGCCACGGCTTCCTCACCGTGAACGGCGAAAAAATGAGCAAATCGCGCGGCACCTTCATCAAAGCCGAGACCTACCTCAAACACCTGCGCCCCGAATACCTGCGCTACTACTTCGCGAGCAAACTGAGCGCACGCGTTGAAGACCTTGACCTCAACCTCGACGACTTCCGGCAAAAAGTAAACAGCGATCTGGTCGGCAAACTGGTGAACCTCGCCAGCCGCTGCGCGCCCTTTATCAGCAAACACTTTGACGGCGCGCTGGTCGCCGCCCTGCCCGACGACGCGCTCTTTAACCAATTCGCCGCCAAAGCCGACGACCTCGCCAGCGCCTACGAACAGCGCGAATACAGCAGCGCCATCCGCGACATCATGAAACTGGCAGACGCTGCCAACGAATACATCGACGCCGAAAAACCCTGGGTAAAAATCAAAGACGACGCCAGCCGCGCCGCCGTACAAGGCATCGCCACCGTCGGCATCAACGCCTTCCGCCAACTCATCACCTACTTGAAACCCGTGCTGCCACAAGTGGCCGAAGACGCCGAAGCGCTGCTCAACATCACCCCGCTCACCTGGGCGGATGCACAAACGCCGCTGCTCGGCACCACCATCCAGCCGTTCCGCGCGATGATGCAGCGGGTGGAAGCCGCACAAACCGACGCCATCATCGCCGACAGCAAAGAAGACCTCAAAGAAGAAGCGGCGGTTGGCAAAAACAAAGCCGCCGCGGAGACGACCGACTGGATCACCATCGACGACTTCGCCAAACCCGACCTGCGCATCGCCCGCGTCCTCGAATGCAGCCACATCGACGGCTCGGACAAACTGCTGCGCTTCAAACTGGACGTGGGCGAACTGGGCGCGCGCGACGTCTTCTCCGGCATCAAGGCCTACTACCAGCCGGAAGACCTCGTCGGCAAAATGGTGGTCTATGTGGCGAACCTCGCGCCGCGCAAAATGCGCTTCGGCACCTCCACCGGCATGATCCTCTCCGCCAGCGGCGACGGCCAACTGCACCTGCTGCAACCCGGCGACGGCGTCAAACCGGGGATGAAAATCAGCTGATTGCCGCCTATCTCCCGCAGGGGCGGTTAGCCAAGCATAACCGCCCTTTCCTTTACCGCCTCCCCCCCTACCCAGAACCGCAAACCATGAACCCGCTCGAACTGCTCGCATCGCACACCAGCTTCAAAGGCGAACAACGCCTCTACCGCCACTACGCCGACAGCCTGCACCGCCCGCTGGAAGTCGCCATCTACCTGCCGGTCGCCTCGCTCCTCAAAGAACGCCCCTGCGCCGCGCTCTACTACCTGCCGGGGCTGCAAACCAACGCCCGCCTCGTCGCCAGCCAAAGCGACTACCAGCGCTACGCCAACCGATACGACACCATCCTCGTCATCCCCGACCTGTTCAACGTCTATCAGGGCGACGACATCGCCCGCACCGACCAATACACGCGCGAACACCAGGCCATCGCCGCCTACCTGCAAGACGAACTGCCCGCCACCCTCGCCGCGCACTTCGCCCTCGCGCCCGGCCGCGGCATCATGGGTTACGGCTTTGGCGGCACACTCGCCATCTACCACGCGCGCAGCCATCCCGGCAGCTACCACAGCGCCTCCGCACTCGCGCCGTGGCTCGGCTTCACCGGCACGCCGTGGTATGCCGAACACCTCGCGCACATCGCCCTGCCCGAACACTTCGACCCGAACGACTGGTACGCCGCGCATCTGGACGCACCGCCGCTGCCGCTATGGATAGACCAAGGCACGGACGACGACCACCTCGGCAACAAAATCCACCTCGCCGCCTTTGAAACGACCGTCGCCGACCGCATCGCCAGCGGCGAAATCTGGATTAACTGGCACAAACGCTACGACCACAGCTTCTACTTCGTCCACTCGCACATCCGCGAGCACTTCGTCTTCCACAGCGAACACCATGACCTGTGAGCCCGGACGCGCCTCGTACACCATCCGCCCCGCAAACCCCGCCGACCTGCCCGCGCTGCAAGCGCTCG
>ERZ773067.2073-NODE-2073-length-10324-cov-3.095043_pt1 | contig 10324 bp, 8 predicted proteins | sample MGYA00580622_ERZ773067 | MGnify/ENA primary metagenome ERZ773067 (study PRJEB29015, sample SAMEA2737998) | human oral metagenome | biome: human oral; feature: human-associated habitat; material: dental | place: China | collected 2113 ...
AAAAGCCAAAAATAAAAGCCTAAGAAAAAACTAAGAAATAAAGCTGAGAAAAAAGATAAGAAAAAAAGATAAGAAAAAAAGATAAGAAAAAAAGATAAGAAAAAGAGATAAAAAAAGCTTAAGAAAAAAACTAAAAAAAGCTAAAAATAAAAGCTAAAAATAAAAGCTAAAAATAAAAGCTAAAAATAAAAGCTGAAAATAAAAGCTTATGAAGAAAAGCCTAGGAAAAAAGCTAAGAAAAAAGCCGAGAAAATAGCTAAGTAGAGAAGATATAAGGAAACGAAAATGGGAAATAAAGTTGCAGAGATTTTGTTTGAAAATCATGAGAGATGGAAGGAACATGAGTATATTTTTGAAAAAGAGAATGGGGTGTTTCGTGCCCATACCTATGGGGAGTTTTATGAGGATGTTCTTAATACAGCCTCTTACTTAAAAGAACAGGGGTTAGTAGGAAAAAGGATTGCTATATTCGGAGCAAATTCATATGCCTTTATGGTGGCTGATGTAGCTGTGATGGCATTTATCGGCTGTTCGGTAATGTTTGCTGAACAGTGGACAAGTAAGGAGCTTTTGCATATTATGCAGACGGTTGATGTGGATGCTATACTTTATGATTCATCAAAAGAAGAAATTTTTGCTGATTTTAATACGTTAAATAGGGATATCAGATTTATTTCATTTACAGACCTGCTTAAGAATAAGAAGAGAAGCGAGCTTATCCCCTATCCGGTGAATGATGAAGTTTGCTCACGAATAGTATTTTCTTCGGGAACTACCGGAGTGCCAAAGGCGGTTATGCTCTCACAAAAAAATATGTTCGTGAACCTGGAGAATCTTTTAAAAAGGGCATTGATGACAGAAAAAGACTCCGCTTATTTATTTTTGCCACTTAGCAATACCTATGGCGGACTTTGTAACTTTTTATATTCCCTATATACCGGTATGCAGATTTATCTGTGCAGTGATAAAAAACGTATTGTAGAGGAATTGATTGAAGTAAAACCTACAATTCTCAGTACAGTACCTATTTTCCTTGAAAAAATTTACCTTGCGAAGCAACAAAAAGGACTTTCACCATCTGCCTTGCTCGGTGGCAGGACAAGGATAGTATTTTGTGGAGGAACAATCTTAGAAAAACATTTGCGTGAAATGATGGCAGAGGAAGGGATTAATCTTTTAAATGCCTATGGGCTTTCTGAAACTGCTTCTATAATCAGCATAGAGTATCCGAATGAGCAGGAGGATGGTTTTGCAGGTACGGTTTTTGAAAATCAACAAGTGAGGATTGACCGGCCGGATGAAAACGGAGTTGGAGAAATTCTTGTAAAAGGGGAGAATATATTTATCGGCTACTATGGCAGAGAGGATTTTTACAAGAGCTTTTTTACCGAAGACGGATATTTTAGAACCGGTGACCTCGGTTATTTAGTAGGAAATAAATTGTTTTTTAAGGGAAGAAAAAAGAGAGTAATTATCGGAAAGAATGCGAGAAATATCTATCCCGAAGAACTGGAAACCATCATTTTGGAAACTGTTAAGGCGGAAGCCTGCAAGGTATTTGAAAGAAATGACAAGCTTTGCGCGACTATATTTATGAGTGAGGAAGCAGAAGCAGAAACTTTGCTGAACTGTATTAATGAAAAACTGCCTAAATACTGCCATTTGACAGAATGCGAGGTGGTGTGGAATGGTATGGATAGGAAGTGGAAGTAAAATTTGACATTATTTTCTGCTAACTATAAAATGATGTGGATATCAAAAATATTTGACAGCCGGTTATACCGTATTGCTCCGGTTTTACCTATTGCATCCTTGCAAAAATATTATAATCCGCTTATTTTTGCAAAAAAATGGTTAGTTATTCATATTATTTGATACTTGTATTATAAAACAACCTCCAGAAAAGAGGAATCCCATGTTTAATATAGAAGAAGAACTTAAAAAACTGCCCGGTAAGCCCGGAGTTTATATTATGCACAATGAACTGGATGAAATCATATATGTAGGAAAAGCCATAAGCTTAAAAAACAGAGTTCGTCAGTATTTCCAGAGCATAAACAGGCATTCGCCCAAAATTAAACGAATGGTTGAAAATATAGACCATTTTGAATATATAATCACAGACTCGGAACTGGAAGCCCTCGTGCTTGAATGTAACCTGATTAAGGAGCATCGCCCTAAGTACAATACAATGATGAAGGATGATAAAAGCTACCCTTATATCAAGGTGACGGTGGATGAGGAATTTCCTAGAGTGATGTTTACCAGAAAAAGAGGGAAGGACAAGGCAAAGTATTTTGGTCCTTATCCTGCCCATATAAGCGAAACCTTGGAGCTTATTCATAAAATATATAAAATAAGAACCTGCAGAAGAAATCTGCCAAAGGATATAGGCAAAGAACGTCCCTGCCTTAACTATCAGATAGGCAGATGTGACGGTGTCTGTCAGGGCTATGTGGATTCGGCGGAATATAAAAAGAGGATAGACGAAGTAATTAAATTTTTAAATGGTGATTATGAGCCGATATTAAAAATGATTACCGATAAGATGATGGAAGCCTCTGAAAAGCTTGAGTTTGAAGAAGCCGCTAATTATAGGGATATGTTAAGCCATGTAAAACGCTTCAGCGACAGACAGAAGATAAATTCCAATGATAATGTGGATGACAGAGATGTGCTTGCACTGGCAAAGGCTGGGAAAGAAGCGGTTATGCAGGTATTTTTCATACGTGCCGGCAGACTGATAGGACGTGAACATTTTTCTTTGGACAATGTGGGAGATGATGAAAAAGGAGCTATTTATACTGATTTTATAAAACAGTATTACACCGGTACTCCGTTTATACCAAAGGATATAATGCTTGCAGATGAGCCTGAGGAAAAAGAACTTTTAGCCGAGTGGCTGGCTACCAAAAGAGGAAATAAGGTAAATATCCTTGTGCCTAAAAGGGGAGAAAAGGCAGGACTTACTGAGCTTGCTTATAAAAATGCAGCCATGGTGCTTAATCAGGACAGCGAGAGAAACAAAAGGGAACAGGCAAGAACTCTCGGAGCGGTTAAGGAACTTAAAGAGTTACTTGGAATTAAAAATGATATAAAAAGGATAGAATCCTACGATATCTCCAACACCAGCGGCTTTGAAAATGTTGGCTCCATGGTTGTTTTTGAAGATGGCAAGCCTAAAAAGAATGACTATAGGAAGTTTAGAATTAAAGGGGTAGTAGGGCCAAATGACTATGCTTCTATGGAAGAGGTGCTTACAAGAAGATTTGAGCATGGTCTTAAAGAAAAAGAAGAACTGAAAATTTTAGAGAAGGCAGGTATGATAAAGGAAGGCAAATTTGCCCATTTTCCTGATATAATATTGATGGACGGCGGCAGAGGCCAGATAAATATCTGCCTTAAGGTGCTTGAGAAACTTGGAATCGACATAGCTGTAGCAGGACTTGTAAAAGACGACAGGCATAGAACAAGGGGTATATATTACAACAATGTAGAACAGCCAATCGATACACATGGAGAGCTTTTCAAGCTGATAACAAGGATACAGGATGAAACCCACAGATTTGCCATAGAGTACCACAAGCTTTTAAGAGGTAAAAATCAGGTTCACTCTGTGCTTGATGATATAAAGGGAATAGGAAAGGTAAGGAGGAAGGCTCTGATGAAGCATTTTGCATCCCTTGATGATATTAAGAAGGCTACAGAGGAAGAACTGGCTGCTGTTGAAGGAATGAATGAAGGAGCAGCCAGGGCTGTGTGGGAGTTTTTTAGGGAATAATCCGGAACGTTATCCGAATTGCAGCCGTTATATGGTTGAATCACGAATAATCAGCTCGGTTTCGTACTCACAAAAGACGTGAGGTGAATCAGGAAACTGAATTCTCTCAAGAGTCTGTTTTGCGGCGGCGATACCGAGATATTTTTTAGGAGTGCTTATAGTAGTAAGTGCAGGTGAAATTCTTGAAGCGGCAGGTATGTTGTCAAAGCCAACAACACTGACGTCTTTTGGTATGCGAAAACCCAGAAACTGAAGAGCATATATCAGCTGCACCGCGGTCCAGTCATTTCCGCAGACGAATACATCCGGAAGTGATGACATTGCCTGTATCTTTTGTACAATAGTCTGGAAATTACGGAAATCCTCCTGTGTTTCATAAAGCATACAGCTTTCGATGTCGAGTGAAAGCTGATGGGCGCTCAGACTTTCGCACAGAGCATCATATCGCTCCTGAAATCCGCGGCCGGCGTTAGGAGAGTGAAGGTCGCCGATAAAACCGAACCTCTTTGCCCCCTTATTTATCAACTGTTCTGTCAGATATTTTAAATGCTTCTTATTTTCCATAGTAACTACATCTATTCCGTTTAATTCCTCAAAAGGTACATTTGGCATATCTACCGATACAACCGGAAGGTTAAACTCTGCAAGTGCATTGCAGACTACTTTATCACTGATTTCAACCAGAATTATTCCTTTAACGAAAGGATCTGAAATTATTTTTGGGAAATTCAACTGTTTAAGCTCACTATCGGACATAATGCTGATAGTGAGGTGATAGTGCGCATCTGAAAGAATCGATTCGATTCCGCGTAATACAGTAGTCCAGAATTCAGAGTCAGGAGCGTAAGTTTTAGTCAGAAAAAGAATGGTTCCGTTGCTTGAAGACTCGGACGAGGGCAGATTGGTGCTTGTAAATCCCGGGTTTTTATACCCCATCTTTTGAGCAGTTTTTACTACAAGGTCTCTGGTATTTTCGGAAACCTCAGGATTTCCCTTTAGTGCTTTAGATACAGTATTTCTTGATAAACCGAGGTATTCGGCAATATTCTGAATGGTACATTTCATAATTTATCTCCTTATAGCCCGAGGGTTTGTAGGTAGATACAAACTACATTATTATGGGCAAAAAATTTACTGTTTATTACATTTAATAATATTATGCCACATTTTGCGAGAAATGAAAAGTAAAATTTTAAAAGCCTAAAATGCACGAAATGTAAAATAAAACTCTGATATTCTATTCATATTATACAAAAAATACACAAAAATAATATGTAAAAAGTGGAAATAATAAAATAATAGTGCAAAATGTTGAAATAATGCAAAGTTAATGCTAATATAAATGCATATAAATAAACAAACAAAATGTGCAAAGGGAGAGAAAATGGGAGATTTATTTTATCGTCCTGAACAGGCCTGGGTCGGTGATCTGATTCCATATTATGAAGAAGGAATTTATTATGGATTTTATCTGCACGATCCGAGAATAAGAGACAGGGAATTCGCAGAGGAAACAACCTGGCACCTGGTTACAACCAAAGACTTTGTAAACCTTACTTATAAAGGCGAAGCCATAGCAAGGGGAGGTGATAAGGAAGCAAACAAGAATGCGTATACGGGTTCGGTTATTAAGTGCAAAGAGGATGGATTGTATCATGTTTTCTATACAGCATTTAACGAAGATTTTAAAATACGCGGTAAGGCAATACAGTCCGTTATGCAGGCTACAGGAAAAACACTTGATAAGCTTGAAACAGTGAAAGAGTTTCTTTTCACATCCGACGGAGAGCGGTATGAGGAGTTTGACTGGAGAGATCCGTATGTATTTTGGAATGAAGATGATGGATGTTATTATATGTTGCTTGCTTCCAGAATGGCATGCAGAGGAGCATTAAGAGGCGGTTGTATCGCTCTGTGTAAATCTTATGATCTTATGAACTGGACTTATGAAAAACCGTTCTATGATCCAAAGATGTACATAACCATGGAATGCCCGGAGCTGTTTAAGATGGGAAACTATTGGTATCTGGTATTTTCTACATTTTCAGACCGGTTTACGACACATTACAGGATTTCAAAGAACTGGAACGGACCATGGGAGATTCCGGATGATGATGTATTTGATACAAGAGCTGATTATGCCATAAAAACAGCATCTGACGGTAAAAGAAGATTTGCTTTCGGCTGGATTGCAAGTAAGTATGGGAATACCGATTTTGGCCCCTGGGAATGGGGTGGAAATATGAATTTCCACGAGATAGTTCAGATACCTGAAACAGGCGAACTCAGAGTAAAAGCGGTTCAGGGCGTACTTGATTATTTCTCCGAAGATGTAAACATTGAACCTGAAGAGGTCTATAACGGAAGAATAGAAAGTACGGAAACAGGAAGTAAACTGATATCAGATACTTTAGGTGCCCTGCTGTATCCTGTAAAGGATGATACATTCAGATTGGATATGACTATTATACCCGGAAAGCAGCACGAGTTTGGCATCGCTCTCCATGTTGATAAAGATATGGAAACGGGATATTTTTTGAGACTGGATACAAAAAGGCATCTTGCGGCTTGGGATTTATGGCCGAGAAGTGAGCAGGGAAGATATCAGTGGCAGATTAAAGGGGATGTCCCTTATCAGATAGAGACTGCGAGATTTCTCCCTGAAGCAGAAGAATACAGGGTACATATAATACGTGAAAATGACATCTGCGTGGTGTATATCAATGATGAAATAGCTCTTTCAACAAGAATGTATGACCACAAAGGAGGATATGCGGGAATATATGTGATTCAGGGTGAAGTAAATCTTAGCTGTTATAAAGAGAAAAGGAGAAAATGATATGCGTAAAAAAATTATGAGTTTGTTGATTGCGGCGGGTATGGCTGTTACTTTGATGTCCGGGTGCGGCAATGCAAACAACGGTGGCGGCAATGCAAACAACGGCGGAGAAAGCGGTTCCGCAAAACAGACTTCCGCATCTGCGTCAACAAAAACAGGAAATAATGATGAAGTAACTACAGTAAAATGGTTTACATCAAGACCGGTTGACGGAGCTATAGATCAGGCAATGCATGAAATTGCGGATGAATACAGCGAGAAAATGGGTGGAAAATGGAAGATAGAATTTGAGACAACCGCAGACAGACCATCTTATCTGCAGAAACTCAAGACACTGATTGCCGGTGGTAATATGCCTGATATCATAGATATAGATGCGGATCCTTACTGTCAGGAGCTTGTAGATGCCGGAATGCTTGTAGATGTAAAGAAATTTTTGCAGGATAACGGCAAATATGACAGTTTCTATCCGACAGCTCTGAAGTACCAGGAATTTACAAACGGCTCTATGTATACACTTCCTCTTGAATACCATGTTGAAATGACCTGGTATAATAAAGAAATCTTTAAGAAATACAATCTCTCGGCGCCTAAGACCATGGATGAGTGGTTAACTGTGTGCAAGACACTTAAAGAAAACGGAGTAACCCCTATTTCGGTAGACGGAGTGGACAGATGGCCTATTCAGAGATATATAGCAATGATGCCTTTCAGAAGATCGGGGAATGATTATATAATCAAACTTCGTGACGGTGAAGAGAAAATGTCAGACAAGGTGGGTAAAGAAGCAGCGACCTTTATGAAGGATATAGGGCAGTATTTTAATGACGGATTTGCGGCTACTGATTATGCTACTGCACAGTCTATGTTCCTAGACGGGAAATCGGCAATGTACTATATAGGGGACTGGGAAATAGCTGCAATGCAGGAAGCTTACGAAGCAGGAAAAGTGGATTATTTCTATCTGCCGACTGTTGCTGACGGAAAGACCGATGCGACAGAGTTCTGTGTGAATTCGGGAATCGGAATGGCATTTAATACCAAGACTTTTGATGAAAAAACTAAAGATTTTGCATTATATGTACTGGATAATTACGGGAAAAAATATGCCGCAAAGCAGCAGATGTCTCCGATTAAAACCGAGCTTCCTAAGGACATGAAATTCTCGGATTTATATATGAAAATTCGCGGAGATATGGAGAAAACGGGAGAACATTTCCTGAAGCCATGGGATACTTATCTGGATGCGGATACAAATACGACTATGCAGGACAATTTATTGCTGCTTGCATCAGGTGATATGTCGGTTGATGATTTCTGTAAGCTGATAGATGATTCTATTGCGATGAATGTGAAAAAGTAAAGATATCGGATGGAGCTGTTGCAGTATTTTACTTAATGCGGTAGCCCATCCGGTTTTAAAAATCATGGAGAACAAAATGGGTACAATCAAAAGTAAAAAATGGTTTTTGATATTTTTGCTGCCGGGATTATTATTTTATATATTGTCGGTTTTCTACCCGATTGAGGAGTCGATAAGACTCAGCTTTATGTCGTGGAACGGAATCGGCGACAGAAGTTTTGCCGGATTGCAGAATTATATAACTATGTTTAAAGACCGAACATTTTATAAGGCATTTATAAATAACCTTGTATATCTTCTGATAGTGGTAAGTATGCAACTTACAATAGGACTTGTATTTGCGGTTTTACTGACATTTATGAAGAAACATGTAACCATTATAAAGACTCTGTATTATGTTCCCTGCATTATTACTACGGTCGCTATAGCGCAATTATTCAGAAGCCTGTATGCCACAGAACCGATGGGACTGATTAACCAATTTTTTTCTGCAATCGGTATGGATAATATGGTTACATCCTGGATTGCCAATATTAAAACCATGTTGGCGGCTGTGTCCATACCTGAAGGTTGGAGATTTACCGGAATGTATATGGTGATTTTCTATGCGGCATTGGTTTCACTTGATCCTTCGGTGTATGAGGCCGCAAAGGTGGATGGAGCTACTGAGCTTCAGATTCTGTTTAAAATAAAGCTTCCGCTTATCAAAAATATTATTCTACTGACACTTACCATGTGTCTGACAGGAGCATTAAGAGGATTTGACATTCCGTTCCTGCTTACCGGAGGAGGAGCGGGCAACTATAGTGAACTTCTTTCCACCTATATGTACAAGAAAGCATTTTCTAATAACCAATACGGCTATGGAAGTGCACTTGCGGTCTTCATCATTATAGAGAGCATACTGGTTGTTGTCATACTTCGCAAAATATTTGCAGAAAGGAAGGAGTGGAAAAAATCGTGAAAAAAAGAATAGGTAAAATTATCTTTATAACATTTATCCTTATCTTTCTGATTATACAGATCTATCCCGTGGTTTGGCTTTTTATGGCCAGTGTTAAGCCGACGGTTGAGCTCTCTACTACTCCGTTTGCGCTTCCAAAATCAATAACTTTTGAGAATTTTATTAAGGTTTTCTCCGGAGGAAAGATAGGCCTTTATATGTGGAACAGTCTTAAGGTAACGGGAATTTCACTGTTTCTGATTATTTTTCTGGGGGCAACTACCGGATATGCCCTGTCAAAGTTTAAATCCCGTTTTAAAAAGCAGATATATGCATTTTTTACTTTTGGAATTATGGTTCCCGTGCAGATTACACTCATACCTTTGTTCATATTCTATAGCAGGGCGGGAATATTAAATACCAGTTTTTCCCTGGTGCTGCCACAGGTTGGCTTCGCACTCCCTCTCTCGGTAATGATGTTTGTAAGCTTTTATAATTTTGTGCCTGATGAGCTTATAGAGGCCGCCATTGTGGACGGCTGCAATCCGGGCAGAATATTTGTAACGATAGTATTTCCTCTGGCACGAAATACGGTGATTACAATAGCGTCAATGTATAGTATACTTATATGGAATGATTTCATTTTTGCCAATACCTTCATAAGTGATACCAATGCCAAGACTGTGGCAATGGGGTTGAAGGACTTTGTCGGTGCATTCGGAAATGTAGACTGGGGCTCAACTTTTGCCGCCATCATCATTTCCATACTTCCGCCTATGATTATATACTTTGCGCTAAATAAATGGGTTACTGCGGGTATGACTATGGGAGCAACAAAGGGTTAATTGGGCAGAATATGGAAACTGTAACTCATAGATAAGGATAAATTTTACTGATGAAAATTAAACTAATAGTAGCAATAGACCTGAACTTCGGCATAGGAAAAGACGGTAAACTCTTATTCAAAATTCCCGAAGACCTGAGATTATTTAAGCAACTTACCACAGGCAACATTGTTGTAATGGGCAGGAAAACGTTCGATTCCATTGGATGTAAACCTCTGCCTGACAGAATTAATACTGTATTATCTTCTACAAAGGAATATAAGAATGAGAGCGTAATTGCCTTTGACAATTTGGAGACAGCTGTAGAATACTGTAAGCAGAACTTCCCTGACAAAGACCTCTATGTAATAGGTGGCGGACAAGTTTATGAAGAGTGCATAAAATACGCAGATGAAATTATTTTGACTAAGTATAATAAGGTGTATGAGGATGCAGATACTTATTTTCCTGTGGATATAATGGATAATTTCCCGGAAAATAAGGTAATTATGGAAGGAAGTTATGAAGGAATAGAGTTTAAGACTTCTGTATTTAAAAGAAATGTATAAGATTG
>ERZ773067.2074-NODE-2074-length-10317-cov-8.172286_pt1 | contig 10317 bp, 8 predicted proteins | sample MGYA00580622_ERZ773067 | MGnify/ENA primary metagenome ERZ773067 (study PRJEB29015, sample SAMEA2737998) | human oral metagenome | biome: human oral; feature: human-associated habitat; material: dental | place: China | collected 2113 ...
CGCAGTACATCGAGGCCGGCATCTTCGGCGTCTCCCCCTTCGAGTCCATCGACGTGCACGGTGTCGGCACCCTGGTCTCCGAGGGCGTGCGCCGCGCCCGCTCGACCAAGCCGAACATCAAGCTCGGTGTGTGCGGCGAGCACGGTGGTGACCCGGCCTCGATCCACTTCTTCCACGGCGTGGGCCTGGACTACGTGTCCTGCTCGCCGTTCCGCGTCCCCGTCGCCCGCCTTGAGGCTGGCCGCGCCGCGGTTGAGGACCACGTGGATATGACCGCCTGATCGGCGGCCGTGTTGTGCCGAGCGCCGCTGATTGAGCGCGACGAGGCCGTGACCGGTTCGGTCACGGCCTCGTTCCGTTGTGGGTGGGGTGCTGTGGGCGGGGGAGTGTGTGGTAGATCGGCCCATCTACTGGTGGTGTTAACCCACTTGTGCACAGCTAAACCCATTTACTGGAGGCTGGGCGGGTGTGACCATGTGCCGCCAGGTGGGTTCACATGCGCAGGGGTGGGCCCACGTTGCCACCAGGTGGGTTAGTGTGTGGGCCCGTGTTGTGTTGTTGCGGGCGGTGCTTGTTGCGCCGGGGGTTGGCGGACTTTTCTCGCCAGTTCTCTTGTGCCGCGTGTGGTCTGGGCTTTCAGATTCCGCGTTTGTTCTTGTCTGAGCGTGCAGTGCACCCGATCCGTAGGCATTACACCCGTTCTGATCGGGTGCAGTGCCCCGTAACGGGTGCAGTGCCCCGTAACGGGTGTAGGGTCCTCGCGGTGTTGCCGGTTGAATGGTCGACTGTGGTGTCGCATTACCTCCCGAACTGGTGCAGCATTGGCCTCTCGCGCGTCGTGTAAGCGGTGCATGTTCGCGTGAATGCTTGTTGTTAAGTGGTGTTACACCACTTAGGTGGGTATTGCACCAGTTGGGAGGTGGTGTAATGCTCCCTAACTAGTGCAGTGCTTGTGGACGCGTGTTGGTTGTGCGCATCTGCGGGAGGCGTGACCCCACTTGTGCGCAGCTAAACCCATCTACTGGAGGCTGGGCGGGTGTGACCATGTGCCACCAGGTGCGGAGGTCTGCCTGCGTGCCACCAGGTGGGTTAACGTGCGCAGGCGTAGGGCCGGAGCAGTGGTGTCACGGGTTGTGGCTTTTCGGCGGTGGCTGCGCTCAGGGTGCGTCCGGCTAGGCGCCGGCGTGGGAGAGGAAGACCGCGCCAACGACGAGCGAGTTGTTGAGGGCGTGCAACAGCCAGGCGTAGGCCAGGTTCTTCCCCGAGCACAGGTAGGCGAGCGTGAGGGTCAGGGCCAGGGGAATGTAGGAGGGGATATCCTGCCACCCGTGGCAGTGCATGAGGGTAAAGAGCAGGCACGATACGGTCGCGACGAGCCACGTGGGGGCGTAGGCGCTGAGCGTACCGATGAGGAAGTGACGGAAGAACACCTCCTCAATGAGGGGGCCGCCGAGGGCGACGATGAAGGAGAACACGAGCCCGCCGAAGCCCTCCGTGAAGTAGTGGAGGGAACCGTCGCCAAACGAGCTCGGGGTGGACAGAGCGTTGTTCGCCAGGTTCTGGGCGATCATGGTCAGGACGAACAGGCCGAGGAGGGCGGCGACCTTGCGGATGGGGCGAGTGCGCAGGTAGAAGAAGTCCGAGAGGAAAACGCGCCCGGCGATCGCAAGCGCGAGGACCAGGAGTCCGATGTTGACGCAGTCCTGGATGAGCAGGAAGTGCTCCGATCCCACCGGCGCCAGGGTGCGCAGGAGCTGCGTGGGGTACAATGCTCCGCAGGGGATGCCGAAGATCGCGATGCGCGCCCACTCGGCTTGCGTTGGGCGAGCGGTGCGCCTCGGAGCTGACGCGGGGCTGGTGGGCGGCGCAGGTTCTTCGGCAGCGGGTGAATGAGCGGGCCGGGACGCGGCCCTATCGCGTGTGGGAGACATGCGAACCCCTTCGTTCGACGAGCCTGACTTCTCCATGGTAACGCCGCCGCTTGACAGCCGAGGGCGTTTCGTGATCATCGGTCCGGCGCGGTGGGCCGATGCCGGTGGGTGGGCTACCCGCAGCGTCTGACCGAGTGGTAGCCTCAGAGAGAGGTGCCGTGCTACGCCTGTCGGAAGGGGGGTGGGATCGGTCTGGCGGTCAGCAAAACAGGCCCTTGGTCCCAGCGTGGAGTGGTCTTCGAGCGCTAAGGACGGCGACTGTGCGGTCACAATTTAGGTAATCCTAAACGTAGTGCTTTCCGCTAGGCGTGCATGACGTTACTCTCGTTGGGTAAGAATCCTACAAGCCCGGCGCCTCCCATCCGCCGGTTCTACAGGAGGTTCGTGATGACAGTGCTTCGCATCCGCACGCAGGACGTCATCCAACACTTCGTCCGCATCGTCGTCGCCGTCGTCATGGCCGTGCTCATGGCGCTCATCGTGGCAACACCCTCGCGCGCCCAGGGCCAAACCTGGGGCGACGTGGCCACCACCATCAACGGAATCATCGACGAGGGCGTCGCCGCATTTCGGGCCGGTGACGCCAAGGGTGGTAAGGACAAGGTCAACGACGCCTACTACAAGAACTATGAGACGACCGGCATGGAGAAGCAGGTGATGAGCCGCATCTCCGGGGCGCGCGTGTCCCAGGTGGAGATGGAGTTCTCCCTCCTGAAGAAGGCCATGACCGACAACGCCGCCTCCGACGTTGACGCCCACGCCGCAACCCTCAAGCAGTACGTCACGGAAGACGCAGCCGCCCTGGACGGCGTCTCACCGGGGCAGGCGGGCACCGCTTCCTCCGCCGACTACAGTCCGGGCCCCTGGGGCGAGGTCGCCCAGACCATCAACGGGATCCTGGCCGAGGGGGTCGAGGCCTTCAAGGCGGGTGACGCCAAGGGCGGCAAGGACAAGGTCAACGACGCCTACTACAAGAACTATGAGACGACCGGCATGGAGAAGCAGGTGATGAGCCGCATCTCCGGGGCGCGCGTGTCCCAGGTGGAGATGGAGTTCTCCCTCCTGAAGAAGGCCATGACCGACAACGACTCCAGCGCGGTCGACGAACACTACGCGACCCTGTCGAACTTCGTTCGCGAGGATGCCAATACCCTGGACGGCTACACGGGCAAGACTGCCGAATCCTCCTCCGCATCCTCCCCGTGGCTCGCGCAGTTCCTCCCCTCCCTCCTCGTCATCCTGCGTGAGGGTATGGAGGCGATCCTCGTTGTCGCCGCGGTCCTGGCCTACCTGGCGAAGGCCGGGCACAAGGACAAGACCGGCATCGTGTGGGGCGGCGTTGGCCTCGCCCTGGCATTCTCCGTCGGATTGGCGGTCGTGTTCAGCTATGTCTCCTCGCTCGCGGGCGCGAACCAGGAGCTCCTCGAGGGCTTTGCCGCCCTCTTCGCCGTCGCCATGCTGATCTGGGTATCGAATTGGATGATCAACAAGTCCTCCAACGAGGCCTGGGACAGGTACATCAAGGACAAGACGGACGCGTCCCTGACCCGGGGCTCGCTCCTGGGCCTGGCCTTCATCTCGTTCCTCGCGGTCCTGCGCGAGGGGGCCGAGACGATCCTCTTCTACGTGCCGATCGTCTCCGGCGCGGGCGCCAACGTGCACTACGTGTGGATCGGCCTCGGAGTTGGCGCCGTCATCCTCGTCGTCGTCTACCTACTCATCCAGTTTGCGGCGCTGCGCATCCCACTGCGTCCCTTCTTTACGATCACGTCGATCCTGCTGGCCCTCATGGCCTTCACCTTCACGGGATCGGGCATCAAGGAACTCCAGGAGGCCGACGTTATCTCGCTGACGCCTCTGTCCGGATTCCCCACCATTGACCTCTTGGGGATCTACCCCCGAGTGGAGAACCTGGCCGCGCAGGCCTTTGTTCTCGTCCTCATCGTTGGGCTCTACTTCTTCGGAAAGGCGCGCCTCGCTCGCGAAGCCGCCGCCTCGAAGCAGTCAGAAGTGAGCTCATCGGAGCGACGCTGACCCATCACCAACCAACACGCTAAGGAGTTCATCGCATGAAGCGCTCACTCTTCCGCGTCGGCGCGGCCCTGGCCACGCTGGCCCTCGCCGGCACCCTCGCTGCCTGCTCGAACAACAACGCCTCGTCCAACGACACGAAGCCCACCACCGGATCCTCGGCCGACGCCGACTCGGGTGCCGCGGCCCCCGGCGAGGACGCGGGCTTCGAGGAACAGCCCCTGGGCGACGACGTTCACGTTGGCCCGCTCGTCGTGGGCGGCGTCTACTTCCAGCCCGTCGACATGGAACCCACCATGGGTGTGCCCGCAGCCGAGGCGTCCATGCACATGGAGGCCGACATTCACGCGGCCGCCGACAACAAGCTCGGTTACGGCGCCGGCGACTTCGTCCCCGCCCTGACCGTCACCTACACCATCAAGGACAAGTCCGGCAACACCGTCCAGAGCGGTACCTTCATGCCGATGAACGCCTCCGACGGCCCCCACTACGGCCTGAACATCCCCAAGCTGGAAGCCGGAACCTACGACGTGACCTTCTCCATCGAATCCCCGGAGAAGAACGGCTGGATGCTCCACACCGACAAGGCCACGGGCGTCGAGGGACGTTTCTGGACCGAACCCCTGGTCGCCGAGTTCCCGGACTGGCAGTGGGATCCCACGGCCGTCTCCTGGTGACGATCGCTTGAAGCGGGGACGAGGCGGCTCCCACCCGGGAGGCCACCTCGCCCCGCGCCCTTCGGGGCGCTTTACCACCGAGACCGTTGGGTCTCGGGTTGTCTTGTGTGGAGAGGAATACCAATGCTTCAGCAGATGAGCGAAGCGACGTTGACGTTGCTGCTGACGATGCTCGCCGTCGGCGCCGTCATCCGCTTCATGCCGGCCGCCGGGCACGGTCGCCGCGGAAAGAAGGCCCGCCAGCTCGCCGTGTGGTTCGGCATCGCTGCGGGCGCGATCGCCTCCGTCGCGCTGACGATCATCAACGTGGAGGCTCCCAAGTCGGTCAACCGCCAGACCGTCGGCCTGTACACGCTGCCGATCGCGGTCGTCCTCGCCCTCATCTTCCTCTCGCTCCTCGCCCTGCGCTCACGGCGCGTGCGCTCCCTCCTGCCCACGGGGGACGCCGAGGCCCGGGCCCAATCCTCGACGGAAACGCCGGTGCCAGGGGATACCCTCGTGCGCCTCGTCGGCGCCCTCTTTATCGCCTTCGCCCTCTTCCGCTCCGTTCCCACGGCGCTCAACCAGGCAGTCATGATGCTCTCGGGCGGCGTCGAGATCTACTCCACTCAGGCGGTTCTCGCCATCGTCGGATACGGGCTCGCCTGGGTGCTCGTGTGTTTCCTCGCCTGGGTGTCCTACCGCCTGTGCGCGTGGAACAACCGCGTGTGGCCGGCCGCGTGCATCCTGTGTGCCCTGGTCCTCAATCACTCGCTGATGTTCGTGCGCATCCTGAAAGCCAAGCGCTGGATCACCGTATCCAAGGGCGCGTGGAACACCATCTCCTGGTTCATCAACAACGAGGCAGTCTTCACGATCGTGGCCGCCCTGGCCCTCGGCGTCGTCGTCGCTCTCACGTGGCACGCCTCCCGCTCGATCCCGACCGTCGGTGCCAATCCCGCCGAGGGACGCCTGGGCCGGGCCCGCTCTCGCCTCTACAAGTCCATGGCGGGCACGGCGGCCGTCGGATACCTGTGCGGGGCACTCCTCATCACCGTCGGCGTCGCGATCGGTAGCCAAGAGGTCGAGCTCTCGGCCCCCGAGGCGCACAGCGTCGTTGACGACCAGGTCAGCGTCAACCTGGCCGACATCTCCGATGGGCACCTGCACCGCTTCGAGTACACGACCTCAACCGGCGTCAAGGTGCGCTTCATCGTCATCCAAAAGTCCGGGTCCTCGTTTGGCGTGGGACTCGACGCGTGCGAGATCTGCGGTCCGACCGGCTACTACGAGAAGGACGGCAAGGTCATCTGCAAGCTGTGCGAGGTGGCGATGAACATCGCGACCATCGGTTTCAAGGGAGGGTGTAACCCGATACCCATCGAGTACAAGGTCTCCAACGGGACCCTGACCGTGCCGATCTCGGTCCTCGAGGCCTCGGCTCCCATCTTCGCGAAGTAGAGGGGCACGCTTGTTTATCCGAATGCTGCGAGGCGCGCTCACGAGGCGCGGCAATCGTCACCTCATGATCGCCCTGACTATCGCGCTGGGAGCTGGCGTGGCAACGTCCATGCTCTCCGTCATGTTCAACGTCGGCGACAAGGTCAACCAGGAACTCAAGTCCTACGGCGCCAACATCGTCGTGCGCGCCCAGGGGGCCGCCGTCCTGTCCGACCTGTACTCCACGGGAGAGGCCAGCGAGTCCCACGCCTACCTGCGCGAGGACGAGCTGGGCAACATCAAGACGATCTTCTGGACCTACAACATCCTCGACTTCGCGCCGCTGCTGAATGTGTCCGCCACGGATGCCTCGGGCGCCCCCGTGGCGACCACGGGAACCTGGTTCAGCCACCACCTCGAACTCGCCACGGGAGAGAGCATCGACACCGGCTTGGACAAGCTGCGCGGATGGTGGGGCGTCACGGGCGCGTGGCCGACCGACGAGGACGCGACGGGTGCCATCGTGGGCGCGACCTACGCCGCCGAGCGCGACCTGAACGTGGGGGACTCCTTCACGCTCACGCGCGCGGGCATCAGCCGCGAATTCACGGTGCGCGGCGTCGTGACCACCGGGGACGATGCCGACCGCGGCGTCTACATTCAGCTTCCCGCGGCCCAGGAACTGATCGAACGTGAGGGGGTCGTCAGCAGCGTCGAGGTCTCGGCCCTGACCACCCCCGACAACGACTTGGCCCGCAAGGCCGCGAAGAACCCGAACTCGCTGAGCGTGTCCGAGAAGGAGACCTGGTACTGCACGGCCTACGTCTCCTCCATCGCCTACCAGATCGAGGAGGTCATGACGGACTCGGTCGCCCGTCCCGTCCGCCAGGTCGCCCAGTCCGAGGGAACCGTCCTGGAGAAGACGCAGCTCCTCATGGTGCTGGTCACCGTCCTGGCCCTCATCGCCTCGGCCCTGGCCATCGCGAATCTCGTGACCGCGGGCGTCATGGAGCGCTCCAGCGAGATCGGCCTGATGAAGGCCGTGGGCGCCAAAGACAAACAGATCATCGCCCTCTTCCTCGCCGAGACGATCGTCGTCGGACTCGTGGGCGGGGTCATCGGCTACGGAGCGGGGCTCGGCCTCGCCCAGGCCATCGGATACATGGTCTTCGGCTCGGCCATCGCCTTCGCCCCCGTCGTCGTCGGACTCGTCGCCGTCCTCGTCATCATCGTCGTCCTGGGAGCCTCCATCCCGGCGATCCGCTACCTGCTGCGTCTCAACGCGGCGGAAGTCCTCCACGGAAGGTGAGCCACATGTCCAGACGAGCAATGTTCTGGCGGATGGTCACCTCCTCCATCCTGCGCCGGCGCTCCCGCGTCCTCATCGCGGTCCTCGCCGTCGCCATCGGTGCGACCACCCTGTCCGGCCTCGTCACGATCGCCGTCGACGTGCCCGCGCAGATGGCCCGCGAGATCCGCTCCTACGGCGCCAACCTCGTGCTCACCCCCAGCGGGGAAGGAAGCATCACGGACGAGGCGGTGGCCGCCGCCACCGAACACGTGCCGGCCGACGCCCTCGTCGGCTCCGCAGCCTTCGACTACGAGACGGTCACCGTCAACGACCAGCCCTATGTCGCGGGAGGAACCGACCTGGATGCTGTGCGCGCCATGAACCCCTTCTGGTTCGTCGACGGCGCGTGGCCGGATGCGCCCGGGCAGACGCTCGTCGGCGAGCAGATCGCCTCCACGATCGACGTCAAGGCCGGAGACACCATCACGGTCAGCCAACTCGATGGCAACGCGTCCGCCAAGGCCGCCCAGGCATCCGGCCAGCAGTCGGGCGCCGACGCGGCCCAGGCCTCCTCCCTGTCCCTGGAACCGCGCACCGTCACCCTGACGGTCTCCGGGATCCTCAAGACCGGTGGAAACGAGGACGGCTACCTGTACATGTCCGCCCAGGACATGTCCGCGCTCACCGGAACCCAGGGAGCGGTCTCCCTCGCGGAATACTCCATCGCCCTCGAGGGCGAGCAGCTGAGCGCGGTCGCGGACGCCATGAACGCCTCCAACCCCGACGTTCACGCTCAAACGGTGCGGCGCCTCGCCCAATCGGACACGGGGGTTCTCAACATGCTGCGCTCCCTCCTCCTCGTCGTCACCGTCATCGTCCTGGCCCTCACCATGATCGGCGTCTCCACGACGATGATCGCCGTCGTCACCGAACGCCGCAACGAGATCGGCCTGCGGAAGGCCCTGGGCGCCACCGCCCGCTCCATCACCGCGGAGTTCATGGGCGAGGGCGTCATGCTCGGAGCCATCGGCGGGATCCTGGGGGCGGGCGCGGGATACGGCCTGGCCACCCTGATCTCGACCTCCGTGTTCCACCGCACCATCTCCCTGCACCCCCTCATCCTGATCGCCACCGTCGCGTGCGCGATCCTCATCGCCGTCCTCGCCTGCCTCCCGCCCGTGCGCCGCGCACTGGCTGTCGACCCCGCGCTCGTCCTGCGCGGAGAATGAGAAGACCCATGAACACCCCAGAGAAACTCCCCGCCGATCCCCAGGCAAAGCCCGCGCACCCCCTCCTCCGCCTCGACGGCGTCTCGAAGATCTACGGCGACCTGCACGCCCTGGACAACGTCTCCCTCGAGATCCCGCGCGGCCAGTGGGTCTCCATCGTCGGCCCCTCGGGCAGCGGAAAGACAACCCTCATGAACATCGTCGGCGCCATGGACACGGCGACGACGGGCACCGTCACCCTCGACGGACACGACATCTCCGACCTGACGGCCGACGAACTCACCGAGGTCCGCTGCCGGACCATCGGGCTGGTGTTCCAACAGTTCCACCTCATCGGCCACCTCACCGCCCTCGAGAACGTCATGGTTGCCCAGTACTACCACTCGATGCCGGACGAGAAGGAAGCCATGGAGGCCCTGGACCGCGTCGGCCTCGCCGACCGCGCCACCCACCTTCCCCGCCAGCTCTCCGGCGGCGAGCAGCAGCGCGTGTGCGTCGCCCGCGCGCTCATCAACTACCCCAAGCTCGTCCTCGCCGACGAGCCCACCGGCAACCTCGACGAAACCAATGAGGAGATCGTCCTGGACCTGTTCAACCAGCTCCACCGCGACGGCACGACGCTCATGGTCGTCACGCACGACGCGCTCGTCGCAGAGCAGGGGCAGCGCGAGATCCGTCTCGACCACGGTAAGGTCGTGAAAGAGACGTGGCACGACCACGACTCGCGCACCTTAGACCTCGCGGCGGAGCACGCGCAGGCCTCCCGCAGCGGAAAGGACAAGGTACGATGAACCGTCGATCGACGCCCCCCAGCCCCTCCGGCTCCCCCCGGTGGGGGAGCGTGGCCACCTACGCGGCCCTCGGCGCCACGATCCTGGCCGCCTGTCAGCCCTCGACGGGCCTGGACATGAGCAAGCCACTGAGTGATGGGACCTGGACCGCGCAGTCCAACGCCGACGACCAGGGCTCCGTCGGCACGATCACCATCACCGTCGAAGGTGGGCGGATCACCGCGACCTCGTACGAGACGACGCTCGCGGACGGCACGGACAAGGGAAGCGACTACGGGAAGAGTTCGGCCGGAGAGGTCTTCAACGAGGACTACTACAAGAAGGCCCAGGCCGCCGTCGCCTCCTACCAGGAGTACTCCGAGAACCTCACGAAGGTCGGCGACCCCGCCAAGGTCGATGTCATCACGGGCGCGACCGTCGCCCACCAGCAGTTCGTGCAGGCGGCGATCCGAGCGATCGCGGCCGCCCAGGGCGTATCCCCCGACGGAGCGGACGACATCGAGATCCCCGGCCTGAACGACGCCACCAAGGAGGGGGCCGACGACCTCGGGGGCAGCGACGGCTGAAAGCCCGCCCACGTGGCGTTCCTCCTTCCCCGCGATGGGTACCCGCGTCGACCTGATCGGCTGGGGCGGGGACGGCATGGGAATCGTCAACGCCCTCGTCGGCCTCGTCGCCAGGCACGAGGACCTGTGGAGCGCCTATCGCGCCACGTCCGAGGTATCGAGGATCAACTCCTCCCATCTCCCATCGGTGGTCGGCGCCCCGGACCCGGGCGGCGTCCTCGTCAGCGAGGAGACCGACCGCCTCCTGAGGGAGGCGCTGGTGCTGGCGAGCGCCACCGGAGCATCCTTCAACCCCCTGATAGGGCCCCTCGTCGCCGCATGGGATGTCCCGGCCATGCGGGCGGCATACGTCGCGGGCGCTCCGCTTCCCCCCGCCCCGGCC
>ERZ773067.2075-NODE-2075-length-10314-cov-3.693635_pt1 | contig 10314 bp, 15 predicted proteins | sample MGYA00580622_ERZ773067 | MGnify/ENA primary metagenome ERZ773067 (study PRJEB29015, sample SAMEA2737998) | human oral metagenome | biome: human oral; feature: human-associated habitat; material: dental | place: China | collected 2113 ...
AAAAAGAGGCACCCTAATGGAAACGGCGGAAGAGGATCTATCTGCATTTCCGTGTTTGGGAATATTGCTTCTTTTGATTGGTCTACCCTAGTTGAACAAAAAAAACTCACCTTTTCTCTAACCCCTACTCTATTTCAAGAGTTAGAAATTAGACAATACCAAAATTCGAACAATTTTGGCGATGCGATTGCTTCAGCCGAAGTGGACATCTCCATAAAGATGAAAATTAAAGACATAAGGTCTCACTCTATCCTCTATGCAAGAGAGGATAAGGATTTATGAGTACCACTTGTGGCAACGCTCTTTGGCTTTCATGATGGTAAATGGGTAGGACCACAAATCGACACTACCAATCCTACTACCTCAGCAACTACGGGGACAATTCCTCCGGGGAACTATGTTACCTATCTGACCGTAATCGGTCCAGATGGGAAAAAATACAAGGTCTGAGCTTATGCTGAATAATTTTATTCCTTATCTATTCATACTATGATAACAACGATAGGAACCCGTCCTGACGGGTCAAAATTCCGAGCTGATCCGACTCAAATGCATACCTACACCAACTGCAAGCTGGAAACCAGAGAACCTACTGCAGAAGAGTTGGCAATCCTATACATTCCAGAGAAAATCATAAGAATCACAATTCCCAAAGACAAATATCTAACGAATGAGATGCAGCAATTCGTCATGGGATTTAGGACGATTTACTCTGGGCTCGTAATTAAAACCCACGGAGGAGAGACAACTATTGATAACATTGATCTCGCAGACATCAAAAAGTATGTAAGCAAAGAGCAATATCAGTGGCTCCTCTCCATCGGGACAAAATTCCCCCCTGAAGTTGCAGAGTTCTTCTCTTTACCTCCTAAAAAAGAAGATGCTTAAATTCCTTAAAAGTCTATCTCTCCTGATCGTAGCCCTAGCTCTGGCGGTGGTATTGCTACCGCTCGGGATCCTACGAACAATAGGAGAAATCTGATTCAGGTTTTTTATCCCCTCCGGTAAAAACTCTCCGAGCAAGAAGGGACTCTGATACCTCAACTCTATTATCCGCACCATAGCTATTGGACTAGATCAGATAGGGAACTCAGTATGCCGTGATATGCTGAACAGGTTGCTCATTACTTCCGGTTGATATTCTTTCGGAAAGGTGCAGGAAACGATCTCTTCAGTCTTGGGCAAAAACCAAGAAACCGGAACTTTGACCTTCTTTTGAGCTATTATCGTTAAGCTCTTAGATACCCTAGACAAAAACCACTGTAAAGACTCAATCCAATACTTTAACTCTTAATTCTTATTCAAAAAAAATGGCACTAGAAAATGAAATCAAATCAGCTGGAGAGGTAGCAACCAGCCTCACTAAGAGCGAGAGAGGAACCTTCCTTGCAATTATGATCACGGCTCTGATCAGTATTGTATTCCTCGTGGTCTACTTTCTGAACTCCATCAATCATATCGTTCAGGATCACAACAAGGCTCTCTCAGAATCTCACAAGGACTACCTTGACGCTCAGAAAATTAGAGATGCTGAATTTGTGCAGGCAATCTACGGCAACAAAGGTATTCACTAAGGTTTTTTTATCTTCTATATCATAAAAAATGAAAGAACTACGAAAAACAAACAAAGCCTTTAGGGTTTTATGCTGGCAGGTTTTTAATGCCGGTATAGCATTCCTCCTTAGCTCTCTTTGAGGGTTAGAGTGAGAGACAAAAGTCCTCGTGGTAGGGCTGGCGATTCCAGTATTGAATATCATAACTAAGTGGATCAATACCACTTTCTTCTGAGATCTTGGAGCTTCCAAGACTGAAGAAGAAAAAAAGTAAAAAATCTGATTTTTTTATTCTCTATTCTTATTAAAAATGGACGAAAAAGAACTAACAAATGTCGTGATTAGTAACGACACCGAAGGCTTCACACAGGAAGACTATCTGCACATCCCTGGATATGCAACCGTGATGGAAGAGTATACTGGCGAAGCTGATTTGCCAGAGAAGATCGTGTATAATAATACACCGATTTTAGACCAGTGATCAGAGTGAGCTTGCTCAGTATTTGGAATAACCAAGGCCGAAAATGAGGCTGACTGGTTTGATAGCAAAACACAACTTGATGCGATGAAAATTTGGAAAGAGGCTATCAAAAACTGAATAATTCCAGACGGAGGGAAGAACGGTTGGAGTATGAGCTGAGCCTTAAAGCTAATGAAGGATCTCGGTTATATCCAAGGCTATTACTTCTGTAATACTGCTGCAGACGTCAGACTAGCCCTCAGTAAAAAGCATATGTGCTACACTGGAGCGAGATATATCCGCTGGCATCAGACTGGAGTGAGTCATATGCTAACTCCAGACAAGGACGCAAATGCTGGACACTTGTTCGCCTTAACGGGGATTGATAACGAAAAATATCATCATCCAAACAGCTGGACTGAGTGATGGGGTGATAAGGGGTTCTTTTACACCCCTTTTGAGTTGCAAAAGTGGCTTTATTCCATCGTTGCGATAATTGATAAGAAGAACGCAAGCCCTGAGGTGGTAGTAGACTCAGCTGACTCAGAGAAGATGGTTAAAATGAATATCTGGAACGGTAAGTTGCCGAATGAATCATTGATCAAACTTCACGCAGTATTGATGGTTATGAGAGCTTTCCATTCTGAGTTTGACGATAACAGAGCCATTCAAAAAGCTCTTGAGCTTGGAGTTGTCAGCTCAGTGAATTGACCACTAACAAAAAGATGGTTCCTCAAGGTGATCTTTGTGGCTTTGTATGGTAGAACAAGCCAAGAGGAGCTTATTCCTGATATAGCCGTGGATCAAGGTATCATCAAGTCCAAAGCTGGACTAGATGAGCCAGTCAAGAGGTATCACGCAAGTCTGATGATTGCGAGAGCTCTCAGGTTTAGCGGTAAGATTGAATAAAGCTAGGGTCTGTTTACATACCAGGCACGGTCAAATCTGGTCGTGTTTTTTGGATTGACTTTTTATTACAAAACCATAAATATCAGGTTAATGGAACAGGGGTCCTATTATACATAGCAGCGAAACTTTTTATATTCATTATAAAAAAGCTCATGCTAATGTTGGTTAACTCAATAAAAAAACGGATGAAGGAATTTCTAAAAGAGTTCGCAATCGGTTTATGAGAGGATTTAGTGACTATGTCTATGACACGGCTTCTCCCTGCTGGTCCCCGATGGGGGTAATGTATAAGCCTATCCCTGTTCCTTTAGGGAGAGAATGTGGTTCAACTCCACAGACCAGCAAAATTTCCTGAAGTATTAAAAAAATCTGACAAACTAAGTCAGATTTTTTAGTTTAAGAAGTCTGATTTCTTTTCTTTTTTCAAAAAAATCCCCACGATTGTGGGGCGCAAAGCAATGGTTAGTGTATGGGATTAGTGGGAGGATTGCAAGAGGATTGATTTTTGGGAAAAACGGCAAAATTTGCCTATTATTTTATGCTTTATTTGAAATTTAATTATAAAAAGATATAGTGAAAATATTTAATCTTGTAATATTGTGAAATGGTTTTATCAAAGTATGATAGTCGTATTGATGATACATACCTTTTAACTGCTCCCGAGGGGCTTTACTTTGATAGAAAATCCTTCTGAGCGAAGCCAAATGACATTGCAAATGATATTATTGGTATGGCTAATGCTTGAGGAGGTATTATCGCTGTTGGGATTAAAGATAAGCAATTTGAAGTTCTGCCAGACGATTTTCCTAACAGGAGATATCAAGATTTTTTTCAAATTTCTCATCAATATATTTCGCCAATCCCTAGTGTAAAAATAGAAGAGATTAAGGAGAAATGATTTTGTATTATTCTTTTCCATATTCAGAACGATTTAGAACAAGTTTACAAAAGATCGGATACGGAAGCACATTATTTAAGAGTATGAGATGAGACTAAAAAACTTACTTTCGACCAGACCAGAGACTTATATCATGATAAAGGCTTAGCACATTTTGAATCTCAAATTTGCCAAACTTTTTCTCCAAGTGATTTTCGCAAATCTTTGATTGAGCATTATCTAGAAAAGATAAACTATAAAGGGACTATCGATGAAATGTTTTTAGCAAGGGGATTAGCTCGCATAGAGGAAGGGAAAATTAAATATACAAATTGAGCTGTTTTACTATTTGCCGAACAGCCAGATAAATATATTTCTTCTTCTGCAATAAGATATGTCAAATTTAGTGGCGAAGAGCTAACACCTTGAGAATGATTTAATGTAGTAAAAGATGAAATCTTTAGTGGACCAATTCCTATTCTTATAGAAAAATTGAAAAGATTTCTTAAAGTCTCTCTTGATGAATATTTTTACTTAGAACAAGAAAGCGGAAGATTTGAATCCTCACTAGAATATCCTGAAGAAGCTTGGTTAGAAGGGATTGTAAATGCATTGACGCATAGATCTTATCACAGACAATGAAATCCAATACTTATCAAACATTATGACGATAGAATTGAAATATCCAATAGCGGTCCTCTTCCATCTATTGTAACCATTGACAATATAAAAAATACTAGATATGCTAGAAACCCAAGGATCGCTCGTGTATTGTATGATTTGGGATATGTAAGAGAACTAAATGAGGGAGTAAAAAGAATCTTTTCGTCAATGCAAAGAATGCTACTTTGATCTCCTACTTATAAGGATGAAAATTGTATTGTAACACTCACCTTAAAAAATACTGTAAAAAAGCATACAAAATTATTTGGGCAAGAAACATTTAAAAGGATCGCAGATTATTATCCGACCCTTCATGACTTTCAAAAAATGATGATTCGTTATTTGTTGGAACACTGAAGTGCAAAAAATAGTGAGTTTCAGGCTATATTAAATACCTCTGTGGTTACCGTTAGAAAGTATATTCAGCCACTGCTTGAATATAAATTATTAGAAAAACATCAAACCAACGAAAGAGATCCCCATGCTTATTTTACTATAAAAAAAAGTTAACTAGAAAGCACTTTATTCTAGTTAAGAACTAATATTTCTTAATTTAATTATTTCAACTAGAAAGTTTTTGGTTTTTACTAGAAAGTAGCAAGAAAAACAATAGATAACAACTAATAAAACTCTCTATTTTATATACAATAATCAATCAAAAAAAACAGATTTTTCATTATACCTTTATATTCTCAACTAAAAACTTAGCCAGCTCCTCCTCAGGAATCAGTGCTGATTCTAGGAGTCGGTATTGGTAACCTCCTGAATAATGGAATGAATGGTCGCCTTTGTTCGCATCGGGATAGCGTTCGATCAATCCATTAGATTTTTTATACAATCATTTTTCGAAGCAAAACTGCCAAAGTCCACTCTCTAGGCTTACTAGTTCACGAAATGTTTTGAACTTTTGGTTGTAGCTTTCTTTTTCTGGAATGCTATAATCCATATATCAAATATAGAGATTTTTACTATTCATATATAAACTTAATAATTCAATATCATCTCACTCTATATCCCAAGGTTTCCAACCTCTATCTATAAGAGAGTTGAGTAATGTTTCTAGTTCTTGCATTGTCTTTTTTTTAATTAAAGATAAAGGTTCAGTATAAAAAGTTTAGCAAGGATACCCTATTTTGAGGTATCCTTTTTTTGTAATTCATTCATTTTCTCAAGAGCATATTCCAACATCTCTTCAAAGTATGTTCATCAGTTATAATACCTTAGATGATAGTCTAGAGTTCAATCTGTATTTTTTGTCATAATCGCAATATCACCATCATCATCAATATCACTACCATCAACTGAGTATAGCACTCAATTCAATACAACATACTTCCTACTATGCTCATCAAGGAATTTTTCAGTATAATTTTCATAATAACTCTCCAAGTTTCATCATACCTTTTCTTTGCACCATTCTTCTATACTTAAAGGAGAAGTTTGTATAGGAGTAAGTTTCCCTTTTTTGTGTTCTATTTGGCTCATTTTTTATAAAAAAGAAATAAAAGTCTGATTTATGATTTTTTATATCTAATAATTTGAAACTCAAGTTCTCAATTGCACTTGATATCTAACGAATACTCATCTCAATCAAGTAAAAAGTTTATACAACCAGCTAATAATCATAAAACCTCTTCTCTGGTTAGAGTTTCTTTATCTAAAAACTCAGTTCATTTTTTATTGAGTTTTTAGATATGAATTCCTGTTAGTCATCTACACACTCAGTATTTTCTCATCTTATTTTTTGATTAAGGAATAAACTAAATCCACACACTCATCTGATTGAACATCTATTGACTCTCTTTTTTTGTCCCACTGTAATAGGACAATATTGATTTTCCTTTTTCTTTCTTGGCTAAATTTAAGGTCTTGTGCATACCCACATCAATAAGGCTCAATCCAGTCCATCACATCTCAAATCATTACAGGGTGTCAGATAACTGTTGGGCGGTATCATAAAGGTATCACAAATTCATTATTCCTTCTTATATACAGATATTCTCATTTCCTATTTTTTCTAATGAAGATTACATTTGCTCAATTATGAGTCTTACATCTACAACCAAATGTTCTCTTCTTATTCGCCATCTCTTTATAGATGGCAGTAATTTTTTCTTCTCTTGTCATCTTATTTTAGAATAGAAACTAAAAAGCTGATTGGATCATCTTGGATTGAGAGGAGCATAAGCCGACTCTCGTATTCTTGGAATCTTCAATAACCATCTACAAGTTGCTCTAATGGTCTAAAGTCTCTTATTCTGTCGTGAGATCGTAACCATTGGATGAATCAGTATTCTTTACTGATAATGTATAGATGAGTTCTAAAAGCATAGGTTCATATCTTATAATCTAAGATGAATTTGTTATTCTTGATTTCCCATTTATCTACATATCATAACTTCTCGCAGTTATACTCATTGAGGAGCTGTAGTAGTTTTTTCATGGCGTAATAATTAAATAAATAAAACTGATTTTTTGTGTGCGTTGTTCTAATATCTACAATTTTTACGCTTTTTTTGTGCTTTTTTCTCTGTGATAATCACAGATAAAATCGCTAATACTTATCAATGCTATAATGAGAACATTGCCCCACAATAAAGGAAAAGTGATTTTATCAGCAACCACCTCATAAATTCATGCTCACAATATTATGGCGATAAGCCGACCTACAATTTTCATTCTGATTTCTAATTTTTTAAATTAAATCTCCAGAGGGAGAGCTTACTCGCTCTCTCGGCTTCTAGCCTTCCTCTGCTTAAATGAGCGGCTCTCTTTTTGCTTCTGCGAGAGGCACGAGCCACTACTGGTTTAATGGGCAATGCAAGGAGAAGGACTAACACAATATCCTATCTCCTCAATCCCACCTACTGACTTCGGGTTGCTATGTGTGTGCTACAACCCTAAGGCTTCGTTCTAGTCCTTGTTCATTTCTAGCTTCGCCTCTATATATTAACGACATTAAGAGGTTTCGCCCCTTAAAGATGGGGAGCATCTCCTGCCTAAGTTTAGTGTCATTGCAGGTTGGACAAGTTTAATACTTGCCCATCAAGGGCAGAGAGCCACAAGGGAAACTTCAATAAACCTTATAGCTCTTTGCCCCTGATAGGGGGCTATACCTCCTCAATATTTTCTACTTTTTCTCACCGTATGAGGAGCTTATATATCCCTGACCTAAGCTCCACTATAGAGCGATCCTCCTTCCTAGTGTGGGTATATATGGTATATTTCTTCAGCTTTCCCATCTTATTCAACAACAGATAAAGTAATCCCTACCTTCTCTACTCCTAGAGACTTCAGATCAACCAGCTTTTTGGTTGCTTCTCCATCAATTTTGAACTTAATTTCTTTAAAATCTAACGAGCGGATAACAAACCCCTTAAAGCTGAATCTCTCGTAGGATTCGTCCTTGATTAATTGCTCATCCTCTTTAGGTGGATGAATATCAATCCGATAGATTTTCTCTAATCTTTTGAGCTCAGTGCTCAATTTTACGAGGAGAACATATCCTTCTCCTACCTCATAGCCGAACTTCTTTATTTCGGCTGTGGTTTTGGTTGGTTGCATTCTAAGTATTCTGATAAAATAAAGTCTTCTATATACTCCTTAACATAATGTTTCCGTGTTTTTAGGAGCAGTATAGTATTGATATCGTCAGCATGATAGAGAGCAATTCATAATGCCTTAACAAAAGAGCCTCAATAAGTTTCAAATGCTTTGGCGATATCAGTTTTGTAAAATTCAAAGAATTTGGTATTCGTAGTATATCCAGCGACATATCCATTGTCATGGATTTTGAGATACTCTATTTTTGGTTTCTCTTTTTTGAATTTTCAGCATCAACACGATCAATCAGGGTTACGATGAGTGCAGCTTCAGCATGGAATATACTTCATGCCTTTTGCTTTCATTTCCTCCATATCTTTCATAAATTCTTCATAATCTTTTACGCCAAACGATTGAACCTCTCTATCCCTTTCCTCAGGAGGTAGAGCCTTTATTCTCTCTATTGTCATATCAATATCAGCGACTACATGTGCCATCTTATAATCTACAAAATATAAAATCTCTCCTTTACCACTTCTGAGCATTTCTTCCCTCTAATCTTCCTCTGAGGTCAGTAGAACTTTGTCCCAGCTTTCCGCTTAGAATAACAAACAGAAAGCTGATAAGTTCGATCGTTCCGCTCTTCCTCTAACGGCTCTCCGTGTCGGCGGATATTGAGCTGACAAAGTCAAAAACTCATTCCACCATCTCAAACCGCCTTCGGATTCCGTAAGCCATTCTCACACTCTATCAGTGAGACAAAATCCACCCCTCAAAGGTCATAGGCTTCTGCTACCATCCTTTGTCTCGGATCATCAGGAGAGAAGCCTGAATGCATGATTCTTCCTGTTGATGGCGATACTTCCGTTTGAGCTTCAATCTGAATCTCAGGGAGAGGGTCAGATTTTTTTTCTGGTAAAGAGCTACCAATCAGAGGGAGAGCTACCAATCAGAGGGAGAGCGATAAGGTTAGTAAAGTTATCATACTTTTTACTTAATTTGTAAATTTTGCCTTGTCTCAATCACCGCTCCAGGGACTTCCGTTCAGGCTTTGATTGCTTTCTTGATTTCCGTTTTATCTACGGAAATAGTCAGCTTTTCTTTTTTGTATTCTGCTGGGATTGCCTCTTCATCCGTAAAGATTACGGCTTCGCTCTTACGGTAGCTAAGCTCGTTGATCTCTGTTTGCATCTTCTCAATTTGGAACAGTTTGAGGAGGTAATCAATCTGCTTATCTACAGAGGCTACCTTTCTCTCGTGGGAAGCCTTAAGCTCCATAAGTCTCTTAATCTCGGCATCGAGACCGTTAATGAAGATCATGCTGTCTTGCCTCTGCTTGAGTCTTCGTTCAATGAATGGCTTTGCCTCGTCCTGACTCTTGGCTACAAGGTCTTCGGCAACCTTTTTAAGTTCTGGAACCTCCTCTGGAGCGATTCCGTTCGCTTCTAGGTAGTCAGGGTTCTCTAGTTGCTCCATAAGGAGCATTGCATCTGATAGATTGTTGATTGTTTCTTTAATTGACATTTGTGTAGGTATAAAAAAGATAAAAAGTCTGAATTATAATTGGTAATATTCTTTTAGTTTTTTTATAAACTCTTTTCTTTCTGCGATCATGTTATAATATGCACTAGCAAGTCTAGGCTTGAGCTGTGCTTTTAATTCTAATTCTCTAATTTCTTCTTCTGTTTCAAAAATATCTTTGATAGCTTCTTCTTTTGTTGGCATAACAAATCATAAAAAGATAAAACTAATCTTGTCGTGTCTTGTAAGGATCACGAGGTGGGTAGGATTTATAGATTTTCTCCCACCTCTGTTCCTTTCAGTTCCATTTTCTCCAAGCATAAAGTCTCTTGACCTTGGAGAAATCAGGTTTTTTAGGCTCTTTGAGTTGCTCACACAAGCGGTCTACCTTTGCTTGTGTGGCTCTAAGAGGAGAAATCCTCCTCCATTAGTGCCTCCTGTTGTGCGTCTAGCTCTTGATCAGAGGTCATTTCTTCAATCTCTTTTCTGTGATTCTCAGGCTCAAGAGCTATAGTTCCATTAATTCTTCACTCAATTTCAGGGATAAGTCTATCTACAAGATTAAGACAATCTCTGAAAGTTGGAGCGAGGTGCTGTGCACTAAATGCTACTTGGAAAGCGGTGAGCACAATAGCAGATTTTGGGTCTTGTGCGAAGCTCTTCTCTTTGACTTCTTTCCATTTTTTGCCTTTTTCGACCTCTTCATACTTGACGATTTGCCCCACCTTAAAGGCATCTTCTCTCTTTTTTCAGAGAGTTATATACTCTCAATTTTCTAGTTTAAGAGT
>ERZ773067.2079-NODE-2079-length-10298-cov-3.827004_pt1 | contig 10298 bp, 9 predicted proteins | sample MGYA00580622_ERZ773067 | MGnify/ENA primary metagenome ERZ773067 (study PRJEB29015, sample SAMEA2737998) | human oral metagenome | biome: human oral; feature: human-associated habitat; material: dental | place: China | collected 2113 ...
TCAAGACATAATAGCCTTCCAAATTCGTTACGGTGGCGTTCTTAGGATTATTGTTCATGATCACGGTTACACCAGCCAAGGGTTCGCCGGCAGCATCATGCACAAAACCTTTCACAGTCGTTTGGGCTTGTCCACGCAAGGCGGGGAGAGCCAACATCAATACCACGAGCCAAACGAAGCGGCTCACAGCACAACGATACTCGTTTTTCGCTTTTTCTTTCATAGAACGTACATTGTTTAGACCGCACAAAGTGCAGAAATAGTCTTTACTTCATGACACTGCAAATATAAAACAATTTTAAATATGTTCCAAATTAAATACTATTTATTTTCATTAGCAACGATAAATAAATTATTTTAATTATTTTGATAGAATTAATAGTGAAATCATTTATTTTTAAAAAGCTGCTGTTTTATGCTGTAATCTCGTGCATATTACAGGGCAATCGCTATGCTTTTTGTCCCTAATTCGCATGCTTTTACGCGCGCGTACCTATTTATATTGCCTGCCAAAATGTGCGCCTGCGCACAAAGCCCTTTGCAAAAAAGACGGCGTTTTTAAAATAATTAACAAGCGAAGTCATAGTAAAATTTATTTATTTATCTATATTTGCAAAATAAAATAAATTATTTATTACAACTATAGTGAAAGAAGTTGGCAACCCATCTGTCGCAACCTCCAAAGAATGTATCCACAAATTCTGCCCATAACTATATCTCAAAAAGAACTGACCAATAGTCCTTACAATCTCAGGGTTCATCATTGGAAGATTCAAAACAGTAAGAGCTTCTTTTCCCTTATCCATCAACGTTACCTCAAGATCAGCAACTACTTGATTATATACCTTTTCAATATAAAAAGGATTTATCCTACCATCTTTAATTAGAGTTTCGAGGGTTTTCCCAGCAATAAATCTTTTTTCACTATCAAAAGATGAAATTCTGACTGACAATGGCGTATCATCAATCAAAAGTTCAACTCACGTCAGCTTCTCAAAAAGTGAAATATTTCTCCCCTCACGCCCAATCAGCTTCCCTTTAAATTCCTCACTCGGAAGATCCACCACTTTAGAAACAAATTCACTCACAGTATCTGCAGCAAGCTTTGGCATAGCCTGAGCAAGAATTTGAGCTGCCTCTTTCTGCGCTTCCTCTGACTTAATCGTCTTAAATTTTTCAATAAATCTCACAATCTCTTTCTGATTATCTTCCTCTACTCTCTTAAAAATCAGCTCCTTAGCATCCTCCCACTTAATTTGTGCAATTTCAGAAAGCTTCTTATTCTGCTCCTCAATAATTTCATCAACTTCTCTTTGTTTATCAAGCACTTTTCTTTTTTCTTCTTCAAGTCTCTCTAATTTTTGATCCATTTTTTCCTCCCTAATAAGGAGCCTATTTTGGATCTCTTCCATCTTTGCTAGCCTCTGATCTTCAATTTTCTGAGCCTTTACCTCAGCTTGTTCTAAGACGGTTTCTGCCTTTTTCTTCGCCTCTTGGAGAAGCTCTTCCTCAAGTTCCTTCACTCTCTCCATCTTTTTCTTAAAGCGAAGCTGCTTTTCATTAAGCGTCCTCTTATACCCATAAAACCCAGCAAAACCTCCGAGCGTCAGCGAAACAGCTGCTGTTATAATCAATCAAGTTTCTGGTGTCAGCATCATTTATTTATATTCATAAAAAATTATGTAAAAGAAAATCCAATACCCAAGAAGTATAAAATTCTGAATGTTAAATGCAACCAAAAATAGTATTCCAAGTTCTCACGAATATTTTTTCAACCCAAAGACCGTAGGATTTATAATTTTTTCCCAAGAACAAAAAAAGATATAAACCCAATTCATAAACTTCATGAAAAAAAAGATCTCAAAAATCAGATTTTACAGCCCAATCACAAAAAATATATTAATCTTCATCACTTCCACTAAAATCCACATCCAAGTCAAAATCATCATCGTCATCATACGAAGCATCATAATAATCATCGTCATCATCTTTTTCCACTTTTGGAGCAGGTTTACGTCCCCTTTTCTTCTTTCCTCATTCACTATTCATTTTTTCTATATCATCCTCAATTCCCAACATCTTTTGGAGTCCTTGATGTTCTTTCAGTTTCTGAATAACCTTTTGTTCAATCTGCCTTACTCTTTCTCTTGTCACATCAAATTCTTCTCAAACTTGCTCCAAAGTAAATCTCGGTCCATCAATTCCATACCTCATCTTTACAATCTTTGCCTCTCTATCATCCAGCATTCACAAAATTGCATCAAGATTATTTCTCAACGCAGCCCTTTCGGCAATTTGATCTGGTCTCAGTGTATTTCCATCTTCCAAAAGATCAGCCAAAGTATCTCTTCCTTCATCACCGACTTCCCTATCAAGAGAAACATTTCCAAAAATCACCTCTTCAAGCTTCTTGATTTTTTTAATAGGGAATCCTAATTTTTGACCGATCTCTTTACTTGTCGGTTCACGACCAAGTTTTTGAAAAAGAATTTGATAAGCCTTATTATAAGAGTTCATTTCATCAATCAAATGCACCGGAATCCTGACATGTTTACTCATATCAGCAATCGCTTTAGTAATAGACTGTTTAATCCACCATGTTGCATAGGTAGAAAACTTAAATTCTTTATCTGGATCAAATTTTTCTATAGCTTTAATAAGACCAATATTTCACTCTTGAATCAAATCTGAAAAAGTCAGACGAGAACCGAAAAATCTCTTAGCAATAGAAATCACAAGTCTGAGATTAGACTCAATCAGTTTTTTTTTGGCCTCTTCATCTCCTTTTTTGATTTTCCTCGCTATTTCTTTTTCTTCTTCATAAGTAAGAAGCGGAATTTTAGAAATATCATTAAAATAGAGCTTTATAAAATCCTTATGCTGCCCATCAGCCATCAAATCTGGCTTCCCATAGAGACTCACTCTTCCAAGTTTTGATTCCTTTTTACTACTTTCCTGCTCTTGCTCAAGAACCTCTTCTATCGTCAAAATTTTGATTCAAAGCTTATCGGCTAAATCATAAAATTTTTCAAGCAGCTTAATGTTCCCCTCCATGTCATCAATCTCAGAAATCACATCTTCTTCCTCGATTGTTCCCTTATTTACACCTTTCTCCAACAAGTCCTGAAGCCCCTCATTAAGTTCACTAATATCATCCTGAAGTTTGTCTCGTAGCTGTTTCTTTATAGCATCCATTATAGTATCACATATTTACAAAATAAAATTGCTCTATCCCTAGGAAAATAATTATTTTTTTGACAAATCTCTAAAAAGATATATAATAAACTTTGTGTAGTAGAACCTTGTAAGTGGAATAAGGTAGAAGTACCATACTCCGCGAGAAAGCAGAACCCCTTGAAGGATTCTGTTTTTTTTATTTGGAAGGAGAATACTGCTTGATAATATAGGTCTCTTTACTCTGACTTCTACAACTAATAGGCTTAAAAACCTTTATATTCTTCCCTCAAAACCTCTTCTTCAGCTTTAATACAAATTCTTCAAAACCTGGTCCCATAAAAACTTTTATTACAAATACACCCGTATCACTCAAAAATTCATCATAAATCCAATACGTTTGTTCCAAGAGATCTATTGCTCTCATCGCATCAATATCCTTTAAACCAATAGTATTCGGAGCCATATCAGATTGAATCAGATCAAACTTTGAAATCTGATGCCTCTGCAAAAGGGCTCTTACCTGATCTTTTTGTGAGATATCTTGCACATAAGTAAACAAACCAGGGAAATGTAATTCAACAGGCTTTAAATCTAAACCAATCACCTGATAATTTTCCACTCCAAATTTCTTGAGCTGTCCAATCGTATACTGAAGCCAACTTCAAGGAGCACATCCAATATCAAGGACATACTTTGTCGTCTTTTTGATCAAAAAAAACTTCTCTTGAATTTCTTCAAGCTTAAAAGCACTTCTCGCCTTGTATCCTTCCTGCTTCGCTTTTTTAAAATAGAAATCGTAAGGATTATACATGAAAGAACAACTAAGAGATGAAAAACAAACTTATACAGACCACCAAGGGAACAAAAAAGAACAAACACTTAAGAAATAGCCAAAATCTTGATACTCTTTCTTCCGCTTTCATGTCTCATTTTAACAGTTTCTCCAGATTTTTTACCTCTAATAGCCTGTCCAATCGGAGAATCAAAAGAAATCATCACTCCATCTTCTATTCCAACTTCTCCTGTTCCTACAATTCTAACCTGATATTCTTTATCATCATCTTCAATCTTAAAAGTAACAGTCGAACCAAAATCCACAACTTTATCAGACTTAGATGAATCTTTATCCTTATCGATAATCTCAACATCATTGATAAGATTCTGTATCTCTACAATCCTAGAGTTGATAAAATCCTTATCCTCCATTGCAGATTTATACTCAAAGTTTTCAGAAAGATCTCCCATAGCCTTAGCCTCAGCAAGTCTTTCCAAAACCGCAGGTAGTTTCTCCTGTTTTAGCTCTTGAAGTTCAAGAATAAGCTTATCATATCCTTCTCTCGTAAGAAAATTTTTACTTGCCATAATGCAGCGTCATAACAAAAAAATAAAAGCTGAATATTCCCCCAGATTCACCCACAAAAAGTGAATTATTTACTCAAAAATCCCCAAAAACCGAGCACTTTTCTCTTCCATTTATCAAACGCATGAGTAACAAGATCTGAAGCAACTTTAAAACCCTTATGATTTTCAACTACAAATCTCTCTCCATTATAGGTAAAGATAAAATCAGCCTCATAGAGTCAGCTTTTATTCTTTATAATAGTATAGTCAATAATCACCTTAGCATCAATATTCTTTGAATAAATCTTCCTAAGAATGGTTTGTCCCTTATTTGCAATTTGGTGATCTACTGCCTTCTTCAATTCTGCCTCCATTACCTCAGAAACATTCACAAATTTAAACTTGATATCGCTTACTTGCAAGAGTTCTTGTGTCATGAGTATATTTAGAATAGAATATAAAATCACTTCCTTTTACTGAAATGCAAAGAAAATGCAAGCCCTGCTCAAAAAAATCCCCCACTAAAATAAGAAAACAATACAGACCTGAACCTTAGGTAACAAAATTATCAATAGCTACCTACCTCAACTTCCCATAAAAAGTATAAAAATCTGGCTTTGCCTTCAGTTTTTCTTGGATTCTTTGCTGAGAAATCGCCAGATCCGCCTCTGAAGGTGTAAAATCCTTACAATAGACTTTAGGGAAAGCTTGTAAACTAATTTTTTCAGTCTTAGAGAGCTTAAATCCCCTTTTCTGAGCCTCTTTCACCAAAGCTTGATACCTCTTTTGCAGAAAAAGCAGTTTATCATAAAAGAAACGGACATGCCCCGTCCCCATCGTATACTTTACTCAAGGGAGAATTAACTTTCCCTCTGCCAACTTGTTTTTTACTAATCCAAAAATCCTCGGCAATTCCCTCCATTCGGCAATGAGGTGCTGATCTGCGAGTTGAGAAGGAGGCAAAAGGTTGATTCTGGTCATAGGCTTTTGTGAGTAAAAGAAAACTACTCCTTGGCGTTTCTATGGTATCAGAGTAGCTTTCAGCTTGTTTTAGTCTTGTGGATTTTCAGAAGTTTCAGTATTTTCAGGAGTTTCTATAGTTTCTGCAATTTGAGCGGTTCCTTCTTTTTCTTCATTAGCAGGCAGATCAAAGAGTCCTCATTCAGCTTTTTCAGCCTTTTTCTTTTCTTCTTTATACTTCATATTTTCAGACTTCTCTTCCCAAGGACGATACACGACATCAATCTTCTGATCTACCATCTTGTAAAGCGGAGTTTCTGGCTCATCAAGCGAAATATCGTTGGAATGCAAAGTCTTGAGGATACCATCAGCAAAACGAATTCTGACCGCACCTTCAATAATTGAAATTCCGCCTTCAAGTTTTTCATTTCCGGTCATCACGACCTGTCCTTTTCTCGCTCTCTTTCGGATTTTAAGGTCTTCTAGTGAAAGGAGTTTTCCGTTTTTGTCAGAGTAAATCAAAATAAACGGCTCATCATTATGCAAAAACATATTGGCAACCTGATCTCCCTCCTGAAGCTCAATCGCCTTCACTCCCCCAGCAGTCTTTCCCATCGGTCTGATATCATCTGACTTGAAAAGGAGCATTCGTCCCTGCTGAGTAAGTACTCCGACATTATCTCAGTCATTGACTGGCAAAACTCTACAGATTTTTTCTCCTGGCTGAAGTCCCATAATCGTAGTAGGGAATTTTTTGAAGCTCAAAACCAGTTCTTTTTTCGTCTTTTTGATACTATTTTGATTCGTGAGGAATACGAGGTAATCATATTGGAAATGCAAAGTCTTGGCAAAGACGATCTTTCCTTTGAGTCAGAATTGTTCTTTGAGATTGATCGCAGGCTTTGCCATATTTCCTGCTCCAAAATCTTTGAGCCTCTGCACAACAAGCTCTCCAATATCCGTAATCACGATAAGTTTGTCCTGATTGTGAGTATAGATGAGATCAAGGGTTTCCTCAGGGATATTCTGAATCCTCGTCTGATACAGCACTCTGAGTGAAAAGTCATTTCCGATCCAGCAAATCACATCTTCCTTGATTCTATCCGCTGCTTTTTGGAATTCTTTGAGGCTTCCGCTGATATTATACACACTGAGATCGTTAGAAAGTTCAGTTCTTCTCTCGTCTCCATATTTTTCTTTCATATAGAGGAATTCCTTAGTTACGACCTCATCAAGTTTCTCTGGATCAGAAATAATGCGTTCCAATTCCTCAATAAGTCTGATTTTTTCCTCAATTTCATCACTAATCTTCTGAATCTCAAGTCCAACGAGGGATTGCAATCTCATCAAAAGAATGTATTCCGCCTGTTTCTCAGAGAATCAGAATTTCTCCATTAAGTTAGTTCTCGCATCAGCTTTGGATTCTGACTTCTTGATCGTATCAATCACTTCATCAATAATATCAATCGCTTTTCTCAGTCCTTCCAAAATATGCAGTCTGTCTTTAGCCTTATTAAGCTGGAAAACTGATCTACGATACACGACTCCTCTACGGAAAGTCACAAACTCCATCAAGAGATCCTTGATATTAAGCAGTCTTGGCTGGGTTCCTTGGTCAATCAGGGACACATTATTGAGGTTGAAATTAGTCTGAAGCTCGGTGAATTTGAAAAGCTGCATCAAAATCGCATCTGGATCTACCCCTTTCTTGAGATAAATCGCAATTCTGATCTTGTTTTTGTTGGATTCATCACGGATATCGTTGATCCCTTCAATCTTCTTGTCTACCACGAGTTCTCCGATCTTGGAAACGAGATTGGCTTTATTGACAAGGTAAGGAATCTCATCTACGACAATCACATGGGCTCCATCATAGACTTCATCGTGAGTCTTCCCACGAACAACGATTCAGCCTTTTCCTTTTTTGTAGACTTCGGTAATATTATTGCTATCAAAGATCATTCCTCCTGTTGGAAAGTCCGGTCCTTTGATGATTTCCATAATCTCTTCTACAGAAACCGAAATCGGTCTTTTGATCTCAGCACCATTTTCATCAGTCACGATCTCCTCTTTCCCCTCCTTTTGAAGGAGAAGCAAAGACGCATCCAACACTTCATTGAGGTTATGCGGAGCCATATTCGTCGCCATACCTACAGCAATTCCCATCGTTCCATTGCAGAGATGATTTGGGAATTTGGTCGCAAGCATCACAGGCTCTTTGAGCGATCCATCAAAGTTATCTCTCCAGTCCACCGTATCCTGCTCCAAATCTGCAAGCATTTCCTCTGCAATCTTGGTCAATCTCGCTTCAGTATACCTCATCGCAGCTGCTCCATCACCATCAATAGAGCCGAAATTTCCCTGCCCATCAACGAGCGGATATCTGAGCGACCATGGCTGCGCCATACGAACCATTGCTTCATAAATAGACGAATCACCGTGAGGATGGTATTTTCACATTACATCTCCGACAATTCTCGCTGATTTTTTATGCTTCTGGTTGTAGAAGTTGTTCATTTGGTACATTCCAAAGAGGATTCTCCTAAGCACCGGCTTGAATCCATCTCTCGTATCTGGCAAAGCACGAGAAACAATCACAGACATCGCATAGTCAATGTAAGACTGCGTGATTTCTTTTTCTATCGGATGAGTAATCAGCTTTTCATTACTTGGCTGAAGAAGTTCTTTTTCGTCCATGAAGAAAGATTGAAAAGATAAAAAATCTGACTCATTTCCACCACCATATTAGAAATCCTAGTTCTGAATGCAAGCAAAAAGGAAATCCAAAACTTGACATTTAGAATTTGATGATATAAAATCAAAAAACACTAAAAGCATTTTTTTACCATCTTCTCGTGATTACCAACAAGTCCCCCATCCCTACAAAAACAGTCTGATTTTTGATTTTTTTCCCTTTATGACTATAATAGAACTACCTTTTATCCCTGCTTACAAACGGATGGCGATCGATACGAATGCCCCGAAACTCGGACTCCAATACAGCACCAGCAATGATTTCTTCCCAGAGACCATTGAATTTTTGCAGAAGCTAGGGTTCATCAGTGTCTTGAGTATTGATATGGATATTAAATACTCCTTCCAAAAGACCAATCGATCCACGATCATCCAAGGAGCCGAGGCAGACATCTACGACAACGACCACGCAGTCAGTGATACCTTCTTTATCTACAAAATTACCATCCCAAGAGAGACCAGAATCACCCGTTCCCTCATTTCCATCAAGCTCAACCAAAAAAAATCCATCACCCTCAAAGAAGTTTTCGGCTTTATAAAATCTTTTCCTATGGTATCCCTCTTGATTTTTATGATACTTTCATTGATGATACCAGGAAAAATCTGAAAAATCATTCAGATCGTCAATGCAATTACGTTGCTCATCTTCATTCTCTTCTTTGCCTACAAATTCATCAGATACTTTTTCGATCTCACCAAAAGGGACAGCAAATCCATGCAAGACCATATGGTAACCTATCTCAATCCCTACGACCTCAAGATCTTTACCCCCGCCCTCAAAGAGCAAATCAACAAAGTGCAAGAACTCGGCGTCACAAACATTGCAATCGATAGGACGACCATCTACCTCAAGCAAAACCTTATCAATGAAAGTGATACCAGTATCTTCGGACAGCTTTTTAGCGGGAAACCCACCATGGATGAAAAGAAAAAAGAAGAAGTTATGACAGCGATGATCGATCTCCTCAGCAACCAAAACCTTTTAGACCTCTTCAAGGAACATGCAGATTAAGAAACGATTCATTGATCTCCCAGACCAACGAATACAGAAAAGCAAAAATTTCTTTTCTGATGCTTTTCCCAAAAATAAAGAACTTAAATCAGTAGAAAAAAACCTGACTGAACTCTCTCCTACGACCAAAGATACCCTCACCACCCTTATCAAAAATAGTAAGATCAGTAAAAACATTGTCCTTCCTCTCGAGGACGAGCTTTGTGCACAGGTAACCAAATACGCATATTACGAGCCAGAACAGAGACCCTATCAAATCGGTGACTTTTATCTCGAGCCCTCCTACAACGATCTCTTTCATTGCATTTATCTTAATCATTCGCAAAAAATCTGTATCATTGGATATAGAGGGACAGATACCAAAGAAAAATCTGATCTCCTTTCCGACGCTCAGATTATCCTCGGCGTAAATGCGATTGACCCTAGGGTAAGCGGAAGCCTCAAGCTCTTTGACCAAGTAAGAAAAAGCCATCCCGACTACCAGAAACGAATTTGCGGACATTCACTCGGAGGCACCCTCTGCTATATTGTAGCCAAGCATAGAAGAGTTGACTATTGTTGCACCTTCAACCCCGGCTCCGCCCCCAACAAAATCTTCATCTTAATGCTCAAAGACACCCTCCTCAAAAAAGACCGAACCCAAAAGATCCACACCTACAAAATCATTGGTGATCCCATCTCACTTTGTAGCTATGTCGGCAAGACCGTCAGCTTTTTCGTGCCGCATTGGAACCCCCTCAAGCTCCATGCAATGGAAAATTTTCTCGGACAAGAAGCCTCAAAAAATACCGGAAACGCCTCCTCTACCGCGACCACTCCCGCTCCTCAATCCCCAGAAACAAAAAACCCTACCCCCTAGCAAAGGAGTAGAGCCTTTCATAACGAAAGCTAACCTTCCAAGTCTTCATCATCAAAGAGATGTTGAAGCACTCTTTTACCGTCTCCTCTCTTAGAAGGAGCTTCATCATCGACGATATTCAGAATTTTAGTCTTTTGAGAGTTCTTACTCGCACCTTTCCACACCTCTATAAAACTCAGCACCAACCCAATCAAA
>ERZ773067.2080-NODE-2080-length-10292-cov-4.114682_pt1 | contig 10292 bp, 8 predicted proteins | sample MGYA00580622_ERZ773067 | MGnify/ENA primary metagenome ERZ773067 (study PRJEB29015, sample SAMEA2737998) | human oral metagenome | biome: human oral; feature: human-associated habitat; material: dental | place: China | collected 2113 ...
CTTACAGGTAAACTATTACCACAGACACTCATTTTCTTAACCATATTCTTAGGTTATGAATGGTATGTCTATGGCTATTTGAACTTTCCACACCCAGGTGGTCTGGGTATGATTGTCTTCCTTGCCATACTTACTGTATTGTCTTCTCAGGGATTCGGTGTTTTTGTCTTTGGATTGATGCCTTCTCTGCGAATGTCAATGAGTATATGTTCTCTTTGGGCTGTGGTAGGTTTCTCTGCTTGTGGTGCTACCTTCCCACTATTTGCTATGGACGGTATGATTGAAGCCTTAGCACAGATTATTCCACTGCGCCATTACTATATGATTTATCAAATCTGTATCTTCAATGGTTATCCGCTGATAAATGCGTGGGTGAATGTCGTAGCACTGGTGGCTTTTGCCTCACTGCCAATCCTTGTGATTAGAAATATTAAGCGAGCAATGGTTGAATATGTGTATATACCATAAAGATATACAAGTATCATCCATTAATGGTCATAAAGGATGAGTTTATGTACAGAATATTACCAAAGGAAAAGTTCTATAAAGGGTTATATTTCTGTGTATTACTCATCACTGATTAAATAATCTCTCAAAGAAGAGGATTTAACAAACGGTCAATTATGTCAGAAACAAAGAATACAACGAAGCCTACTAACAAAAAGAAAGCAAGCTCAGGACCGCTGAGTTTTCTATCTTCTCTTTGTTATATATGGTGGTTGGAAACGAAGAGTACGATTAAAGACGAAGGAGTATTAATATTCTTTCTTGTTGTACCTTTAGCTTATCCACTGCTTTACTCATGGATATATAATAATGAGGTGGTGCGTGAAGTTCCTGTCGCTATTGTCGATTTATCTCACTCTTCATCTTCACGTGAGTTTATTCAAGACTTTGATGCGTCACCTGATGTACGTGCTGCCTACTATTGTAATAACCTGCAGGAGGCTGAAGCATTGGTAGGGAAACAGGCTGTACATGGTGTACTCTACTTTCCAAGTGACTTCGATCGCACTTTGCATCGTGGTGAAAAGGCTCATGTGGGCGTGTATTGTGATATGAGTCTGATGCTTACCTATAAGGCTATCTATCAGACTGCATTGGCAGTATCAATGGAAATGGGTACTGACATAAAGAAAGAACATTCTCTATCGTTTACAGAAAGAGATGAAGAGGTTAGCACCGAACCAATGATAGTAGATGCAGAGCCTATCTTTAATACAACGGGAGGTTATGGTAATGCTATTCTTCCTGGTGTATTGATTCTAATTCTACAGCAAACATTACTTCTCGGAATTGGCTTATCAGCAGGTACAGCACGTGAAAACAACCGTTTCCAAGACCTTGTCCCTATCGGTAAACACTACAATGGAATTATGAAGATAGTACTTGGTAAGTCCTCTTGCTATTTCATGATTTATTGTGTTATGGCAGCATACGTAACAATGGTTGTACCCCATTTGTTTAACTTCACTATGCTTGCCCGTCCTGCTGACCTCTTTTGGCTTCTGTTGCCATATCTATTAGCAGTTATCTTCTTCGGTATGACTATCTCGTGTCTTGTGCGTTATCGTGAGAATGTGATGCTTTTAGTGGTCTTTACCTCTATCCCTTTCCTTTTCCTTACAGGTGCATCATGGCCACAGAGTAGTATTCCTGGTGGCTGGCAGGGTGTCAGTTGGCTTGTTCCTTCCACCTTTGGCGTTCGTGGATATTTACGAATAGCCTCTATGGGTGCTACCATTGATGATGTATTGCCAGAAGTTCGTGCGTTATGGATACAAGCAGCTGTATATTTTGTGACAACCTGCTTTGTCTATAGGTTCCAGATTATCAATGCTCGTAAACATGCTATCTCACACTATCAGATGATTCAAGATAGAATTAAGACTGCTCGTGAGAAGAAGTCTAAGGAATAATAAACATTCTAAGAAAAGGTTTTAGCATACAATGCTCTTTATTGATATAATAGAGAAGTAGAACCCTTTACAGCAGAAAGGACAACCCAATTTGTTAATATTTTTCATTAACCCTGTTCTTATCAAGGCTTAATAAGCTTTGAAAAGACGCCCTTTTGGCTTGCAAAAGGTGCCCTTTTGAAGTCTTACTAACGCCCTTTTGAAGGCCAATTAAGCACCTTTTATCATACTTCCTCGTAACATCCTAATAACAAGATAGTTGCGAAGATAAACAAAACGACGTGTTTTTACCTAATTTCTATAAAGAGATTAAGGAGTAATGTAAAATAAATTCAAACACTGGCTATTCTAAAAAGTAAGTGTTTATAGTCCAATTTGAATTGAATAAGACAAATGGGAATATAAGTTTATACGTCTATTAGATATATCTACATTAGATTATAAACTTGTATTCCCATAACCAATATATCCTTTTATATCGCTCTTACAAGTGGAAGTATCCTCTCTTCTTTTCGTTAAATGCGATTTTTAGGTAAATCAGAAAAGGAAGACTTAGTTTTATGTGTCTCTATGTAGCACACTTCCATTTGCCTGATGCGTAGCAAGAACGAGCACTTCGGCAATCTGAACATGGGCAGGAGCGGAAGCAGCATAGAACACAACCTCAGCAATATCGGTACCAGTGAGTGGCTTAACACCTTCATATACTTTTTCTGCACGAGAATCATTGCCATGGAAACGTACGTTAGAGAAGTGGGTCTCTACCAATCCTGGTTTTACATTCGTTACACGTACAGAGGTATGTGCAAGGTCAATACGGAGTCCGTCGGTAATCGTCTTTACCGCTGCCTTTGTACCACAATAGACATTACCGCCTGCATAAGCTGCATCGCCAGCCACAGAACCGATGTTAATAACATGTCCGCTGTCACGTTTTACCATTCTTGGAACAACAAGGCGTGTCATGGTTAAGAGTCCTTTGATATTGGTATCAATCATCGTTTCCCAATCTTCAAAGCTACCTTCGTATTCAGGTTCTAAGCCAAGAGCCAAACCAGCATTGTTAATTAAGACATCAATCTGCTGCCATTCAAGTGGTAGGCTGTTGATAGCTGCAGTTGCCGCATTACGATTGCGTACGTCAAAAGCAAGTGCTAACACTCTCACTCCTTCTGCTTCGAGTTCTTTCTTTAGGTTAGCAAGGAGTTGTGCTCTACGGCCAGTAATGATAACATCATACCCTCCTTGTGCAAACTTACGTGCGCAGGCTTCGCCAATTCCACTGGTAGCACCAGTAATCAATACTATTTTTCTCATATTATGACTAAGTTATTATTTAAAGACAATATTGTTTAAGACAGACTTATAGAAAGGAGAACTTGCTCCCCTACCAGTTTCTTATCTAATAGTTAGTATCTACAAAGCACTACTATTATTTATTTGACACCGCCACACCTATTAATATCAACGCACTCCCAACATACGCTATGGCTGTCATTGGCTCGTTGAGGAAGATAGCACTGGTTGCTACTGTAGTGATAGGGTTAAGGTATAGATAGTTCGATGATGTCATGGCGCCAATCTTCGCAATGACTAATGTCCACAGAACAAAGCAAAGGAAAGACGCTACAAGACCAAGGAACAATAGGTTTAAGATTACTTTCGGTGTAAGAAGCATGGAGGTAGTTGCCGTCCATGGGTCAAAAAGAAAGGCTGGCAATACTGTCACAAGTCCGTAGAAGAAAATCTTACGTGTTATAAAAACAGCTGAATAACTGTTTGAAATCTTCTTCATTAGCAAGGAATAAACAGCCCAACATAGTGATGCCAACAATGTGAGGAGGTCGCCCCAAGGATTCAGATGTAGGACAAAACTACCATTGAAGATGACAATGGCAACACCCATTAAGGCTATTAATGAACCGAGAATCAGTGACCAACTTGCTTTAATACTCTTCACAAAGGTGATACCAAGTAGTACTGTAAGCAGTGGTGCAGTACAAACAATGAAACTAACGTTATTGACATAGGTAAGTCCCACTGCATAGTTCTCTGCAAGGAAGAACACCGAACCTCCCGTTATACCTAATAAAACCATGATTAACTCATCACGCCATGTACGAGAAAAGAGCTGACGTGGCGAGATAAACCATATACAAATATAGGCAATAACAAAGCGTAGGAAAAAGATTTCCAACGGTGTCAACCCACTGTTATAAAGCACCTTTGTGTTTACAAAGGTAGTGCCCCATACGGCGACAATAGCAATGGCAAGAAGATGCCATAGTATGTTTTTATTCTTGATGTTCGGCATATTTCCTAAGAGGATTAGGTAAGGTTTTACCCTTTGTGATAAGAATTATTACGGAAGTAATGATAAGTACACAACCAATAATAATAGATGTTGTGAGTGGTTCGCCCATGAGTGTGATACCAATAGTCATTGCAGTGAGTGGCTCAAAGGCTCCTAAGATAGCAACACTGGCAGAATCAATCAAGGTGAGTGAACGAACCAACGTAACATTACTGATAGTGGTTGGAATCAAACCCAGTAGTATCAATGAAAGGAAAGAATCTGCATTCGTAATTCGTTGTACCCCTCCTGTCGTAAATGTTGCATAAAGAATGAGTAGCAACATTGCCATAAAAAAGATGTAGAAATTAACCTTCAACGCCGGCAACTTACGAATACGCATGTTAGGGAAAAGTACCATATAGATAGCATACAGCAGTCCTGACGACATGGCAAGTGTAACACCCCACATCGACTTAATACCGTCTGTATGCCCTATTCCACCAAGAAAAGCCACACCGGCAATAGCAAGTAAAATAGCTAAGGATATGCGAATTGTAAGTTTTTCGTTAAAGAAAAGAATGAGAAGAATCTCCGTCCATACAGGATAAGAGAATAGCAGGGTGGTAGCTATACCACCAGGCATATATTCGTAACTACTGAAAAGGCATACAGCCGACACAGCATACAGAATCGAAAGGAACGTGATACGGAGTCCATCTCCCCATCGTATATGCAGATTTTGCTTACGCCATAAGAGGATCGCCATCATAAAAAGACAACCAAAGGCGAAACGATAGATTAAAACTGACGGCAGTAACATTCCCGACTCCATTACAGGAATGGAGAAAAGCGGGATAGTACCGAACGTAATTGCAGAAAGGCTGGCATAACCATAACCCTTTATAGTGGAAGAATTATTCACGATTTATATGTGTGTTGATTAACGCTAATATAAGTGCAAATTTACATATTTTTCTGCAATATATGTATCGAAAACTCCTATAAAAAGGTCAAGAATAGAGAATAATGACTATATCTGAGGTATGGCAACAATAAATAGCTTTCACTTTGGCTAACTATTGCAAGGCATTTAGCACCCAACACCATTGGTGCTTACCATCAACACCACATGTGCGGGGCATCAACTCTATAACAAACATTGTCTTTTAATTAGGGAGGGAGCTATATAATATGACGCACTAAACGTTAAATATAAGTTAAATATCAGGTAACTATTTCTTATTTAAGTAATAACATATACTTTTGCTAACAAATAAATAAATTAAGAAACAAGGGGTGCTTCACGGTTGTGTTGCTGAGATTATACCCATAGAACCTGACGCTGATAATGCAGCCGCAGGGATTGTCTCATTCTATACTTACACTTTGTTTGTCATTAATGGGACTGTTTTCTATCTCGTATCATCTTTTTAAGAACTGCAATAGACGTACCTCTACAAACCGATATGGTGCATGAGATATATTTGTGCATTGACAATTGCAGGCTCTGACTGTAGCGGTGGAGCTGGAATACAAGCAGACATAAAGACTATGTCAGCCTTAGGCGTCTATGCAGCAACTGCTATTACATCTATTACTGTGCAAAATACGAAAGGTGTACAGGCTGTTCATGGGGTGAGCCCTTTTATCGTTGCAGAGCAGATTAAGGCGGTTATGGAAGATATAAAACCTGATGCTGTAAAGATTGGGATGGTAAATGACAGTGCTACTATACACGCCATAGCTGAAACGTTGAAGTTTTATCCGAACATTCCGATAGTGATTGATCCGATTATGATATCTACGAGTGGCTTTAGACTTATGAAACAAGATGCTTTAGAACTATTTTGTCAATCCTTGCTTCCTATGTCTACCCTACTGACTCCTAATCTTCCTGAGGCTGAGATATTGTCTAATATGAAAATATATACCATTGATGATATGGATATAGCAGCACAAAGAATCTTGAGTTTGGGGTGTAAAGCTGTTCTGATAAAAGGAGGACATATGACAGGAGATAGAAAGATTGACCGGCTATATATGGCTAATGGAATAGTACAAACCTTTACTCATAAGACAATAGATACGCAAAACACTCATGGAACAGGTTGTACACTATCTTCTGCTATCACTTCCTTTATAGCACGTGGACTGGAATTAGCTGATGCCATAGCTGCTGCAAAGAACTATCTTTCTCAAGCATTGGCGGCTGGTAAGGATATTCATATAGGCGAAGGACACGGACCTGTTAACCATTTGTTTAATCCTGAGAAACTAATAACTTTATGATACAATTTATTACACACACCAATGATCGCTATGATTACTTAGATGGCGTTCGAATGGCACTTGAAGGAGGATGCCGATGGATTCAACTTCGAATGAAGGATACTTCAGCAGAGGAGGTTCTGAAGACTGCTGAAAGTACGAGAAAACTATGCAGACAATACGATGCTGTCTTCCTTCTTGATGATTATGTAGAGCTGGTAGAAAGGTCAGGAGCTGATGGTGTGCATCTTGGTAAGAACGATATGCCTATCGATGAAGCACGTCGTCTTCTTGGAAAGGATAAAATCATTGGTGGTACAGCAAATACTTTTGAGGATGTCAAACGTATTTATTCTGCTGGAGCAGACTACATTGGTTGCGGTCCTTTCCGCTTTACTACTACCAAGAAAAAGCTATCTCCTATCTTAGGGTTAGACGGCTATAGACGTATCATTGAGCAAATGGATGCTTACGGGATTAATATCCCTGTCATTGCTATTGGTGGTATACTTCTACAAGATGTATCGGATATAATGCAGACTGGGGTAAGTGGTGTAGCTGTTAGTGGTGCTATCCTTAATGCTAACAATGATGACAACCCAGTTACCACAATGAAAAGATTTATCAATGAACTTAAATCAAGCAATAAATGAAAACAGAATTCAAGTTTAGTTATCCTTCCTCTGAGAAGGTTTACCTAAGTGGAAGACTCTATCCTGAGCTCAAAGTGGGTATGCGTAAAGTACATCTTACTCCTACTGTTACTATCAAGAAAGGAGAAAGATGTGAGGAAAGCAATGCTCCTGTGTATATATATGATACCAGTGGAGCTTACAGTGATCCTAATATTGATATCAACTTAGAGTGCGGACTGCCTAAACTTCGACAGTCGTGGGTCGTAAAACGTAAGGAAAGAGAGACCCAAATGTATTTCGCCAAACAGGGTATTATAACTGAGGAGATGGAATATGTTGCCATCAGAGAGAATATGAACTGTGAGGAATTGGGCATCAACACGCATATCACTCCAGCGTTTGTATGCAAGGAAATTGCCGAAGGGAGGGCTGTAATACCAGCTAATAAAAAGCATCCAGAGTCTGAACCAATGATTATTGGGACGAACTTTCTTGTGAAGATAAACGCCAATATCGGCAACTCCTCCACATCTTCTGATATCGAACAAGAGATTGAAAAGGCGGTTTGGAGTTGTAAATGGGGTTGCGATACATTAATGGACTTGTCTACAGGTAAGGATATCCATGAAACACGAGAACGGATTCTTCGCAACTGTCCTGTACCTGTTGGGACAGTACCTATGTATCAAGCTTTTGAGAAAGTTAATGGAAAGATAACTGCACTTAACTGGGAAATCTTCCGTAATACATTGATTGAACAGTGCGAACAAGGAGTGGATTACTTTACAATTCATTGTGGCATACGATTAAAGAATATACATCTTGCTGACAATCGATTGACAGGTATCGTAAGTCGTGGTGGTAGTATTATCTCTAAATGGTGCAAGGAACATCAAAAAGAGAGTTTCCTCTATGAGCATTTTGATGATATATGTGATATCTGTGCAAAGTATGATGTTGCAATATCGTTGGGAGATGGACTACGTCCTGGCTGTACACACGATGCGAATGATGCGGCTCAATTTGCTGAACTTGACACGATGGGCGAATTAGTTGAGCGTGCATGGGCTAAGAATGTACAGGTCTTTATTGAAGGTCCTGGTCATGTTCCAATGCATAAAATCAAAGAGAATATGGAACGGCAGATTGATAAGTGCCATGGTGCACCCTTCTATACATTAGGCCCACTTGTCACTGATATTGCTCCAGCTTACGATCATATCACGTCTGCTATTGGTGCATCTCTCATCGGATGGTACGGTACTGCCATGCTGTGTTATGTAACACCAAAGGAGCATCTTGCCCTACCTGAGAAAGAAGATGTACGTATTGGTGTCATCACTTATAAGATAGCTGCTCACGCAGCAGACCTTGCAAAGGGTCATCCGAGTGCTTCTATCCGTGATAATGCATTGAGTAAAGCACGTTACGACTTCCGTTGGAAAGACCAGTTTAACTTAGCACTTGACCCAGAACGTGCGCTTGAATATTACAAAGCAAGCAACTCAGTTGATGCGAACTATTGTACAATGTGCGGTCCACACTTCTGTGCTGCTCGTATTAGTCATTCTCTCAAGAACTGTGAGGAATAAGCAAAAGAATAACAATTATCCATAAATATAAATTTATTATGATTGAGACACAAGTATCAAAAGGTATTATTAGTACCTATTTCGACAAACTTCAGCGTAATTTACAACTTGATGTTGCCATCGTTGGTGGTGGTCCTTCAGGCATCGTTGCAGCTTATTATCTGGCGAAAGCAGGGTTAAAAACAGCTCTATTCGACCGTAAGCTGTCACCTGGCGGGGGTATGTGGGGTGGCGCAATGATGTTTAACCAAATCGTTATACAGGAAGAAGCGTTGCACATTGTCAAGGACTTCAACATCAGCTATCAGCCTTATGAAAAAGAACTTTATACCATTGACTCCGTTGAAAGTACCTCCGCTTTGCTTTATCATGCAGCTCATGCTGGTGCAACAATCTTCAACTGCTATTCTGTTGAGGATGTTGTCTTCAAGAATGATGTTGTAAGTGGTGTTGTAGTCAATTGGACTCCGGTCCTTCGTGAAGGACTACATGTTGACCCATTAAACATCATGTCTAAATGTGTGATTGATGGTACCGGTCACGACAGCGAGATATGTAAAGTTGTAGCACGTAAGAATGGTATCCAACTTGACACTGCTACAGGCGGAGTTGTGGGTGAAAAGTCCTTAGATGTGGCTGAAGGCGAACGCATGGTCGTTGAAGGAACACGTGAAATTTACCCTGGACTCTATGTATGTGGCATGGCTTCTTCAGCCGTAGCAGGAACTCCAAGAATGGGTCCAATATTTGGTGGTATGTTACTATCTGGCAAGAAGGTAGCCGATTTGATTATAGATAAACTAAAGAAATAAATATCATCTAATGAAATGGATAACCATTACCTCTCCCGAGTTCTTATCGGGAGAGGCTACCTTCATAAGTAAACTCTTTTCACAAGGGCTTGACTTATTGCATCTGCGTAAGCCTGAAGCATCATTAGAAGCCTACAAGCAGCTTCTTCTTCAAATACCCGAACAGTGGCACAGTAGAATCGTTCTGCACGAACATTTCGAATTGGCAGAAGAATATAAGCTTCATGGTATTCACTTGAATCGGCGCTGTTCTGTAGCTCCCAATGCTTATCATGGAAGCATCTCTTGCTCTTGTCATACAATAGAGGAAGTTATAACACAAAAAGACTCAAAAGACTATGTATTCTTGAGTCCTATCTTTGATAGTATTTCTAAGGTTGGATATCATGCAGACTTCTCCCCTACCTTACTTAAGCAGGCTGCTATAGAGAATGTAATTGACGAGAAAGTAATTGCCTTGGGAGGTATAACTGCTAATAACATTCCACTTGTCAAAGAATGGCACTTTGGTGGTGTTGCGTTATTAGGAGATATATGGAAGCGTATGTCAGACCCACAAGTAGATGAATATCTGAACCATATTCGAACACTTCTTTAATTAAATTCAGACTAATATGAACTCAAACTCAATAAAAATGATTCTCCAATTGACCTTTTATTATTCCTCTGATAAATAAAAACACCTTTCATCTTGTTTCACTTTTCACCGTTCGCACTATTGGTGTTCACCATCCGCACCATTGGTGCTGGGCTTCCGCACCATATGTGCT
>ERZ773067.2081-NODE-2081-length-10290-cov-4.867611_pt1 | contig 10290 bp, 7 predicted proteins | sample MGYA00580622_ERZ773067 | MGnify/ENA primary metagenome ERZ773067 (study PRJEB29015, sample SAMEA2737998) | human oral metagenome | biome: human oral; feature: human-associated habitat; material: dental | place: China | collected 2113 ...
TAGAAATCGCCTTCTGTGTTGTCGTCGACCGATGCAGTGGCGTAGGCCATTTTACCGGCGTTTTCGACACGGAAGTTGCAGTCCAGCCCGAAAGCGGCCAGTTGGTTCTGTCCAATGGTGAGCGAATAAGCGCCTGTCACCTCTTCGCCCACATATTTGTAGACGCCTTCGGTTTCTTCGACGCGAACTTTGGCCACATAGTTCTCGCGCTGCTGCACATTCAAGAGGGCGAGCACGATTTCGTTCACTTCGATCGTGACGCGGTACTTCTCTCCGTCGAGAATAATGTTGAGCGCGTCTTCAGGTTGTTCCTGCGGTTGGGCGGGATTTGCGCCGAAACCGAGAAAATCGCCCTTCACATAGACAGCGGCCTTGGAGGCTGCCAGATTTTCGCTGGCGGCGGCCAATTCATAAGGCGTGTAAGGGGCTTTTTTAGTGCCGTCGCCGGCAAAAGCGGCGGTGAATGCGCCCAAGCTCAGCACGAGGGCGAAAAGAGTGCGGGTAAAATGCTGCATAAGCGGTGAGGATTGAAAGTGAATGTCTGTGTCTGCGTGTCGATTGTTCGCGGTGTGGCGATGACACTTGGGCTGTTTTTATCGCTTTGTGCTTTCATTTGTAGCGAAAAGCAAATAATTTGCAGAACCCATGGCAAATTTACATTTTTCAATCCGAGCCACCAACTTTTGGGTGGGGTATTTCTAAAAAAAGTGCACAGTGGCCTTCGGAATGTTGTGCATAGTCAGCACAAAAGCCGTGTCGCATTGCACGTTGCCCACGGAGTTGGCAGAAGAGCCGCCGCGCACTCCTTATATATATACGCGCGCGAGAGAGAACACCTCGTTGGATGCCTTCGGTTGTCGTGCTCGCGCGATGTTGTCGCGGGGCGTTGTGCCCGTCAGCGGCGCGCCAAACGGATGCCGTCGTCGGAAATTGTGATGAGTTGGCGCTTGTAGAGCGTGCCGACGGCGCGTTTGAACGTCTTCTTCGACACCTCGAAACGCTCGGCGATGACTTCCGGCTCGCTGCGGTCGGTGAAGGGCAGAAAGCCGTCGGCTTCGTGCAACGCTTCGAGGAGCGTGTCGGCAAAATCGCGGAAGCGGCCTTTGCCGATGCGCTGCAAACTGATGTCAAGTCGGCCGTCGGGGCGCAGTTGCACGACCGTTCCCTCCAACACCTCGCCGCGGCGCGGCAAACGGTCGTAGGCTTCGCTCGCATAGATGAGGCCGGCGTAGGCATTGTCCACAATCACCTTCATGCCGAGGGGCGAACGCTGCCAAGCCAAGAGTTGCACCGTGCGGCCGCGGTGGTAATCGCGCGCAGGGGCGGGGCGAAGATAGCGATCCACCTTGGCGGTGGCCGCAAGACGCCCCGTCGATTCGTCAATGTAGACATAGACCACATGCTGCTCGCCCACTTCCATCGTGCGGCGCTGTTCGCGGAACGGCACAAAGAGGTCTTTCATCACGCCCCACGAGAGAAACGCCCCGTGCTCGTTGACCCACGCCACTTCCAAGCAGGCAAAGTCGCCTACTTGTGCCAAGGGGCTCTCGGAAGTGGCCACCAAGCGCTCGCTCTGATCGAGATAAACAAACAGGCGCTGCGTGTCGCCGGGTCGCCATTCGGGACGAACGTAGGCTTTGGGGACGAGAATTTCGCCCACCTCCCCACCGTCGACGTAAGCGCCGTGGTCGGTGAAACGAGTGAGGGTAAGGGTGTTGAAACGGCCGATTTGAAGCATGGCGGGCAAGAGGGTTTTGAGTGTGAAAGAAGGGAAGAGAAAAAGGGAAGGGCGGCGAATCAGATTTTGCACACCTCGTCCACGCCCTCGATCGCGCCGAGGAAGCGAACGGCCGAGCGAAGTTCGCCGACAGAGTGCACGGCATAGTGCACGGTGAGTTCGACAATGTGGTCGCGCGTGGCCACATGGAGTTCGTTCATCTCCAGTCCGAGTCCGTCGGTGAGGCTGGCGATGATGTCGTGGAGGAGTCGCGGCCGATCAACGGCACGAATGCGCGTGGCCACGGGGTAAGTCACCTCGGGATGGTCGGGAAAGTCCACTTCCACGATGGCATCGCCGTGTTGCGCCGAGAGGCTGATGGCACGCGGGCAGTCGCGGCGGTGCACCGTCACGGGGGAGTCACACGTTTCGCCCGTGAATCCGATCACTTCCTGCCCCGGCAGCGGCAGACATTCCGGGCAGCGACAAGGGCCGGCCGAGGCTTCGCGGCGGAAATAGGCTTTGAGAAAATTCTTTGCCTTGAAGGTCTTCACCGCCTCGGCCCATTCGGCATAGGGGCGTGTCTGTGCGGCGGTGAAAATCTCGACGCAGTTGCCGTGACGAAGTGGGGTGATGAGTGAGGCCAGCCGGCCGTCGATGCGCGCATAGTGCGCTTTTTCGCCCACCCCGCGTTCGAAAGCGCAATCCAGCGCTGTGGCGTGCTGCGGCAGGCGCGTGGGCGTGCCGGCGGCGTCGTAGACCGTGATGTCCTCGGCATAAAGCGCGTCGGCCACCCCTTCCATGAAGTGAATGTCGCCTTCGCCCTCGGCAATGCGCTCGAGCATGACACAAAACTTGTCGATCCACTCGCGGTCGCCGCGTTCGAGCAGGCGATTGGCGTCGCGCACGTCGCCGTCGGCGCGGCGATTGCCGATGCGCTCGAGCATGATGCCCAGTTTCGTGCGGCGCACCATCTCTTCCGACGAAATGTGGATCTCCTCCCACGTGCCCGTTTCGCCCAACAACTGGACGTGCATCGAGCGGTAGCCGTTTTCCTTCGGATGGTCGACGAAGTTCACCAGACTACCGGCCTTTTCGCGAAATTCGGCGGTGAGAATGCCGTAGATGCGCAGGCAGATCGTTTTGTCGGGCACCGATTCGAGCAGGGGGGTGAGGCGCGCGCGATCGTAGATGACGCGCACCACATAGCGGTGCTCCACATGTGCGACATCGCGCCCCGTGCCGCGCATGCTGCGGTCGATGCTGTAGGGCAAACGGTAGCGCACTTCGGTGCGCACCTCGATGCCTTCTTCCGAAAGGAGGCGGCGGATGCGGCGGGTGAGCCGTTCGAGGCGCTCACTCTGCTCAGCGCGGTCGGCGTCGAGGGCGCGGCGCAGGCGTTCGTAGCGCTCCGGACAGCGGAAGCGGAAGGAAAGGTTTTCCAACTCGCGGCGCAGGTTGTTCAGCCCGAGACGATTGGCGAAGGGGGCGTAGAAAAAGTCCGTTTCGCCGGCGATTTTCATCTGTTTGACGGGCTGCATGCTCCCGAGTGAGCGCATGTTGTGGAGGCGGTCGGCGAGTTTGATGAGCACGGCGCGGATGTCGCGGCGCATCGAGTCGAGGAGCTGGCGGAAGTTGTTCTCCTGCTTGGCGCGGTCGGCCTGTCCCGGGGCGTGCGACTTGGGTTTGGTCACCACCTGCACGAGGAAGGCCACATCGTCGCCAAACTCGCGGCGAATGTCGTCGATCGTGGTGTCGGTGTCCTCCACCACGTCGTGGAGGAAGCCGGCGGCCACCGAATTGGCGTCCATCATGAAGTCTTCGGCGATGATCGTTGCCACCGCGACGGGGTGCATGATGTAGGGTTCGCCGCCTTTGCGAAACTGCCCCTCGTGGGCGGTGCGCGCCAAGGCATAGGCTTTGCGCAAGAGGTTGATTTCGTCCCCGTCGAAGCGTGTGGAGAGGCGCTCAAAGAGGGCTTCGGTCTGCTCGTTGAGGCGAGCCACATATTCGTCGGCCGTGCAGTGCGCGGCCTCGGCGAGTGGAAGGGGAGAAGCGGAGTCGGGTATGGTTTTCATGGGCGCTGAATCTGGAGAACTGCTTCAAAGTTAGCGCAAATGCACGAGACGAACAAGGGCGGCGGGCGATAACTGTGGAAAGCCGCCGTGTTTTGACAAAAAGTCCCCGACTTTCCGCGAAAAGCCGTGGACTTTTTTCGCAAAGTTGTGGACTTTTTCCATGAAGCCGCCGGGACTCAGCGTCTTGGCGGCGCTCGGTGGTTTCCAACTCGGTGCCTTTTTCGGTAACTTATTCGGTGCTTTGTTGGCCGGCGCAGTGGCTTTCTATTTGGTGTGGACGGCACTCCGCTGAAGCAGCGCTTGGTTCGGCCGAACGCCTCTCTTTTTCGCTCGATACGGCCAGCTTCCTCTCCGCCTTGGCGTCGTCTTGTGCGCGATCGGTCGATGAAGCGGCGCAAGTCGATGAAAAAAATCCCCTCCGTGGTGTGACGACACACTGCGGAGGGGAAGTTTTTTTGTCGAAATGGCTTTGTTTGAGCGAAAAAGGGAAGGGGCGGCCGAGAAGGTTCAGCGCAGCACGGCGGCGATGGGGAGTTCGCACTCGCCCCAGCCGAGGAGGGCGTTGAAGAGGCGCAGGCGCGTGAAGCGCACGAGCGATTCGGGGGTGAGGTCGGGCAGGGGCGTGAGCACCCCGGCCGATAGGAGGGCGGAACGGTGGGTGCCGGCCAACAAAGGGTGAGTCGGGGTGTACCAACGCTCGGTGTGGGGATCGAAGAGGGCAATGTTGGCCACGGTGGTGTCGGTGAGCAGACCGCGGCGCACGATGATCACGTCGGCGGCCCCACGGCGGCGCGCGAAACAGGCATCGAGCGCCGAGCGGTCGGTGCGTTTCAGGGTGTAGTCGATGTGGTCGTCGTGAACCAAACGGAGGGTTTCGATGCGACGCGGGGCATAGGGCAGAAGCGAGAAGTCGGCTTCGCCGTGTAGGTTGTAGACCAACCGGCCGCGCAGGCGGGGAACGTCGGGTGCCTGGTGGGCTTCGTGCGCAGCGAGCGCGAGCAACCGCGACACGGCGGGCGAATCGGGGGCGCAACGGAGTGTGCGCGCCAAGCGCAGGCGGTGTTCGGACTCGCGCACCAGGCGACGATGCGCCACGAGGAAGGTTTCGAGATAACGACTCATGCGGGGTGGGGTAAAGTGAGAGTGGAGCGTGTGGTCGGTGGGGATTTTTGGGGAGAAGGAGGGCACGGTGGCCGGAAAGGTGGGGGACACCGGGTGTTTGTCGCGGGAGGACGGGCGTGAGCGGAGGCGGCGGTGAACGGAGTCGCGAGGGGAGGGGGCAACTCGCGGCGGGACAAAACATTGCCGCGGGCACAAAGCGATGTGTCCGCGGCAAGATTCAGAAAGGGATGTAGATTTTGTCGCGAATCTCGGCATATTCGCGCTCTTCGTGGCTGTGGGCGGTGATGCCGCCGCCGGCTTTGAAGACCAAGCCCTCGGGTGTTTGTTCGACAAAGCGGATGAGCACGGCGCTGTCGAGGGTGCGGCCGTCGCTCCAGCCTGCGATGCCGGTGTACCACCCGCGATCGTAACCTTCGGCCTCGGCGATGAGGCGACAAGTGGCGCGTTTCGGCGCTCCCGTCACGCTGCCCGCAGGGAGAAGGCGGAAGAGGATTTCGCCCAAGTGGGCGGAATAGTCGGCGGGCAGGCGGCCGGCGATCTCACTGCTGGTTTGTAAGAGCGGCCCGCGGTGGGTGATGACGCGTTCGACGTAGCGATAACGCTCCACGCGGACGTGTTCGGCCACGCGGCTGAGGTCGTTGCGCAGGAGGTCGACCACGGTGGCGTGTTCGGCGGCTTCTTTGGCGTCGGCCATGAGGCGTTCGGCTGCGCCGTCGCCGTCGGGGAGCGTACCTTTCATGGGAAAGGTGCGGATGTGGCCGTCGGCGATGCGCACGAAGGGCTCGGGCGAGAAACACACCCACTGCCCGGGCACGAAAAGTCGATAGCGTGCCCGCGCTCGAGCGAAGATGTCGGCGAGCGTGAGGGGCGTTTCGATGGGAACGCACTGGGTGAGGTTCGTCAAGAAGGAGTCGCCGCGGAGCAAACCGCGCTGCACGATGCCGAAGGCGCGGCGGTAGTCGTCGGCCGGGGGCATCTTCGGGGTGAGCGCGGGGGTGTTTTCACCGAACAACGATGCGTGGGGCACGGTGCGGTGGGGGCTTTCGGGCGAAAGATTGGTGACTCCGCCGAAATCAAAGGCCAGCGCATCGGGCTTGAGGGCGTCGAGCGGTTCGACCACGGCGCGTTCGGCGGCATAGTTCACCAGAAAGAGAAAAGGGCGGCCGAGGGTGGCGAAACGGTTGATGCGCGCGATGGCTTCGGCGCGGTCGCGGAGGGGCAAACGGCCGAGCATCGGCGCAGCGTGGGGAAGGCTCATCGCGCGGTGGGGAGGGCGGCTTCGACCCAGCCCAACCAACCGGTGGACAGTTCGTAGACTTGGATGCCCTTGCGCGCGAGTTGCGTGGCGGCCTGCTTGCTGCGGTGACCACTGCGACAGTAGAGCGCGACACTGCGCTTGTCGCCGAGGAGTTGTGTGGCGCGCTGCATGAAATCGGGGGAGAACACGTCGACGTTCACGCTCTTGGGGAGATGACCTTCGGCGTATTCAGACGGCGTGCGTACGTCGAGCAGAACGAGGTCGGGCTGTTGCTTGAGGAGGTTGGCAAAGTCGCCGGCATTGAGCGTGGTGACGTTCTGCGGAGTGGAGCAGGAGAAGAGAGAGAAGAAGCTCATAAATAAAAAGCGGGTGATGGTTAGTAAGTGCATAGTGTGAAATGAATGAAATGGTAGAGCATGTTTTTGGAATGTGGGGGATGTTTCGCGATCCGGAGGCACAGGGTGGGCAAGGGTCGGGGCTTTTTCGGAGCGAACGCGCAAGGCCGTGCCCGAATGGGGCTCAGAAGCGGAGGGCGTAGCTGAGGGTGAGGCCTTTTTGCGCAGGAACGTAGCGACAAACGCCGCCGGCACAGTTGTAACCGGCGCGCGTGGAACCGTAGCCGAGTTGTAGGCGGTGGCGGGTGTCGGTGTAGGTGGCGAAAGCCTGCCAGTAGTGCACGCTCGAGGTGGTGCCGCGGGTGGGAGAGGGGACGCGGGCGTTGAATTGGTCGGAGAGGGTGAACATGAAGCGCGACGAAAGACTCAATTCGAGCAAGCCCGCCCACCAATCGCCTTGATCTTGGCGTGTATGTAGGTATTGTGCTTCGGCGCGCAGGGCGGTTTTGGCATTCGCCTGCCACTGGCCTTCGAGAATGCCGATGAGGGTGTTGACGCGTCCGCCGTGTCCTTCGACGGCGGTGCGGTCGATGGTCTGCGACATGAGGGTGGCGTGCAGACGGAAGTCGCGATTCAGCCGGCGCTCGGCATCCAACGCCCATTCGCCGTAGCGTGTGCCGCCCATCGCCCAGAAGTTGCGCGCACGGCGGCCGTCGGTGCCCATGGCTTCGGCGCCTTCCGGCCCGTCGGTGAGGGCGAGGTCGCGAATGTGGGCGGCGCGCAGCCGCAAAGTGGTGCCGTAGCGGCCGCCCCACGCGGTGCGACGGGGCAAAGTCCACGCGGCTTCGGCGCGGAACGCCCATTCGCCGGGCACATTGGCCGTGGCGTAGGGATAGAGTGCGGTGAGGGCGTAGGTGGGTTGGGCGGCGAACGGCGGAAGGTGGTTGAGTGTCGACGCGGAGAGGGCAGCGCTGCGCCGCCCGCGGAAACTTATGTTCTCGGCGCGCTTGACTTGCATCAAAAAGCTCTTGCCGCGCTTCGACCAACTGCCGCTGAGCAGCAGCGCGGAGCCGTGTCCGTAAGTATAACCGTTGTCAAATGAGGGATCTTGCCCCTTCCACGCGTATTCGGCCAGCCACTGCCAGCGGCGGGTGTGCCAAGCGGCGCGCAAATCGAAGGCGCTGACGTTGGTGGGTTGTACGAGGTGGAAACGATGGAGGGTAAAGGTCTGCGAAAAGCCGGCGGTGTCGATGCGACTCAAGGCGTCGGGCTGCTCCCGGCGCATGACCCACGATGCGCCGAGGGTGAGTCTGCCGCGGCGGGTGGGAAGATCCCATTCGCCGTCGGTACCATATATATAAGAGGCGTCGGTTTCCCAATAATTGCGCTGGCGGCCGGCGAGGGCTTTGAGGCGCACGCCCTCGAAGGGGCGGGCGGTGAGGCGCAGGCCGCGCAGGTGGTTGTCGATGCCGAGCGAGGGTTCTTCGTAAGTGCGCAACACGAGGCCGGAACCAAACTGCTCATAATAACTGCCAAGGGTGATTTCGGCGCGATCGAAGCGGGCGGTGGCGTAAAAATAGGGCACGCCGGCACCGCGGAAGGCGGGATCGAAACCGGGGAGGGGCTGTTTCATGTACTCGGCGCGCAGTCCGGCTTCATAACGGCGGCGGAAGGCGAGCCGGAGGTCGAGATAGGAGTTGCTGAGCACCCGATTGTCGACGCGATCTGTGCCGATGCGCTCGTCATATTGGGGAACAAGCGCGTCGGTGCGCAGACTGCCGTGCACTTGCAGGGTGGGTTCGGCCGAAAGCGGTGGGGTTTCGCCCGAAGGCGGGGGCGTACTCGCCACTTCTTGCGCGAAGAGGGGCAAGGCCAGCAGGAAAGCGAGGAGCGAAAGGACGTGTTTCATGGAAAAGCGGCCGAGAATCAAGGTTTGGCGATGAGTTCGCGCACTTTTTCAATGAGTTTTTCCTCGCCGCCTTCGGTATATCCCGAGCGCGAATAGGCAATTTTGCCTTTGCCGTCGAGGATGAAGACGTGAGGGATGAGGCTTACGTTGAGCGCACGGCGGAAATTGCTGTTGGGGTCGAGGAGTACGTCGTAAGCCCAGCCCTTACCGTCGACGAAGGGGCGCACGCGCTCGCTGTTTTGCGCCTCGTCGATGCTCACCGCAATGAGACGCACGCCGGTTTCTTCGCGCCATTCGTCGTAAACGTCGGCGATGGCCGAGAGTTCGCGGTTACAAGGTTTGCACCACGTGGCGAAAAAGCTGATAATGATGGGGCGTCCGGCGTTAGACAGCGTGTCGGTGCGCACGGCGCGGCCATCTAAATCGCGCAACACGGTGGCGGGCAACTGCGCGGCCGCACCGAGTGTGCAACAGAAGAGGAGGAGGGCGAAAAAAAATCGTTGCATGAGACGAAAGGAGAAAGAAAAAACCGGCGGGGTCGGCACGTTTGTGCCGACTCTCCGTCAGTTCTGTGTGTGTTGTGGGAAAGAATAAATGAAAGTGCCCTTCGCTGCGGTCAGCCTACGCTGCCTTCGAGCGAAACGGCGAGCAATTTCTGCGCTTCGACGGCAAATTCCATCGGAAGTTTGTTGATCACGTCGCGCGCATAGCCGCCCACGATGAGATTCACGGCATCTTCCATCGGAATACCGCGTTGGCGGCAGTAGAGGAGCTGGTCTTCCGAGATTTTCGAGGTCGTGGCTTCGTGTTCCACCACGCTGTCGTCGTTGTCCACGTCGATGTAGGGGAAGGTATGCGCGCCGCATTCCGAACTGAGCAGGAGTGAGTCGCACGAAGAATAGTTGCGCGCGCCGTGAGCTCGCGAAGACATGCGCACTTGTCCGCGGTAAGTGTTCTGACTCTTGCCGGCCGAGATGCCTTTCGAGATGATTGTCGAGCTGGTGTTGGGCGCTAAGTGGATCATCTTCGTGCCGGTGTCCGCTTCTTGGAAGTTGTTTGTCACGGCCACCGAGTAGAATTCGGCCTGCGCGCCCTCGCCGCTGAGAATGCACGAGGGGTATTTCCACGTGATGGCCGAGCCCGTTTCGACTTGTGTCCAAGAAAGACGTCCGTTGCGGCCGCGTACGAGACCGCGCTTGGTGACTAAGTTGAGCACACCGCCTTTTCCCTCGGCATCGCCGGGATACCAGTTCTGCACGGTGGAGTATTTCACCTCCGCCTCCTCGCCTACGACGATTTCGACGATGGCCGCGTGGAGTTGGTTCTCGTCGCGCATCGGTGCGGTGCAGCCTTCGAGGTAAGACACGTAGCCCCCGTCTTCGCACACGATGAGTGTGCGCTCAAACTGCCCGGTATTGCGCGCGTTGATGCGGAAATAGGTCGACAACTCCATGGGGCAGCGCACGCCTTTGGGGATATAGACGAACGAGCCGTCGGAAAATACCGCCGAGTTGAGGGCGGCGAAATAATTGTCGGTGTAGGGCACGACCGAACCGAGGTATTTGCGCACCAACTCGGGGTTTTCGCGCACCGCTTCGGAGAACGAGCTGAAAATAATGCCCTTCTCTTGCAGGCGTTCTTTGAAGGTCGTCTTCACAGACACCGAGTCCATCACCGCATCGACGGCCACTCCCGCCAGCGCCATGCGCTCTTCGAGGGGAATGCCGAGTTTCTCGAACGTCTTCATCAGTTCGGGATCGATTTCCTTCTTCTCGTTTTTCTTTTTGGTGGGGTCGGCGTAGTAGTGAATGGCCTGATAGTCGATTTCGGGCAGGCGCACCAGCGCCCAATCGGGACAAGGGAGCGTGAGC
>ERZ773067.2087-NODE-2087-length-10277-cov-3.472804_pt1 | contig 10277 bp, 9 predicted proteins | sample MGYA00580622_ERZ773067 | MGnify/ENA primary metagenome ERZ773067 (study PRJEB29015, sample SAMEA2737998) | human oral metagenome | biome: human oral; feature: human-associated habitat; material: dental | place: China | collected 2113 ...
ACCTATTTATGCGATGACATGCGTGGGCTCAACGAGCCCTACCCCGAAGTGACGATCGACGGCACAGCCGTCGAAGTCGGATCTGCTCGGGCGCACTGGACAGGAGATGCGATATCGCTCACCGCCGGGGAAGAAATTGACGTCAGTGTGAGTGCGAGATTAAATCTCGACGGGTACCGGGCTCTTGTTCACGCCGCATGGATAGCTGCGGATTCCGGAGCAAATCTCGATGCGGCCATCGGGGAAATAACGGTGGTCCGTTGACATCGCCCTCACCGACTCCCCAAGCGCCATTCGATCCCGAGAAGGCATTGCTCACGCTCGAAGGTACCCTCGAGCGGGACATTGACGGCGCTGACACCGACGCAACCATCGAATCTCTCGAAGCCGTGCTGGAGGGCTTAAAGCGTACACTCGGCTCCGCCCAGGCTTGATGGACCGGATATGGGGCGACTGGTCAGGGTTGACGCCGAACTCGTGCGTCGAAAGCTCGCGCCTTCGCGCCAACGCGCACGGGAACTCGTCGAGGCGGGAAGGGTGCTGCTTGACGGCGAAGTTGTGCGCAAAACCGCCCGCCAGATGGATCCTGCCCAAGCGTTGCTCGTCGTCGAAAGCCCGAAAGAAGACTATGTCTCGCGCGGAGCCCACAAGCTCATCGGTGCTCTCGATTGGCTTGGCGACGATGGGCCCTCCATAGGCGGCGCCAGATGCCTCGATGCGGGGGCGTCCACTGGAGGCTTCACGGACGTCCTCTTACGCCGCGGAGCCAAGCACGTCGTTGCTGTCGATGTCGGATACGGGCAGATCGCTTGGCGATTGCGCGAAGACCCCCGAGTAACCGTGGTCGAGCGAACAAATGTGCGGACACTAGATCCCGCAGTAGTCGCGCCCCCTCCCGGCCTCGTCGTCGGCGATCTTTCGTTCATATCGCTCACCCTCGTCATCCCCGCCCTCGTGCGAGCGGCAGATTCTCACGCCGATTTCCTCCTCATGGTCAAACCCCAATTCGAAGTGGGGAAAGAACTGTTGGGCCGCGGAGGAGTGGTGCGCAAAACCTCCCTGCACGCGCGGGCCATGCGCGAGGTCGCCGCATGCGCCGCGGCCAACGGACTTTCGGCTCTGGGCGTGGCTCCTTCGCCATTGCCCGGGCCCGCCGGAAATGTAGAGTATTTCTTGTATATGCGGGCCGGCGAGGCCGATCATGGGAGCATTGACATGGAATCGGCTATCGAAAAAGCCATAGCCGAAGGGCCCGCTGGAGAGAATGCGAGGAGTTGAATGGCGCGACGCATTGCAGTTGTCACGCACCGAAAGCGCGGCGGCGCCACCGAATCTTCGGCGAATATCGTGTGTTTGCTTGAAGAGGCCGGGCTGGAAGCTGACACCCATCCGACCCGGGAAAGCGTGTCCGAATGCGAGCTCATTCTCGTTCTTGGCGGAGATGGCACAATCCTCCACGCCGCCGAGCTCGGACGGCCTGCCGGTGTTCCCATCTTGGGGATTAACTACGGACACGTCGGATTTCTATCCGAGGCCGACCCGGTCGACGCTCCGCAGGTGGTCCGTCAGATCGCCGACCGCTCGTGGGGAGTCGACACCCGAATGACCATCGACATCACCGTAGTTGACCCCGAAGGAAAGGTGAGCACGGACTGGGCGCTCAACGAGGTAGCCATCGAAAAGGACATTGATTTTCGGATGCTCGAAGTCTCTATAGGAGTTGACGGACGTGAGATATCGGCATTCAAAGTAGACACCGTCCTTTTCTCCACCGCCACGGGCTCAACGGCCTACAACTTTTCGGGCGGAGGACCGGTTGTGTGGCCCGACGTCGAAGGCATGGTTCTCACACCCGTGGCGGCCCACGCCCTGTTTACCCGGCCGCTGGTTGTGGGGCCGAACTCGGAGCTCGAGTTGCGCGTCCTTGATGGGGCTGGACGCGCCTGGTGCGACGGGCGACGCGAACTTCGCGCCAGGCCCGGATCGACAATCACCGCGGTCAAGGGCGAACGCCCCGTGCTCCTCGCCAGGCTCAACGACACACCGTTTTCTGGACGGCTCGTGACGAAATTCAGACTGCCGGTGCGTGGATGGCGCGACCCGGCCCGGGAGGGGTCCTGTGATTGAGACGCTCACAATAGAGAATCTCGGTGTCATCGCCGATGCTCGGCTCGAACTGTCCAGAGGACTGACGGCCCTGACGGGTGAGACCGGGGCTGGAAAGACAATGGCTCTCACGTCGCTCCAGCTGATCCTCGGGAGCAAACCAGACCCCGCTCACGTCCGTGCCGGCACGAAGGGTGCGCGAGTCGAGGGAACTTTCCTCGTACCCGAGAATTCGCCCGTTCTTGCAGCCATTGACGATGTGGGAGGAGCCTACGACGTCGAAGGCGGGCAGGCGACCATCGTCGTGGCGAGGCATGTTCCAGCTTCGGGTAGATCGAGCGCCTTCATAGGCGGACGCCGGGTTCCCACAGCAGTGCTGAGATCCATAGCGCAAAGCCTCGTGACCGTCCATGGACAATCGGATCAGTTGCGGCTGGCCACGGCGGCCCAGCAACGACAGGCCCTCGATGCCTTCGGCGGCGAAAGGGTCGCAAAGGCCGCTCGGCAGTGGGATCAAGCCTACTCCGCCCATGCAAAGGCGGAAGAACGGCTCCGATCTTTCAACGAAAACGAGCGTGAAAATGCTCGGCGGCGTCTTGCCTATCAGGCGTTGGTCGCCAAGGTCGACGAAGTTTCTCCCCAGCCCCATGAGGATGAGTCGCTCAAGGCGGAAGCCGGCAGGCTGGAGAATACCGAGGCCCGCTTTGCGGGTTTGTCTGAGGCTGCAGCGCAGCTTTCGGGATCGGACGCCGTGGAAGCGCCCGCCCTGGCCGGGATCGATGCTGCAATACGAGCGCTCGACGGCGTGGGCGAGGCCGAAGATCTCCTCGCTCGTCTGCGTTTGGCTCGCGATGAACTCGGCGACATAGCCGCCACCGTGGCTTCCGCTGCCGCCAACACCGAAGCCGATCCCGCCAGACTCGCGGAAATATACGCTAGGCGCCAGGATCTTTCGGGTTTGCGGCGAGAGCTTGGAATGGACAACGACGAGGCCATCGACGCCGCGGCGGAAGCCCGCACGGCCCTCGCAGACCTCGACGATCCGGAGGGCACAAGAAAAAGGTTGGAAGAGGAGCTGGAGCGCGCCGGAGAGGACCTTGCGGCCGCAGGAGCGGCGCTGCATAAGGCCCGATCGAAAGCGGCAGGCGAACTCGGCGCCCTGGTGGGCGAAGAACTGGGAGAGCTGGCGCTGGCCAATGCGCGATTCGATATCGCGGTGACCCCGGGAGCGCCCGCAGCTCACGGTTCCGACGTCGTCGAATTCCTTCTTGCTTCCCACCCCGGTGCGCCGCTTCGCCCGATCGGCACATCGGCTTCGGGCGGAGAGCTATCCCGCGTCATGCTCGCCGTTGAAGTCTCGCTCGCCGGGCGGGTCGCCCAATCTGACCACACGTTCCTCTTCGACGAGGTAGACGCCGGAGTCGGCGGCCGCGCTGCCCAGGCGGTTGGCCGGCGTCTCGCAAAACTCGCAGCCGGCCATCAGGTCATCGTCGTCACCCACCTGGCGCAGGTGGCCGCGAACGCGCAAACTCAGGCGGTTGTGGTCAAAGACGAAGATGATTCCGGGGCCAAGACGGACGTCGTCGTCGTCACGGGAAAGGAGCGACTCGAAGAATTGGCGCGAATGCTCTCGGGAAGCGACACCGATGCGGCTCGTGCTCACGCGGCCGAACTCCTCGCCGACAGCCCGAATGTGGCACGATAAAGCCGTGGCACTCCCATTCAGGCGAAAAAAGGAAGTCCCGCTGGTCGATGACCATGCGGGTGAGGCGCGGGTCGATCCGCGCACGAAGAATTTGACCAAGCGTTTGCGGGCGGGGGAGGTCGCCATCATCGACCACTCCGACATCGATCGGGTTTCCGCGGAAGCACTGGTGGCATGCAATCCCCTCGTCGTGGTCAACGCGGCCAAATCGACGTCGGGACGCTACCCCAACCTGGGCCCGGGAATCCTCAACACTGCCGGGGTTCCGTTGGTGGACGGCTGCGGCTCCGCCGTCATGGATATAACCGAAGGAACGCGCGTGCGCGTGACGGAGAACGGCGAAGTCTATGCGGGCGAAGAACTCATCGCCGAGGGAACCGTTCAGACGCCTGAGACGATCGCTGTGAGCCAAGAGGAGGCGAAAGCCGGGATGGACGTCCAGCTCAAGGCTTTCGCCACGAACACGATGGAATACGTCGAGCGTGAACAAGACCTCATCTTCGACGGAGTTGGCGTTCCCGACGTCACAACGTCCTTCGAAGGCCGTCACGTTCTTGTTGTTGTGCGAGGGTACAGGTATAAGGAAGATCTCGCGGCCCTGCGCCCGTACATCCGTGAATACAGGCCGATCATGATAGGGGTCGACGGGGGAGCCGACGCCATCATCGAAGAGGGATACAAACTCGATATGATCGTGGGCGATATGGACTCCGTCTCGGACAAAGCCCTCACGTGCGGCGCCGAAATCGTGGTTCACGCCTATAGGGACGGCCGTGCTCCAGGCAGTAAACGGGTAGACGAATTGGGAGTCGACCACGTCGTCTTCCCGTGTACGGGCACGTCCGAGGATGTCGCGATGTTGCTGGCCGACGACAAAGGCGCCAAGCTCATCGTCGCCCTGGGCACGCACAACACTCTCATTGAGTTCCTCGACAAAGGACGCCCCGGCATGGCTTCCACCTTCCTCACGCGACTTGCGGTGGGCGGGAAGCTGATTGACGCCAAGGGCGTATCGCAGCTGTATCGTTCTCGCATTTCCAACTGGCAGATTTTCGCGCTCGTTCTGGCCGGATGTATCGCCATAGGAGCGGCCATGGCCTCAACGGCAACGGGAAGGGCCACCTTCGGTCTCGTCTCGGCCTGGTTTGGCGACATCATTCGATGGTTCGGATCGTTTTTCTGAAAGGTTACCAATGGTTGACTTTCGATATCATTTAGTTTCGCTCGTATCGGTTTTCATGGCTTTGGCTGTTGGCGTCATTCTTGGAGCCGGCCCCCTGCAGAACTCGATTGGCACGACGCTCACCTCTCAGGTCAAGTCGTTGAGGGAATCCCGTGACGAGGCGCGATCGGAGGCCGATGCCGCCAAGAATGCGCTTTCCGAAAATGAGAAACAGCTCGATTTGGCCGGCACGCAGCTCGTCGATGGAACTCTTAAAGGCCGCAAGATCGGCGTGGTGGCCCTCCCCGGCGTCGAAGATTCCGAGCTCGGGGCCGCTGAGAACAAAATCTCCAAAGCGGGCGGTACGATCGCGGGGACGGTGACGATCACCGACACGTACACGTCTTCTTCGGAAACAACCTACCGTAAGTCCCTCGCGGGCAACCTGTCTCAGTACGTCGGGGAGAAGGCCGACGCCGACGCCGAGACCGTCATCGCCTCGGCGATAAGCCGCATATTGTTCACCGGAACTGCGGATGCCAATTCAACGGTGATCGTTGAGGCGCTCACGGCCAAAGACCGGCAAATCATTCAAATCCAAGGAGATCTGGGCAGTGGCGTTGATGCGGTCGTCATCGTGGCGCCCGCAAAGCTGGAGGTCGACAAATCGACCCCGTCGCCCAGTGCCCAGAAGAAGAACATTTCGGCCGGTTATTCGAAATTGGTGCACGCATTCGGTTCCAAGGGTGCGACAGTCACGACGGGGGAGGGAACATCCTCCGATAACGTGGTCGCCAAGGCTCGCCAAGCCAAGGCGGGATCGACGGTCGACTCCCTCGATACGATCACCGGCAGAATAAACGTCGCGATTGCCGTTGCATCGGAGATCAAGGGAACCCACGTCCAGCTCGGGAAGGGAGACGGCGCTCAGGCCACGCTGGGAGCGCGCGTCGACGCCGCTGAAACGCCAGCTGCCACGCCGGAGCCCGACCCCGCCTCGGAAGGTTGATCCATATGCGTTCACGTTTTCTCGCCATGGCCGGAGTTCTGGCCGCTGCAGGCGCTGGTGCGGTCACAGTGGCGGCCAGACGCCTTCCCGGCATCTTCTCCTCTTGGGATCGGACTTCCTATACCGGAAAGCGAGTCAGCCTAACCGAAGGGTTGGCCGCGGCCGCCGGGCTCGGTTTGGCTTCGGTCGCTCTTCCCCCCGGCAGACGAGCGGGCGCGGGAATCGTCATTACAGCCGCGTCTGCCGCGGGCGCTGTCGACGATCACTTTGAGGATCGATTCCCGGCCAAAGGCAAGGGCTTGAAAGGCCACATTGGCGCCCTGCGGGAAGGGAAAGTGACCTCGGGAACTGTGAAGATCGGGCTTATCGGCGCGGGGGCGGCCTTTGGTTCTCTCGCGATCCCTCGACGCGGAGGCCGCCTTCGCAGGGCCGTCGCATGGGCGGGCCAGTCCGCCCTCATCGCGGGCACGGCGAATATCGTCAATCTTCTCGACCTTCGCCCTGGCCGCGCGCTCAAGGCCGCCGCGACAGCGTCGGTCTTCGCGGGAACGTCGGGAGCGGCTGCCGCGGGGATGCGCGACGCAATCATTGCCGTATCCGGAGTATGCATGCGCGATGATCTCGAAGGCAGAACGATGCTCGGCGATCTCGGCGCCAATGCCGTTGGTGCAGCTTTGGGATACTCGCTTGCCCTGGCGCCCAGCCCGGTGCTCCGGTGGTCGTGCCTTTCTGGTGTCGTTGCGCTCACCTTAGCCAGCGAAAAGTACTCTTTCTCCCAAGTGATCGAAGAAACTCCGGTTTTGGCCTGGGCCGACCGCCTCGGGCGCCGGTGATCTGGTGGCCGAGCAAGCGACGTAAGGGGTGCGCATGAAGAAGATCGGTGCGTCGGTTGCGGGTGCGGCTGGCTCGATAGCCGTTCTGACCCTGCTGTCACGTCTTGTCGGATTCGTCAGGACCTGGGCCCAGAACGGGGCCGTTGGGGACACCGCTTCGGGAGAGGCTTATTCGACGGCCAACACCGTTCCCAACGTTCTGTTTGAGATCGCTGCGGGCGGAGCGCTGGCGGGGGCGGTCATCCCCCTTATTTCCGGCTTTCTGGCCAAGCGCATGCGGGAAGAGCTCGAGCGCACGGCTTCCGCTCTAGTCACGTGGATTCTGGCGATCGGGCTTCCGATAGCCGCCGTGGTGATGCTGTCCGCTGAGCCCATCACCCGTGCCCTTCTGGGCGCGCACAAATCACCCGACGAACTGGCCTTGGCCGCGACGCTCTTGCGAGCCTTCGCCTTGCAAGTTCCTCTCTACGGGCTTTCCGTGGTGCTCACGGGAATCCTTCAGGCCCACAAGCGATTTCTCCTTCCGGCATTGGCTCCGATGCTTTCCTCCGTGACCGTCATAGCCGCTTTCGCGATGTTCGCGCAGACGGCGAACGACAAACAGAACTCTCCCGGCGAGCTCACTGATGCGGCCGTGTCCTGGCTCGGTTGGGGAACCACCTTGGGGGTGGTGGCCTTCACCGTGCCGCAGATTTTCCCCGTGGCGCGAATCGTCAAGTTGCGACCGACCTTCCGTTTCCCTCGGGGAGTGGCCAAACGCGCCCGCGGTCTCATCGGCGCCGGACTGGGGGGACTGCTCGCCCAGCAGGTGCAGATCGTGGCGATCATGGTGGTGGCCAACAGTTTCGGGGATACGGGAGCCTATTCGGTGTACACATTCGCCAACGGCGTGTATATGGTTCCCTACGCGGTTTTTGCGGTTCCGATAGCCACGGCCGTCTTTCCCCGTCTTTCCGAAGCCGCAGCCCTGCCGGGCCGACTTGGCCTGACATCCCTGACTGCCCGCTCGACGCGCCTGGTCCTAGATGTCGGCATCCTCACGGTTGCCCTCCTCGCGGTCGTGTCCACCCCGGCGGGCCTGATCTTCGACATTCTTCGCCCCGCCAAGGGAATGGATGTGGCGATGCTCGCCATGGCTCCGGGATTGGCGGGATATGCACTCATCTACCACGGTTCGCGAGTGCTCTATGCGGTGGAGGCTTCGCGCGCCGTCGTCCTGGTCAATTCGCTGGCATGGCTGGGGGTGTGCGCCGCTCTAGGAGTGAGTGTCACCTTGGGAATCGCGGGCAGGCGGCAAACGCTCATTGCGATCGGGGCGTCGATATCGGTCGGGATGACCATTGGCGCCGTTGGCCAGATACTAGCGATTCGCAGGTCCGTTGGCGCCGGTGCGACGGCCGGCATGGCGCGTTCGGCACTAGTGGTCGCAGCGGCGTCGGCACTCGGGGGCGTTATCGGGCACGTATGCGTGAGAGCGATTCTCAGTGTCCTGGGAACCGGAGGCATCGGCGCGTTTGTCTCCGCTGCGGTCGGGGGAATCGCCGTTCTCGGCGCGGGAGGGATCGCGCTTGTCATTTTCGATCGCGACGCGCTCCGCCTCGCCGGGGGCGGAGCGACGAAGGCCGAGGGCAAGGAGCCTGAGAACGATCCGAAAACGCCCGTGCGCGAACTCGAAGAGCCCGTGTACGACGAGAAAATTCCTGTGGGCGGAGGGGATGGACTCGAGCATGAACGTGAGGCGCCGGCTCACGAGGCGAGGTCGCCCGCCCGTGAAGGGAAGGCGTTCGCCCATGACGGCGAGGTTGAAGGGCCGGGCGCCGACGCCTGCGCGACGAACGTCGACGACGTGTAAACCTATGGAAGGAACGGGAATGGAACAGCTGCGCGATGTCCGCGATGAGGGGCACGTCAAGGTTAGGGCGTCAAATATCCGCTATCGCGGATACATCCTCGATCTTGTGACCGACGACCTCACTCTCGCCTCCACCGGTGGCCACATGATGCGCGAGTACATCAAGCACGACGACGCCGTAGCCGTGGTGCCCGTCAGAGAGGGAGAGGGCGGGACCGAGATTCTGCTCATCCGTCAGTACCGCCACCCCACGCGGTCGGTTTTATGGGAGATTCCCGCGGGGCTGTTGGACAAACCGGGAGAGGACACGCTTCAGGCTGCCGAACGCGAGCTGGCCGAAGAAACCGGCATGGCCGCTGCCGAATACGAATTCCTCGCGCGTTTCTATACGTCTCCGGGATGCTCTGACGAGCTGTTGACCGTCTACCTGGCTCGCGGGTTGACGAGTGTGGCGACGGATTTCGTCCGCGAGGACGAAGAGGCCGAAATCCAGATGGAATGGCGTGCTTTGGATGAGGTCATAGCGGCCGTGCGCAGAGGCGATGTAGCCAGTCCGACGCTCGTCGTCGGCGTTCTGGCCGCGCAATCGGTGCTCGGAGCGTAATCTCAAGCCTTGAAATCTAAGGAGACGCTCCTCGCGTGCGTCGATGGCTGTGGGTCCCCCTTCGGATGGAAAGGAACCTTGCCTCTGCCCGAGTAATGTCTGTGAGGCGGTTTTCGTTCTTTCCGGTGCGGTCGTTCTTTCCGGCGCGGTCGTTCTTTCCGGCGCGGTCGTTCGCCAGGAGACGAATTGTGGCGAGGGCCCCGCAATTGCCGGCCTCAGTCACATGGAAAGATTGCGACTGAAGTCCTAAACTTGATTAAGGAAACTCGCATTTTGCGTATTGCCGCGCTTACGAGAGGGGGAGAGATGGCCATCAAGCCCGATGCCGACGTCGGCACACGCGATAACATTCTCAGGCTCATCATCGAACGTGGGCCGATAACGTCCGCGGAGCTGGCTTCGCTACTGGTTCTCACATCCGCGGCAGTGCGCAGGCATCTCACCCAATTGGAGAGCGAAGGGCAGATCGCTGAGTACACCGGCGCGGCCTCGCGTCCGGCTAGACGCGGCCGTCCGTCGCGGCGATATGTCGCGACATCTCTGGGCCAGGCAACATTCGGCGATTCCTACGCCGACGTGGCCAACCAGGTCCTTTCGTTCTTGAAAGACTCTTTGGGAGAAGAAGGCGTCAATGCCTTTGCATCGCAAAGGATCGATGAGCTTGAGGCGCGCTACACCGACATTGTCGACGAGGCCGGGCCCGATCCGGAAGCCCGTGCAGCCGCTCTCGCAAACGCACTCACGCGAGACGGTTACGCTGCGAGCGTCCGGCGAGGACCGGGAAACATGACTCTCCAGTTGTGCCAGGGGCATTGCCCCATACACGACGTGGCGTCGTCCTTCCCGGTCATGTGCGAAGCAGAGACTCAAGCGTTCCATCGTCTGCTTAACGTCCACGTCCAAAGGCTGGCTACGCTTGCCGGAGGAGAGCACGTGTGCACGCTGACGATTCCCCTGGTTTCGCGGATCCGCGAGGCCGAAGTCAGGAAGGAAACACATGACACAA
>ERZ773067.2088-NODE-2088-length-10274-cov-3.699188_pt1 | contig 10274 bp, 4 predicted proteins | sample MGYA00580622_ERZ773067 | MGnify/ENA primary metagenome ERZ773067 (study PRJEB29015, sample SAMEA2737998) | human oral metagenome | biome: human oral; feature: human-associated habitat; material: dental | place: China | collected 2113 ...
CATTCTTTAAAATATCAGAATTATTTGAAATATTTTCCACTGCAGGAAAAGTATCGTCGTATATTTCTTCCAGTTCCAACACTTCATCATCTTCCACAAGTATCATTTCCAGTTTTTCATTTTCTTTCATGAATATTTCCCTCCTCTTACTTCAAAACTTCTGTCTCAATTTTATCCTTTGAAACTTTTTTTATATTTTCACAAATCACATATTCTATTGTATTAGGATTTTTCAGCCTGATATACAGTGTTCCTTTTTCACCTTTATTTACAACAGGTAGTCTTGAACATTCTATAGCTGCAAATTCTTTTCCTTCAGACCTTATATTATCTGAATATAATATTTCTATTCTTTCGTTTTTATCCATTTCCGTATATTCTATCCATTTATTATATTCCGTAGTAAATTTTATTACAGAAACAAATCTTCCTTTTTTACTATATCCCATACAATATTTAAAATTAACTTCTTCATTATTTTTAAAACTTTTAGCTGAAATATATTCAACTTCTCCGTTTCCCTCTCTAAGTTCAACCAGCCCAAAGGCAACTCCTGTCTTTGAATTTAACCCTATCACATCACCTTGACCTTTTGCATCTTCTATTGATTTTGCATCTTTCATTACTATTTTGTATCTTTTTTTCATTTCTTCATCTATTTCCTGAGCAAAGAGTTCTTCTACAAATTCACTCTTTGAAGAATTTCCTGCTAAAAATACATATATCTCCTTCAATTTCTTATCTTTAAAAACTTTTTTAAATTTTTCTATAAAAGCCATGACACCATCATTTATACGTTTACGTAAAATTGTATCAAGTTTTTCATAATCAACTGTCAAATCTTCTGAAGAAAGTTCATTTTTTGCATTAAATAAATTAACAGTTATTTGGGAACTATCCTTTTTATCAGCCTTTAGACTTCCTTCCCAGTACTCCCTCATTCCTTCCATAAGGCTTTTTAGGTTATATTCTGAAATACTTGATTCAGATACGAAAGATTCAAAGCCAACTTCCAGTTTCTTATCCAGAGGACGTTTTATTGTGTAGCCTTTTTTTACCAGTTTCACTTTATTCTGATGAAAAACATCAAAAGCAATTAATTCCAGAAGATTTTCTCCACCTAGGTACTTATCTCCTCCTGAATCCAGCTCCTGTATTTCATAATCATATTTCATAGAATTTTCTTTTTCTCTATAAATTCCATAAGAAAAATCTGTTGTTCCTCCTCCAAAATCAAACACTGAATAACCTATTTCATTATTCTCTGAAGGCTCTACACAGAACTTTTTAAAAGCTGTTATGGCATAAGATGCAGGCTCGCTTGCTCCAAATACAACCCTAAATTTCTTCATTATCTTTTCATCTTTTAAAATACTGTTTGGCAACGATTTCATTATCCCTTTTTTGAAACTTTCCAATATTTTTGTTTTTACACTTAACTCATAAGTAACAGGAAACGAAAGATAATATTCTAAAAATATTGAATTTAAAGACATATCATTAATTCTGCATCCAATATGATAAGCATAGGCTTCTATAGGATCAAAATCATTTTTCTTCAAATCCAGATAGCCATTTATTCTGTAAAGTTTTCCTTTATTGTCTATGATTTCCTTTTTTACACTTTTTTCAGAAGCCCACTGTTTCAAATCTATCATAAAACTATTTATATTATTACTGTTTTTTATGCTTTTCAGTTTATCCTTGGCTTCAAGTGCAACTTTAACATCTTCTTTAAATGTATCTGGTCTCCCTTCCTTTTCTTTATATTTCTGAATAAAGTTATTTAAATTATCAAAATACATTATAGTTGCATTTTCATAATTTTCAGCAGTTTCAAGCCCTGTATTATTCCCGGAAATTCTTATTGGAAGAGTTTTACTGTTATTTATTCCCTGATTATCATCCCTGTAAGACACTACAACAGTACTTCTTGTTCCAAAATCTATTCCTATAACTCCTGATTTTACTATATCATCTTTAGGATTTCTTGCATAAATAGGTGTCTCCAGTTCTACTTCCTTTGAGTTTTTTTCTTTTGAAATAGCAAGTACCTCGTCATCACCTATATCATCAAATAAATCCCAGCTTCCCTTATTTATATCACGTATTACTTCTTCATAGGTACATCCTCTAAATCTATTCATATCTTTTTTTATATAATAATTTAAAAAATCTTCTTTATTTTTTTCTTCCATAAATTTCTTATATTCTTTAAATTTCACATCTAATTCAGGGTTTTCAAACTTTATATGAATTTTATCATGTATATATGCTTTAATAAAACCAGATTTAGTAATTTTTAAAGTTCCATAACTGCTATACCTGTTTGGCATTCTATTATTTTTTGTATCTATTCTATATTTTCCCTGACTATCATTATAGTATGCCTCTAAAAATCTTTTATCTAAATCTAGAAGTATTTTTCTCCCTTGTAATTCTTGAAAAAAATCATTATTTTTTTTGTCTTTATTTATATATATGTATACATTTTTTAGACTGTCTACCCATTTCTTATACTCTTCTTCCTTTTTGTCAACCTTCATTTTGACCTTATTTATTACCTTTACTCCAGTCATAAATATCTCCATTTTCTTCTAATTTAATATTTTTTCTTTTATTTTTTCTTCAGATATACTATTTTCATCTTTAGCAATTACATACTGAATAGTGTTAGGATTTTTTAGCCTGATATATAAATTTCCATTTTCATTTTCAGTATTTACTACCTTCACTCTTAGACATTCTGAAGCAGGAAACTCATTCCCTTCTGCTCTTGTATTATCTGAATAAAGTACTTCTATCGTTCCTTCATCTTCTTCAACTTCATCATATTTTATCCATCTGTTATACTCTGTATCAAATTTTATAATTGGAATAAATCTTTTCTTTTTACTGTAACCAATACAATATTTAAAGTTTATTTCCTCACTCTTTTTAGCATTTTTAAATGGAATGTACTCAACTTCTCCATTACCTTCCCTCAATTCAACTAGACCAAATGCAACTCCAGTTTTTGAATTTAACCCTATTACATTTTGTTCCTGTGGATTTTCTTCAGAAGAATCATCTGAATCTTTATCATTACTGTTCAATTTTTCTATTGCCCTTGCATCCATTATTATTATATTAAAACTTTTTCTCATTTCTTCGTTGAATTCCTGATTGAATAATTCTTTTACAAAGCTGCTTTTTGAAGAATTTCCTGCTAGAAATACATATATTTCCTTTAATTTTTTCTCCTTGAATATTGTTTTAAATTTTTCTGTAAAGGAAATAACCCCTTCATTTATACGGTTATGTAAAATTGAATCAAGTCTTTCATAGTCTACACTCAGTTCTACTCCTTTTGATTCATCATTTTTATTAACAAGATTAACGGTTATATTCTGTACTTCCTTTTCTTCATCAGTTAATCTTTCTTCCCAATATCCTCGCATTTTTTCCATTAAACTTTTCATGTTATATTCTGCAAAACTTCCTTCAGACACAAATACTTCATATCCTACTTCCTTTTTCTTATTTAAAGGTAATGTTATATTATATCCACCTGTTACTAATTTTTCCCTATTTTGCTGAAATACATCAAAAGCTATAAGAGACAGAAGATTTTCTCCTCCAAGGTATTTATCTCCTCCTGATTCCAGTTCCTGTATTTCATAATCATACTTTCTTGAATTTTCTTTTTCTCTGTAAATTCCATAAGAAAAATCTGTTGTTCCTCCTCCAAAGTCAAATACTGAATATCCTATTTCATTATTTTCCGAAGGTTCTATACAGAATTTTTTTAAAGCAGTTATTGCATATGAAGCAGGTTCACTTGCTCCAAATGATACTCTAAACTGTTTCATAATCTCCTCATCTTCCAATATACTGTTTGGAAGTGACTTCATTATTCCTTTTCTAAAACTGTCAAGTATTTTATTTTTTACAGACAGCTCATAAGTTACAGGAAATGAAAGATAATAATCTAAAAATATCGAATTATACAACATGTCATTTATTCTGCACCCTATATAATAAGCATAAATCTCTATCGGATCAAAGTCATCTTCCTCTAATTCCAGATATCCGTCTATTGTATATATATTTCCATTACTATCTATTATTTTTTTCTTTTTATCTTTACTTGAAGCCCATTGCTTTAAATCAGTCATAAAAGAATTTATATCTTCTCCACTAGTTATACTGCTTAATTTATTTTCAGCCTCCAGGGCAACCTGAATATCGTCATATGAAGTATCAGGTCTCCCATTTTTTTCTTCATAATCTTTCAGAAATCTTTCCAAATTATAAAAATACATTATTGTTGCATTTTCATAATTTTCAGTTTTTTCAATTACACTGTTATTCCCTGATATTCTTATTGGTAATGTTTTACTTCCTTCTATTCCTTCATTATCATCCCTATAAGATACAACAACTGTACTTTTTGTTCCAAAATCTATTCCGATGACGCCTGATTCTACAATATCATATTTAGGATTTCTCGCATAAATAATTTGATTAAAGTATTTTTCTTCAAGCTCTTTTTCATCAGAATCATCAGAAAAATCTAATTCATAATTTTCATTTAAATCATCAAATATATCCCAGCTGCCTTTATTAATATCATAAATTACATTGTTATATTCTTCACTTCTAAATCTTTTCTTATCTTTTTCAATATAATAATTTTCTAATTTTTCAATATCTATTCTTCTGTTATTTATTATTTGTAATTCTTTTTGAATTTCTTCATGAAATATATTGATATTACTTTCTAAATATAATTCAAATATTCTTTCTTTACTCACTATATAATCAGTAATATTTAATTCTCTATCATATATGTCATCAGGACTATTGCTATCTTTGTACCAGGCTGACTGATAATAGGAATTTTCTTTAGATACACTTGATAGAAAAAAATAAATTTTTTCAGATAGCAAAGGACCGAAATATTCATAATTTTCTTTTCTCTTTTTTTCATTAATAGCATTTAATTTTATATATATTTCTTCACTATTTAATATAAATTTCTTTACTATTTCCATCTCTTCTGACAAATCCATACATTTTAAACTATCTATAGCTAATATCTCACTCATCTTTCTTTCCTTTCAAGATTATCATTTTAAGCTTTCTGTTATAATATTTTTCTTATCTATTTTCTTTATACTTTCACAAATAACATACTCTATTGTATCTGGACTTTTTAATCTTATATGCAGCTCTCCAGAATTACCATTGTTAACTATTCTTATTCTTGAACATTCCTCAGCAGGAAATTCTTTTCCTTCAGCTTTTACATTATCTGAATACAGTATCTCAATTCTTTCATTTTTAGAAATATCGTCATATTTTATCCATTTATTATAGTTCGTATAAAAATCAATAATAGGAACAAGTCTTTTTTTCTTGCTATAACCAATACAGTATTTAAAGTTTATTTCTTTATTATTTGCACCTTCATACTTAATGTATTCCACTTCCCCGTTACCTTCCCTCAGTTCTGTCAGTCCATAGGCAACAGCAGTTTTGGCATTTAATCCTATAATTTCACTCTTTTCTTCTATAGCTCTGGCATCTTTTATGATTATATTATATTTTTTCTGCATTTCCTTATCCATTTCCTGAGCAAAAAGTTCTTCAACAAATCTGCTTTTTGATGAATTACCGGCTAAAAATACATAATTTGTCTTTAGTTTCTTATTTTTAAATATTTTTTCAAATTTATTTACAAAGGAACTGACACCTTTGTATATTCTTTCTCTTAAAAGATTATCAAACCTGTCATAATCAACATCCAGTTCTATAATTTCTATTTCAAAAGCCTCTTTATTCAAATGGACTGAAATTTTACCCTTATCAATATCTTCTTTTTCTAAAGTACCTTCCCAGTAGTTTCTCATTGACTCCATAAGACTTTTCATATTATATTCCGCTTCATAAGTGTCATCTGTAAAAGCTTCAAATCCTGTTTCATTTCCCTTATTCTTTGGAAGTTCTATCTTATATCCATTTTTTACAAGTTTTTCTTTATTCTGCACAAAAAGATCGAAAGCCACAAGTGAGAGAAGATTTTCTCCTCCCAGATATTTATCTCCTCCTGATTCCAGCTCCCGTATTTCATAGTCATATTTTCTTGAATTTTCCTTTTCCCTATAAATTCCATAAGAAAAATCTGTTGTTCCTCCTCCAAAATCGAATACAGAATATCCTATTTCATTATTAATATCAGGTTCTATGCAAAATTTCTTAAATGCTGCTATTGCATATGAAGCTGGCTCACTTGCTCCAAATGATATTTTAAAATTCTTCATAATTTCCTTATTTTTCAGAATACTTTCAGGTAAAGATTTTTTTATACCTTTTTCAAAACTTTTAAGTATTCTATTTTTTACACTTTCTTCATATGTTACAGGAAATGACAGATAATATTCTAAATATATTGAATTCCTAGCCATATTATTTACCCTGCATCCAATATAGTAAGCATATATTTCTATTGGATCAAAATCATTATCATCTAATTCCATATATCCTTTTATAGTATATTGATTACCTGCACTGTCTTCTATCTTTTTATTTATATTTTTTGAAGCTGCCCATTGCTTTAAATCTGTCATAAATTCATAAATATTATAATCATCAGAATTCATTTTTTTAAACTCATTATATGCTTCCAATGAAACTTGGATATCTTCATACAATGTATCAGGTCTTCCAGATTTTGAATTATATTCTGACATAAAATTTTCTATGTCATCAAAATGCATTATTGTAAGATTTTCATAGTTTTCACTTCTTCCTATTCCGTCGCTATTTCCTGAAATCCTTATTAGAACAGCCTTACTTTTATTTATCCCCTGATTATCATCTCTATATGAAGCAACAACCGTACTTCTTGTCCCAAAATCTATTCCTACAACTCCTGATTTTACTATATCCTGTTCTGGATTTCTTGCATAAATAGAAGAATCTAACATAACTTCTTCATATTCTTCATTTTTATCATGACACATAAGAACATTATTTTTATCTAATGCTTCGTATAAATCCCAGCTTCCTTTATTTATATCATATATTTTATTGGAGTAGTTTTCTCCATTAAATCTATGTTTGTCTTTTTCTATATATTGATCTATTTTTTCTTTAGCTTTATATTTTTTCCATTTATTTTTCATATCCATGATTTTTTTACTAATTTTTTCATCTATAATATTTAATTCAAGCATATCATTAAAATATAGCATAAATACGGATATAAAAACATCTTTTTCTATATTAATTTTCTCATTTTTTAATATTTCGCATTTTTCTCCAAGAAAAGTACGATTTATTTCACTATCAGTTATAAGAACTGGAATTTCCATCGATTTTAATCTATCAAACTCATCTTTTAATTCTCCCAATCCTTCTACTATAAATTTACTCCATAACTCTTCATCTGTTAAAAATTTTATTCCTTTTTTTACCCTAATCTTGTTAACTTCAATTATTTCATTCATTCTACTAACCTTCCTACCCCAAGATTACAAGCGATTTTTTTATAATATCCCCTTTTCTGTTTCTATACCCTTTAAAGACTACTTCTTTCACTATTTCACCACTAGCTGAATTATTTATCGGTATTGTTGTAATTGGATTGTATTTTTTATTAACATCATCTTCCAGAAGAAAATAAACAGGTTCACTATACAATAAATTATATAAATTAAAGAAATAATAATAAACTTCCTTCATTTTTTCCGTATCTTCCTGATTTCTTCCTTTCTGTATATTAAACTCTATTTTTTCCCATAGCAGTTTTAAATTTGCACTTTGACTTCCTAAAGCTAGAAAAACTTCTTTTCCCTTTTTATTATTAAGAATCAGTTCTATTTTCTCTTTTTCTTCTTCTGATATTTCATTAAATTTTTTATATATTCTTTCAAATTCTCCATTTTTTTCTACATTATCTGTGTTATAAGATTTTTTTTCAGTTCTTTCTTTTAGTAACTCACTATTTTTTTGCTTTAATTCTTCTACATTACTTTCTAAAACTTTTTCCTTCTGCAACAACTCATTATTTTTTCTATTTAAAATATCTATTTTGCTGTTCAGTTCTTTATTTTCAGATTTCAATTTTTCAATTATGATAACATTTTGTTTATCTAATTTATTCTCATTATTATTTGATGTCGGTAAAGGTATTTTTCTAACACTTTTTGCTTTATCCTTTAATATTTCCATATTTAAATGTAATCTATATATTACAACTACCAGTCCTATAATTATTAAAATTAAAAAAAATACTATTCCCATCTTAAAAATCCTCCTCTAATTTAAAATCTAAAATTTCTGTTCTCACTTTTTCCAGCTGTTTCCCTCCATCATTAAATACAGTATAATCTATTGTATCCTTTCCTCTCTTCTTTATGAAAACACCTGCATTTTCATATGTCCTGTCTATTGATAATAAAATAAATTTTCTTTCATTTATTTTATTTATGTAGTATATTTCTGTATCTTTCTCAGATACATCTGCTATTTTTATCCACTCATCTTTTGAATCTTTATCCAGTAAAACTTTAATTTCGTCTCCCTTTTTCACTCCAACTTTATATAAAAACTCTTCTTCATCTATTATTTTTTCCTTATAAAGTTTTATATTCCCAGCTGTTCTACATAAATACATTCCATATGCTGTTGCATAATTTTGCGGTAAATTAATCTCTTCCAAAAGTTCTTTTTCAATATCTTTGACATTAAAAATTCTAAAATCAATATTTATTTTTTGTAATTCTTTTTTTAGCCTTTCTTCTAATTTTTTCAGAAAATCATCAGAAACTTTCAAAAATATATTTAATTTCTCTTGCAGTTGCTCCCTATTATTTTCTATATCAGAAGATATTAATCTTATACTTTCTTCTAAAATTCTGCTCATTTTTTCTTTTTCTGACTTTTCTGAAAATTCCCCCATAATTCCATTTGAAGATATTTTTTCTATATTTATATCATATCTTTCACTGTCATGAATTTTGCTATATTTTCCAAGTGAATAATTAAATTCACTATTCTGCATATTAAATACCAGATAATTTAATGTATCACTGCCTTTATCAAATATTTCTCGAACTAATTTCTTTTCTGTCAAAAGAGAAGCCAGTAACTGAATATTACTTTCAACTTTATATTCAACTTTAAAATATTTTCCTGAAGAACTTTCCAGTACTGATTTTGGTATGCTTTTTCTTATTCCCTTTTCAAAACTTTCCTTTATAAAATCTAGCTGTTCCTTTGTTCTGGAATTTTTAAATGAAAGAGTATATTTTAAATATATTTTTTTATCAATTTCATTATTCAGATAAAGTCCTATATTATATGCAATTATTTCCATTAAATTTAACTTTTTATCATCTTTTAGTTTTATTTTATTATTTTCTATATTTTTTAAATCAATCCAGTAAAAATTATTTTTATCCTTTGATAAAATAAATTTCTCATATGCTTCGTTTGAAATTAAAAAATCTTTTTTTGAAATATAGGGCCTATTTTCTGAAGAATTATAAGTTTCATAAAATTTTTCCTTATTATTAAAGCTTATTAATCCAATGTTTTCATAAATACTTTTCTTTTTATCTGACATTATACTTTTAGGATATATTTTTTCATCTGAAGAATATATTAAAACTCTTATTTTTTTATCATCTATTTCAATAAAAACCTGACTGTCCTTATCTGTATTTTCTAATGGATTTATACCGTAAATACTGTCATTTAATATTATTTTTTTACGATTTTCATCCGGAAATTTCCTCCATTCATAAATAGACCATAAACCTAAATTTGTATCATTTACATTGTGTCTATAATATTCAAGATTACTTCTAAGATTTTCTTCTTCAATAATTTTATTTATTATAAACTCATTATCAAAAGTTATTTTTTCCTCTTCAATCAATTTTAAAAACCTGTCATAATCTTTTATGAATATTTTTCCTGATTCTTCAAGCTCTACCACATCATAAATAAGCATTAATAATAAACTTTCAGATATTTTAATTTCTTTATCAAAAATAAAAAATTTATTATTTTTAAATTCAACCAGATATCCAAACAGACTAAATAATTTCTCTCTATCCTGAAAACAGTTTTTTTCTGTTATTATTTTTGTTACAGGAAAAAACAGTTTCTTTCCTTCAACTGTATCATCAACAATTATTTTCGAAGCAAAGTTATAAATCTGTTTTTTCCCATTTTTTAGGACTAATGCTTTATTAAATTTACTTTCATTAATGTATATCATA
>ERZ773067.2089-NODE-2089-length-10269-cov-2.728902_pt1 | contig 10269 bp, 6 predicted proteins | sample MGYA00580622_ERZ773067 | MGnify/ENA primary metagenome ERZ773067 (study PRJEB29015, sample SAMEA2737998) | human oral metagenome | biome: human oral; feature: human-associated habitat; material: dental | place: China | collected 2113 ...
ATATCCTCTGTAACGGTTTCCGACAGGTTAAACCCTGCCTCCTTCAGGGACTTCTTTTCCCTGTCATTGATAATTCCGCCGCTGTCCTTGGTTTTTGGCAAGGCTCCCTCGGCGGCCCCGATGACAAAAAGGGCCCGAATTCTTGGCAGCCTGGTTCTGGTCAAATCTCCCACTGTCACCCGGTCTGCTTTTGCAGGGATCACCCCCACCTGAATTTGGGAAAAGCCAGCCACAAACAGCTCCAGAACCTCTTTTTTTCTTAGCTTTTCCCCCTCCAAAAGGGCCTCCATTTTTTCAAAAAGCCCCAGAACCTCCTCTAAAACCTGCTCATATTCCCTGGCCTTTGCCATATCTCCAGAAGGGGCCTCTCTGCTTTCCCTCTGGAATTCCTCCCCATTTCCAGAAAATTCCTCTGCGATTTTCTTCAGCTTTTCCTCTGCAGAAACACTGTCCAAAAGCCCCCTGAGGGCTGCTGTCACCTGGGAGATGGATATGCTTCCCTCCAGGGCTTCCTTCAAAGGCTGGATTTTTTCTAACATCCCCTGTTTAAAGGCATTGAGGGCAGGCAGCTCCTCAATGGAAATACCTGCAGCAGGCTGGGTAAATTCCGCCGAAAACTTCTTATATCCCCGGATTCCCGTTTCCAAAAGATAATTGTCCAGCAAACAGACAGATTCCAAATCAAAACCGCATAATCCGCAGCGTAAAAAGGGATTGATGCTTTCATAGGAAAAATTATCCGACACCAGCTGCAGCGCCCTTTGAATAAAATCCACCAGCTGATTGTTTTCAATGCCGGCAGTTTCATCCATATAATAAGGGATGTCCAGCAGGTGAAAGCGGTTTCCGATGCCCCTTCCATAGTCTGCCATATTCCCGCAGATCACCCCGATCTCCCGGTAGCGGTACCCCCTCTCCTTTACCAGCCGTTCAATTTCATTTCCTAAAAAGGCAATTTCCTCCTGGGGGCTGGATCCCTGCACCATGTAGATGCCCTTTGCCCCGGGACATGTGTTTTTCCTATGCCTGAGAAAATTTTTCTCCAAAAAATCCAACGAAGGATTCTTTAAAAAACGGGGGGCAATCCTCATGCCTTGATTTTGATGTACATACACCGGCCGAATTCCCCGGGTCTTTGCCATGGCCTCTAAGTCCCCCATCATCCTTTTGCTAAGGGCAAACAGCTCCGTTTCCACAGGAAGGGAATGGACATCTGTCTCCTGCCCCAGGGTAAAGGTAAAGGTCAGCCCGGCTCCCAAAGCCATCAGGCCCTCAATGATCCGCAGCTGGATGGGAGTAAATCCTGTAAAGCCGTCAAATAAAAAAACACTTTCCTTTAAAAGGCTGCTTTTGGTGATACAGGATGCCAGCCGGTCCAGCACCTGCTCCGGAGTGATAAACTTATTTTGAATAAAGGCATCAAAGGCTCTTTTCAACGCCAGCATATCCCCCAGCTTCATCCGGAGAATGGGAGGAAGGGCCGGATTTTCCCGGTTTTTCTCAATCAGCTCCTCCTTCACATCATATTGCAAAAGCTCTGATAAAAGGGATTTCATCTGATCTAAAAATCCCGGCTTCACATAATGTCCCCGCCAGATTTGTAAGGTATCCCTGGTTTTTCCTGCCACCCTTCGCAAAATCAAAGTTTTCCCCAGATCATCCAGCAGCGTTTCCTGTTCCAGATTCAGCTCGTCAAAGACCCGGTAAGCCAGCCTGCTGAAGCTAAGCACATCAATGTTTCCTGTGGCATGCCGGGGATGCATTTCCACCAGCTCCCTTTGGGCCTGAAGGGTGGACTGCTCCGGCACCAGAATAAAAAAATTTTGTCTTGGATTTTCCAAAGAAGCATCTATTATATTCCGAAAAGCAGTGGTAGTTTTACCACTGCCTGAAGATCCGAAAATAAATGTAATATTCATAGCTTTTGTCTGATTTCCTTAATGAAATCCCCGCTGTTTACCACTCTTATTTCTTTTCCTTCCCAAAGAGCCGCCAAGTCCTTGGTCATAACCCCCTCTTCAATCAAAGAAAGAGTGGCTGCCTCCAGCCTCTTGGCAAACTCCTGCAAAGCCGGGTTGTTATCCAGCTCTCCTCTTTTTGCCAGGGCTCCGGTCCAGGCAAAAATGGTGGCTACCGGATTGGTGGAGGTTTTTTCTCCCTTTAAATGCTGGTAATAATGTCTTTGCACTGTTCCATGGGCCGCCTCATATTCATAGATGCCCTGGGGCGACACCAAAACCGAGGTCATCATGGCCAGGGAGCCAAAGGCAGAGGAAAGCATATCGCTCATCACATCCCCATCATAGTTTTTACAGGCCCAAATAAAGCCGCCCTCGGCCTTCATCACCCGGGCCACAGCATCGTCAATCAAAGTATAGAAATAAGTGAGTCCTGCTTTTTCAAACCTTTCCCGGTATTCTCCTTCATAGATTTCCTGGAAAATATCCTTAAAGCTGTGGTCATACTGTTTGGAAATGGTGTCCTTGGTGGCAAACCACAGATCCTGGTTTTCTCCCAAAGCATAGGAAAAACAGCTTCTGGCAAAGCTCTCAATGGAGGAATTCACATTGTGGATCCCCTGGAGAATGCCGGGACCGGAAAATTCATGAATCAGCTGTCTGGTTTCCTGACCGGAGGCATCGGTAAACACCAGCTCCGCCTTTCCCGGACCACAAACAATCCTCTCGGTATTTTTATATACATCCCCATAGGCATGGCGGGCAATGGTAATGGGCTTTTTCCAGCTTTTTACACAGGGGGAAATCCCCTTTACCAAAATAGGAGCTCTGAAAACCGTTCCGTCCAAAATAGCCCGAATGGTGCCATTGGGACTTTTCCACATTTCACTTAACCCGTATTCCTTAACCCGGTCTGCATTGGGGGTGATGGTGGCGCATTTTACGGCCACTCCGTATTTCTTCGTTGCCTCAGCGCTGTCAATGGTGACCTGATCCCCGGTTTGATTCCGATGCTCCAGCCCCAGGTCATAGTATTCTGTTTTCAAATCCACAAAGGGCAGCAGCAGTTCCTCCTTAATCATTTGCCAAAGAATCCGGGTCATCTCATCCCCGTCCATCTCCACCAAAGGGGTGGTCATTTGAATTTTCTCCATGGGCCCTCCTTTACTTTTCCGGTATAATCGTGGTTAAATACAAATCTCATCCTATGGTTTCCTTTCCTCCCATATAGGGGCGCAGGGCCTCCGGAATCCGTACCCTGCCGTCTTTTTCCAGATTGTTTTCCAAAAAGGCAATCAGCATACGGGGCGGAGCTGCCACGGTATTATTCAAGGTATGGGCAAAGTACTTCTGTCCCGATGCACCCTTTACCCGGATCCGCAGTCTCCTGGCCTGGGCATCCCCCAGATTGGAGCAGCTTCCCACCTCAAAGTATTTCTTTTGTCTGGGAGACCAGGCCTCCACATCACAGGATTTTACCTTCAAATCCGCCAAATCCCCGGAACAGCACTCCAGGGTGCGCACAGGAATATCCAGACTTCTAAAAAAGTCCACAGTATTTTTCCAAAGCACATCATACCATTTTTTAGACTCCTCCGGCCTGCACACCACAATCATTTCCTGTTTTTCAAACTGGTGGATCCGGTAGACTCCCCTTTCCTCCAGGCCATGGGCCCCCTTTTCCTTACGAAAACAGGGGGAATAGGAGGTGAGGGTATAGGGCAGCATTTCCTCTCCCTGAATGGTGTCAATGAATTTTCCGATCATGGAATGCTCGCTGGTGCCGATTAAATACAAATCCTCCCCTTCGATCTTATACATCATGGCATCCATTTCTCCAAAGCTCATCACCCCTGTCACCACCTCGGAACGAATCATATAGGGAGGAATGCAGTAGGTAAAGCCTCTGTCGATCATAAAATCCCTGGCATAGGACAATACGGCAGAATGCAGTCTGGCCACATCCCCCATAAGATAATAAAATCCGTTTCCTGCCACCTTTCTGGCTGCATCCAGATCCAAGCCGGAAAGCCTTTCCATAATCTGGGCATGGTAGGGAATTTCAAAATCCGGAACCACCGGCTCTCCAAAGCGCTCCAGCTCCACATTCTCCGAATCATCCTTCCCGATGGGCACCGTAGGATCCATAATATTGGGAATGGTCATCATGATTTTTTTAATCTTTTCCTCCAGCTGGGCCTCCAGAGGCTCCAGCTCCTCCAGCCGCCTGGCCGCCTGGGCCACCTCCACTTTGGCTTCCTGGGCCTGATCCCTTTGGCCCTTTGCCATGAGGGCGCCGATCTCCTTGCTGATTTTGTTTCTCTTGGCCCGCAAATCATCGGCCTCCCCCTTGGCTTTGCGCAAAGCGGCATCCAGCTCTATTACCTCATCCACCAGAGGAAGCTTATGCTCCTGAAATTTCTTTTGAATATTATCCTTTACTGCCTGGGGATTTTCCCGCAGGAATTTCATGTCAATCATTTCCGGCTCTCCATTCTTCCTAGATTTTTCCAACAAAAGTATACATCAAAAAGAGTATACATGAAATAAGAAAAACTGACAATGACACCCCCCGCTGCCTCCCGGCTCTTTTCCTCCACCGCTTCATCCATCCTCCTTTAAATATACAGGACGCATAAAGCTTCCTTGGGGAAAAGTATAGTTTTGGGTGCGGAAGGGATAGGTTATCTCCCCTTCGTAATACCAGGGGTCCTCGGGATGGGCAGGGTTTTTAATTACATGAAAGCTTTGGGCAGGCATAAAACCCTGGGACAGTAAGAAAGCCTTCTCCCCCTTCTCATTTTCACAAACATCCGTTACCAGCACCACATGGCCGGGGCTTCCCCCTTTGATAAAAATATCCCCTGCCTGCAGCTGGGAAAGCTCCAGCGGTTCCGCCTCCCTCTCCATAGATAAAGTGGAGGAATAGGCAAAGACAATACGCAGATACTTTCGAAAGCTCTCCTCTCCCCCATCCGGCTGGGCTGTCTGCTGCCACTGGGGGGTATCCCCCAAAAACCGCACCCGGTATCCCTGCCGCCACTTGGCAAAATCACATACAAAGCCGTCTACAAAATGAAAGCGGATCCGGTCTTCCTTCCCGGATTGATACAGATACTCTGCATAGATCCGCATAATGCTGTCAGCGCATTGCTGCAGATCCTCTTCTCCTACCTCCATGGAAAAAACAGCAGCATGGCCACTTCCTCCCTTTTCTCTTTTGTCAAAATAAAACACCGGGGTGCCATCAGGCTCCATGGGATACCGGCGTAAAAAAAGGGCAAAGCTCCCCTCGGAAGCCTCCACCCGGGTGTACCCCGCCGGCGGGATCATACGTTCCTGCAAAGTGGTTCCCTCTGGATTGATAAAATCAGAAAGGGAAGGGGCTCTCCCCTTTGTCTCCTCCTGTGTCGTTTCTACAACCCTTGTCTTGGAGACAGAGTCCAGGCTTTGATCCGGAGATCCCCCCTGGGTGCAGCCTGCTAGAACAAGGGCCAAGCCCCCCATTATGAAAATCTGCTTCCATTTCATATCTGCTCCTTTCCAAAGATTCTAAAGGGACATCCCTTGCAAGAACCATCCCGCTCTGAAACTCCGATAGAAAAAAACGGCCCAAACCCCTGCAGCATCAAGGATCCAAGCCGTTTTTCAAAAGCGGAAACGGTGGGATTCGAACCCACGTGCCCTTGCGGACAACCTGATTTCGAGTCAAGCTCGTTACGACCACTTCGATACGTTTCCCCATACATCACAACGGATCTGTGCCGCCCAAGGCAGCATATTTTCAGCAGATCCGTGCAGCTTCGCCGGGGGCTGCTATTGTAAACAGCAGACATCCCTGCTGTTTACAATAGACAGAAAGCCCTGCCAACGCTACTATCATACAAAATTCCAAAGAAAACTGCAAGCTATTTGGCTTTTCCCTGATTGGCCACCGCATTCATTCTGGCAGCAATTTCCTCCTGATTTCCAAGGTACCTCTTATCCACCACCTTGCCCTCATCTGTCAAGGTATAAACCAACGGCGTTCCTGTGGGAACATTGACCTGGAGAATTTCTTCCTTGCTGAGGGAATCCAAATACATAATCAAAGCCCGAAGGGAATTGCCATGGGCGGCAATCAGTACCCTTTTTCCTTCCAGAATCTTTGGCAGAATCTCCTCTTCATAGTAGGGCACCACCCGTTCAATGGTCTCTTTTAAACTCTCTGTCAAGGGCAAAATGGCAGGATCTTCCCCTCTGTAGGCCGGAGAGTGGGCAGGGGTTCTCTCGTCTGCAGGCTCCAAAGCCGGAGGCTGAATGTCAAAGGAACGTCTCCAGATTTTTACCTGCTCCTCACCGTACTGCTGCGCCGTTTCAGACTTATTCAGCCCCTGCAGGGCTCCGTAATGACGCTCGTTCAGCTTCCAGGTTTTGGTCACCGGCAGCCACTCCCTGTCCATGGCCTCCAGCACATGGTTCAGGGTATGAATGGCTCTCTTTAAATAGGAAGTATAGCAAAGATCAAAATCAAAGCCCTCCTCCTTTAATAATTTGCCGCCGCTTTGGGCTTCCCCAACTCCCTTGGGGGTCAAATCCACATCGGTCCAGCCGGTAAAGCGGTTTTCCAGGTTCCATGCACTTTCCCCGTGACGGATCAAAACTAATGTTTTCATAAATCGGTCTCCTTTGACTCAACAAACAAAAATTGCAAACAAATTACCTTCTTATCATACCCTTACTTTACATCATTTTCAATAGTCCCCCCCCCCAATACATAACCTTTTTCATCATAAAACACCGCCGCCTGTCCCGGTGTCACCGCCCGGACTTTTTCATCAAATTCCGCCAAAAGCCTCCCCCCCTCCAGGGGATACAAGGTACAGGGGGCCCCTTTGTGGGAATAGCGGATCTTTCCCAGGGCCCGCATTCCTTTTTCAAAGCCTTCCACTGCCATGGCATTGAGCTTCCCGGCAATCAATCCCCGGGAAAACACATCCTCGTTTTCTCCAATCACCACCTCGTTGGTCTCGGGACGGAGCTCCGTCACAAAAACCGGATGTCCAAAGGCCATCCCCAGCCCCTTTCTCTGGCCGATGGTATAATGAATGATTCCCTTGTGCCGCCCCAAAATCTCACCATCCTTAGTAACAAAATTTCCTGCCGGACATTTTTCTCCCATCTCCCTTTCCACAAATCCGGCATAGTCCTGGTCTGTAACAAAACAGATTTCCTGGCTGTCCGGCTTATTGGCCACCTCCAGGTTGATTTCCCTGGCGATTTCCCGGATCTCCTCCTTGGTATAGTCCCCCACCGGCATCAAAGTTTTGGAAAGCTGCTCCTGGGTAAGGGCATACAGGGCATAGGTTTGGTCTTTGGCGGCTGTTTTGGAGGTGCGGATGGAAAAACGGCCATTGGCTGATTTCTCAATCCTGGCGTAATGCCCGGTGGCAATACAATCCGCCCCCAGCATTATGCTTTTAGTTAGCAGACTTTCCCATTTTACATGGCGGTTGCAGGCAATACAGGGGTTGGGGGTTCTTCCCAGACTGTATTCCTTTACAAAATAGTCAATCACATTTTCCTGGAATTCCTGCTTAAAATTGATTACATAATAGGGAATCCCAATATCCCGGGCCACTCTCCTTGCCTCCTCCACCGCCGTGAGGCTGCAGCACCCCCCTGGATTGTCCTGGATCTCCTCTTCACTTTGCCAAATCTGCATGGTCACCCCCATAACATCATATCCGGCTTTTTTTAAAAGACAGGCTGCCACAGAGGAATCCACCCCTCCCGACATTCCCACTATTACCTTTTTCTTTTCCATGGTTGATCTTCCTGGAGGCTGAATCCCCGGAAATATTTAAGAAAGGCTTTGCACTGCATCAATCATCCTTTCCATCAGGCCGATGCGGTTGAGGACCGTGATTAAATAAAATCCGTCCACATAGGGAGCGATGCGCTCCGCCATTTCCTTTGAAATCTCCAGGGCCAAATCCTCCCCTTCCTCTCTGTTTTTTCCAATGTAGCGCTCCACCAGCTCATGGGAAATATGGATGCCATTAACTTCATTTTGCATAAACCGGGCATTTCTTTCACTAATCACCGGGATAATGCCTCCCAAAATTTTGGCAGGCAGGGTTTCCTTTGCCAGCCGAATATTTTCCACTCCCCGCTGGGAAAGGACAGGCTGGGTCAGGAAAAGACTGATTCCCTTTTCACATTTATCCAAAGCCCGCTGCAGCTCAATCTGGAAATTTCTGGCATTAATGTTCAATGCTCCTGCAATCCCCATGGGGTGGGCAAAAACCTCCTGGTTTAGGGAGCTGATAAAATGGGCAAATTTCCGGGAGTTAAACTGAAATACACTGCGCACCTCGTCCCTGGCTCCATTGGGAATGGGGTCCCCGGTAATCACCAGTACATTGCGGATGCCCTCTGCATAAATGCCCAAAAGCAGGGCTTTAGATGCATTGATATTCCGGTCTCTGCAGGTCATATGAGGCATAACATCAAAATCCAGATCCCGTTTTACCCTGCAGGCCAGCAGACAGCTGTCCATTCTGGCTCTGGCAATGGGACAATCTGCAATGGTGAGAATATCCGCCCCCTTTGCCTGGATTCTGGCAGCGCTTTCCATAAACTTTTCATGTTCTGCATCCTTGGGGGAATCCAGCTCCACTGCAATCACCTTTTTCCCCTGGTTTAACTTCTCCCAAAGGCGGTTCTCTCCCCTTTTTGTATCCTGGGTCTTCCTTTCCTTCCCTGCTGTGCCTGAAGACAGAATCCCCGGCTGGGACAGCCCTTGGGACAGCAGCTTTATATGCTCCGGCGTGGTGCCGCAGCAGCCCCCGATCATGGAAATTCCCATAGACAGAGCCTCCTCCATTTGTCTGGCAAAGTACCAGGCTCCTCCGTCATAAAAGGTGCGGTTGTTTCGCACTGCAGGATAGCCTGCATTGGGCATGGCCAAAAGATAAAGCCCTCTCCCCTTAAGCTCCCTTAACAGAGGCAGTATATGACCGGGACCCAACACACAGTTTAACCCCACCGCCTCAAAATGTCCTGACTGGATGATATCTTCCACCATGGTTTTATAAAAATTCCCCTCTCTGGAATAGCCGTCGGGCATAACACCAAAGGAGGCGGCCAAAAAAGCCCGGGGGTAGCGGCTCTTTAGCACCGCCCCGGCCTGGATGATGGCCGAAGCAGAGCTCATGGTTTCAAACAGCAAATTTTCACATCCTTTTTTTAAAAAAATCTCTCCGATTCGAATGTATTCCTCTACAGCCTTCTCTTCACTTTGTCCCTCCAGGGGGCCCATATCCCCAAAAACAAAGACCTTTTCCCCTGCTGCCTCCTGGGCAATTTCAATCCCCCTTGCAACAATTTCCTCCTGGAGGGCCCTGTCTCCCCCCAGACTGCTTTCCGATACACAAAAGGTGTTGGTCAAAACAGCCCCGGCCCCGGCCTGGATATACTCCCGGTGAATCTCTAAAATCAACCCGGGATTTTTGAGATTGGCCATTTCACAGCCATAGGGAAGATCCCCCTTTTTGGCCTCAAAATAGGTGCCCATGGCCCCATCCAGCAGTAAAGTATGTTTTTTTAAATAGTCACGAATATTCATAGTTTCCTTTCACTTTTCAGAAAGCGTGGATGCACCCTGGGAATTTCCCTAGCCTAGCACCGCCTTTGCAATATCCACAGAGCTTCTGGCATCCGGGGCATAGAAATCCGCCCCCATTTCATCGGCATACTCCTTGGTGAGTACGGCTCCCCCTACCCAGACCTTGCAGTCTTTGTCCACTGCCTTTACAGCCTCAATGGTGGCCTTCATGGCCGGAAGGGAGGTAGTCATCAAAGCCGAAAGCCCCACCAGCTTCACCTTTTCCCGTTTCACTGTGTCAGCCACCCGTTCTATATCCACATCCCGGCCCAGATCAATCATTTTGTACCCGTAATTTTCCAAAATCACCTTTACAATATTCTTTCCGATATCGTGAATGTCCCCCTTGACGGTGCAAACCACTATTTTCCCCTTGGATACGCCCCCTTCTCCCTTTTTTGCAATTTTTTCCTTGATCAATTCAAAGGCAGCGCTGGCGGCATTGGCGGCATTAATCAGCTGGGGCAGAAAAATCACCTGTTTTTCATACAGCTCCCCCACCTTATCCAGAGCAGGAATCAAGTATTCATTAATCACCGTCATCTCTGACTGGGTTTCCAACAGTCCCCTGGCCAAATCAGCGGTTTTTTCCTTTAATCCCTTTAACACCGCCTCCTCAATGGTATCCTTCCCCCCCTCCTGACGCTCTCCTGCAGCTGAGGT
>ERZ773067.2095-NODE-2095-length-10241-cov-8.712645_pt1 | contig 10241 bp, 8 predicted proteins | sample MGYA00580622_ERZ773067 | MGnify/ENA primary metagenome ERZ773067 (study PRJEB29015, sample SAMEA2737998) | human oral metagenome | biome: human oral; feature: human-associated habitat; material: dental | place: China | collected 2113 ...
GAATATGATGAGCATGTATGGCTTTCACTTAAAAATGCTCAAAAGCTTGTTATGGATATAGAGGCTAATATAGAAAGTCTTGATCCTGACAATGCTGCCGATTACGCTGCTAATGCAGATGCTTATGTAAAAAAACTTGAAGAACTTGATAAAGAGTATAAAAAAGCGGTGGACGAGTCAAGTCTTAAGTACATTCTGGTTGGAGACAGATTCCCGTTCAGATACCTGGTTGATGATTACGGATTAAAGTACAGTGCGGCTTTTGTAGGTTGCAGTGCAGAAACTGAAGCAAGTTTTGATACAATAACCTTCCTTTCAGGAAAACTTGATGAATTGGGTCTTAAGAATGTGGTTACTATAGAAAATTCCGACCAAAAAATAGCAAAGACAATAATAGAGAATACAAAAAATAAGGACCAGGGACTGGTAGTGCTTAATTCATTGCAGTCCGTAAGTCAAAAAGAAATAGATGGAGGACTTACGTATCTTTCGGTTATGAAGGATAATTTGGAAGTACTTAAAAAAGCACTTGCAAATCAGTAATTCTGCAATTTGGATAAGAGGTTTATATGTCATACATTAAATGCAAAGACTTATCGGTAGGCTATGACGGTAATATAGTCAGCCAAGGAATTAATTTTAATTTGGAAGCCGGTGATTATTTATGCATAGTTGGAGAAAACGGTGCCGGTAAGTCTACTTTAATGAAAACCATGCTCGGTCTGCTCCCGAAATTATCGGGAGAGCTGGAGTATGGTGAGGATTTAAGTAAGAGTGATATAGGTTATTTACCGCAGCAGACGCTTTTACAAAAAGATTTTCCGGCTTCGGTTTGGGAGATAGTTTTGTCGGGGCATATAGGTAAGGGCAGCCTGTATTACAGTCGCATACAAAAGCGAATAGCCAGAGAGAATATGGAATATATGTCGATATCAAATTTAGCAAATAAGTGTTATATGGATCTGTCGGGCGGACAAAAGCAAAGGGTACTGCTTGCCAGAGCACTTTGTGCCACATCCAAGCTTATATTGCTTGATGAGCCGGTAACAGGTCTGGACCCTAAGGTTACAGCAGATTTTTACAGTCTTGTAAAAAAACTGAATGATGACGGTATATCTATAATAATGGTTTCTCATGATATAGACAGCAGCATAAAATATGCAAGTCATATACTGCATATAGCTGAAAAACAATTGTTTTTTGGAGAAACAAAAGACTATATGAACAGTCAGGCATATAAAATATTCGGAATTATAGAAAACAGCAGGTAGAGTATGGGTATATTGAATATTATAGAGAAGTTAAGATTTTACATGAGCTATCCGTTTGTTGTATATGCTTTGGTTGTAGGAGTATTTATAGCACTTTGTTCTTCTCTTTTTGGAGTAAGTTTAGTTTTAAAAAGATTTTCATTTATAGGAGACGGACTGTCTCATGTGGCTTTTGGAGCGATGTCGGTGTCAGCGGTATTAAACCTTGCAAATGATACCCTGCTCACAATGCCTATAACTATTTTGGTGGCAATTATCCTTCTTAAGCTTGGAGATAATGCCAAAATCAAAGGAGATGCTCTTATTGCAATTTTGTCGGTAGGCTCACTTGCAATAGGCTATATGCTTGTCAATATGTTTTCATCCTCTGCCAATGTATCGGGTGATGTATGTACAAGTCTTTTCGGCTCTACATCAATACTTACACTTACTAAAACGGAAGTTATAGTTTGCATTACTATGTCGGCAGTGGTAATATCTTTATATATGATATTTTACAATAAGATATTTGCAATTACCTTTGATGAAACATTTGCCAAGGCAACAGGAGTTAATACAGAAAGGTACAACCTTTTTATAGCAATTATTATAGCTATAATTATAGTGCTTGGAATGAATCTTGTAGGCTCATTACTTATTTCAGCCTTAATAGTATTTCCGGCACTTTCCGCTATGAGGCTGATGAAGACCTTTAGGGCGGTGGTTATATGTTCGGCAGTTATGTCAATAATATGTGCCTTACTTGGTATATTATCATCCATGCTTTTATCAACCCCGGTAGGCTCTACAATAGTACTTGCAAATATTATATTGTTTATATTATCAAGTATTATAGGGAAGGTGATTAGATAATGTTTTTAAAGAAATTATGTGCTTATTGCTTACTTACACTTATAACCGCAACCGTTTTATCTGCCTGTGCCACCCCAAGAAAGGGAATACTTCCAAGCAACAATGTGTCTGCAATAATGGAATCTAAAATAGCTCAGGAAGGCGAAAGTGAAACAAGCTCTGCTATACAAGAAAGCAGCAGTGAATCTGCTAAAACAAGTTCTGCTGCCGAGACTACGGTTAATCCGCTTTTACCTGAGTTAAAGCCTACCAATAAAGACGGTATAGATTATGACCTTACAGCTATGGACGGAGACCTGGTATATGCCAGTGTGTACCAAATGATGGTGGAACCGGAGGCTTTTGAGGGCAAGGTGATTAAGATATCCGGCAGATACTATGCAAGTTTCTACGATCCTAATAACAGGTATTATCATTATGTTATTATAGAGGATGCCATGGCTTGTTGTGCCCAGGGTATGGAATTTGTTTGGGATGACGGCAGCCATGTATATCCGGATGAATATCCTAAAGATAACAGCTATGTTGAGGTTGTGGGTACATTTGAAACCTATACGGAAACTGACGGACAGATTTATTGTAGATTAAAGGATGCAAGTTTTAAAGTCTTGGAAAATAGTACTGAAGATTAGGTACAGAAAAGATTTTCATAAAGACTGCCACATTAAGAAAAATTCACTTAATGTGGCAGTTTTTTTGTATTACAGGGCATCAGCCCTGCCTGATTGGAATAACAGACTGTAAACTTATAGTTAATTACCTTAAAGGGTAGGGGTAGAAGGGCAAATTACGTATGATACCGTATATAAGCAGCATAATTATAATAATTATCAGAATTATATTCTCTCCCCTACTTATCTTAGTCCGACCTGATTTCAGATATCTAAGTGTAAAAAAAAGTATGTATATGGCAAAAAAAGGCATAAGAACTGCAAGTAACTGATTATATCTAAAAGCAAGCCCGAAGTCACCATGCATCATAGCTATGCCCATTCTTGTAACACCACAGCTTGGGCAGTTCAGTCCGGTTATAAGCTTAAAGGCACAAGGAACCGGTATATGAAAACTCATAGCCAAAAAGCAGGTCAAGGCGAAAAGAAGTGCCAGACCTGCTGTTTTTAATACTTTTTTAATACGTATTGCCATCGCCGTACTTCAGAGGAACAATAGTATTGATATCTGATTGAATAAGTGCCAAAGACACTATTACAAGACCGAATATCGGTAATATACAGTAAAGAGTACCTGAGTTTGAAGGATATAAGCCTACAGCACGTTTTACTCTGTCAAGCCTCTCACCGGCATTGTATAACCAAATCATCATATAAATACCGCAAGTTATAAATGAAAGTAAGAATACAACCGCACCTGATGTTGCTTCAGGCTCGTCACACAAGTAATTAACTTCATTTACGAGGCAAATATTCCAATAAATGCCGTATATACCACAAGTAACAATAGTTAAAATAATAGCTAGAGCAAGATCCCTTTGTTTTACCATACCCATAAAACTTCCTTTCTATAAATATTTATGTAAATTATTATAATTCATATATATTTATTAGACAATATGAGTAAATAAAAGTTAAAAAATATAGATATAAAAAAGATATAAAAGTAACAAAAAATATATATAGAACTAAGAAATCAAGACCGGATGAAATAATTGTTACGGTTCGGGCGGGTCATTTATCTTTGTCAAAAAAACTAATAATATTATTATAAAAACTATACTTCCGGGTAGTGTTTTTTTATTTGGAATTTATTAGAATGTTATAGTTGGGAGAAAAAATATGTTAAGCAGTCAAAGAAGAATAAATAAAACTATAAGTTTTATATTATGTTTGGTAATGATTTTTTCAGTAAGTATAAGTGCTAAGGCGGAAAGTGGAAGTTGGCAATCAGATGGTAGAGGTTGGTGGTATAAATACCAATCGGGAGGATATCCTGCTAATGCATGGTTACAGTCAAACGGACATTGGTACTATTTTAATAAAGACGGATATATGGTTCAAAGTGACTGGGTTTTATCAGATGGTAAATGGTATTATATGGGAGAAGACGGAGCCATGTACGTAAATACCGTAACACCGGGGGGATATTATGTATTGGCTGACGGTGTATGGACAGGCAGCTTAGGCTCAACTATAAATACATCAAGTGAAGGCGTATTAAAGGCGGTTTCATTTGCGGAGAACTTATTAGCCTTAGAGCAGTATAGCGGACGAAATGTTACTATTAAATATACTTCTATAGATAAAATTAATAATATGTTGTGGCTGGCAAACAGGTATAAAGATTCAAGACTTAGAGAGTCGGGAAACTACTTTGTTATGAATGTGGAAGATGCCAAGAGGATGATATGGGAAGTATTCGGAATCGTCGGCATAGATGATGAGCAAGCCATGCAAATAAAAGGGAGTGATATGTATTATAATCTTGTAAACTTTAGAGGCGATGCAGGAGTCTACGAGTTTAAAGCTCCAAGTTATGCAGCTTTGGAAGAAGGTACAAAGATAAGAATTAAAGGTGATCTATATGATCGCTCTTCAGGATCTTATGCAGGCGAGTACACTATTATTCTCGAGACCCTTGGAGCGGCTGAAGGGTATTTTGGAGGATATTGTTTCTCAAAATTAACTACGGAGTTTAAGTAATAATGAGTGCCTTTTAAGTGTACAGGACAGGCTTTATCAGTATTTTTCCGGAAAATAATATCATCAAAAACATAAAAACAGTACTTTTGGGTACTGTTTTTTTTGTTAATAAATGCTAAACTTAAATCAAGAAATTGTATGATAAAGTAATAAATGCTATAGATAGGGGGAGATAATCAGCATTAAGTTGAAAGTAAAATAAAAACAACAAAATAAAATTGAAACGAAGGAGATATGTATTGATGAAAAAAATATTTACAAAAACATTGGCGGCGATATTAACACTTTCTCTGCTGCCACTACCTAATACTACAGTGAGTGCATATGCTGCCGGTGACACGGGGCAGTATGTATCAAGTGATGATGTAAATGATAACCTCACAGGAAATTTGATAAAAGCCAGCGCAAGTGATGCTGAACAAAATGATAATTCAGATTTCATGCCTACAAATATTGAAGAAAGTTTTTCTGACAGAAGTTTAATTGAAGAAGGGCTGGAGCGCTTCGATGTGTCAGAGGTATCCCTTGATGAATATGAGCTTGACTACGGTGCAAGGCACGGAATAAAGTCTGACAGTAAAATCAAGACTTTTAATTTGGGTAGAAAAAATGATCCTATAAGCCCTCTATATGACAGAAAAAGCAGAAGAAGGATGAGGAAAATAATAAGAGGCAGTTCAGACCTAACACGTTATATTGCCGAGCAATTAACTTTCGGTGTAACACCGATTAGAATTGACAAGAACTTTTCTGAAGAAAATCCCTATGTTACAACAGATGATATATGGGGTGCAATAAGGGAAGCAAGCTGGCAAAATCAGCTGATTATGGAAGAGGATTCTTTTCCTTATCCTGCTGAAATTGGTGGTAGAATTAAAAATTTATTACAATATCCAAATGAATATGGTAGTGTAGAATATTATACCTTTGAAGTTAATTATACCTATCCTAATATAGCTCAAAGAAAGGCTAAGCAGCTTGAATTGCTTGATAAGGCGGAAGAGATCATAGATGAAATAGGAATATACTCTGACGGTACAAGAATAGCAGAAGTATATGCTATTAATAATTATATAATAGACCATGCATACTATGATGATGATACCTATGATGACAGCAGGGGTATAAGAGTTATGAATACGGATTCAAGAAAGGCATATGGAGTATTGATTAACGGAAAGGGAGTATGCACTTCCTATGCAAGAGCCTTTCAATTGGTGATGATTATGGCAGGATTCCACTGCCTTGTAGACGGAGGAGATGCGGAAATATGGTCTTCAGAGCCTGCACCGCATGCATGGAATTTGGTATATACAAGAGATGATAAATATCTTATGGTAGACCCTACTTGGAATGATGATGATAATGTTATAAATGTTCCAAGAAATACTTTCCTAATGATACCTTATAATAACACTTACAGATTGAGAAGAAGTGATAAGAGGACTTTTGCCAATAGAGGAAAGTATAAGTGGGCAGATCTTGCCTATAGCGATAATTATGGTTTTGACTATATGAATTATGTAGGAAAGTATTGTGAATCGGATCGGCTTGATCAACTGTTATTAGCCTATGTACAGAAAGGATATTTTCCCGACTGTATAAGATATGAAGGCTATATGGATGATAGTAAGTTGGTTAGAGAGATTAATCAGTTTTTAGATAATTTACCGAATAATTCCTATTGGGAGGGCTTTACAGTCAGAAGATTATGGGATCCTACAAAGCCTAAGTATGTAATTTTAAGGTTAAAGGAGAATGAGAACAGGGTTAAATTAACCAAGCGTGGATATTATGAAATAGTTGATGACGGAAGCGGACATTGGATAGATAAAGAAATGGAGTATGACGGTCCAAGAGGTACAAAACCCGAGCCTGAACCCGAAATAACCGATGAAGAAAGACGTGAGGATGAAGAAGAGGCAAGAAGACAGGAAGAAGAAAGAAGACAGGAAGAGGAACAAAGAAGGCAAAACCAAGGTTCCGGCGGCGGTTCACGCTCCGGAGGCGGCGGTGGTGGCGGCGGCTCACGTTCCGGCGGCGGAGGTGGCGGCGGTTCACGTTCCGGCGGTAGCGGTTCAGGTTCCGGTGGTGGTAATACTAAGAAAGATAATAATTCATCAAGCGGTTGGAAACAAGACTCCCGTGGTTGGTGGTATCAAAATACAGACGGCTCTTATCCACGTAATGCCTGGGTTAAGATAGGTGGCTCATGGTATTTATTTAATGCATCAGGTTATGCTGCTACAGGTTGGCAAAAGGTCAACGGACAGTGGTACTATATGAACTCAAGCTGTGCCATGATAACAGGTTGGGTAGGCGATGGCGGTAAATGGTACTATATGAGTGAAGGTGGTGCTATGACAACCAATGCCTGGGTAAAAAGTTTAGGAAAGTGGTATTACGTAGGTGGAGACGGTGCTATGCTTACCAATACAAGAACACCTGATGGCTATATGGTAAAGGCGGACGGTTCTTTATAGTGTGTTAAAGGAAGTGGATATAAAACCGGTGCTCTTACTAAGTACAGCATTAATGAGAAATAAAAATCAATATAAAATATAGGGGGAAGTTATGATCAAAAGAAGTAAGTTAAGATTTTATTCTCTTATTTTATCGCTATTGTTGCTTTTTTCCGGCATTACAGGATGTACAAAGCAGGCTGCTGAAAGTAAAACTAAAGGTAATACGGAATTAAGTTCTAATGATAATGCACTTAAAGCTGCCAATTTGGCAGTATCCAATAATCTTGAGTCATTGGATACAAAGAAGGAAGCTGCCGATGCAGAGTCTAATTACGAGTATGCCAAGGAGATATTATTCTGGCAGCCTGATCAAAAGTTGGAAGTTACAAGCAAGTCTAAACTGGATAGTCTTAAGGTAGATGATAAGATACCGGCAGTTCAGTTTTTTCTTGATGATAAACTTACTATAGAGATAGAAACAAAATATGAACATGAGGCACTTGCAGATAATAATCAAAAGTATACAATCTATCCTAATGTAAATGGTGTATATGCAACAGGTAATCTCTATTATTATGAGGATACTGAAACCGGAGACAGCAAGCAAAATATCAAAGAGGCGATTCGTCTTCGTGGCGGCAGCGTCGGCTGGAGCTCCGGAGATATTATATACATGCTTCAAAATGTAAACTTTGAAACAGGAGAAAAGCTTAGTAAGCCCATAGTAACAACCATTGTTATGGATAGGGAAGAAAGGCAAGCTCTTACACCGGAATACTATGTTAATGATAACGGTGAGTTTTATGCACAGTGGGATCCGGTAGAAGGTGCCGATGCCTATGCAATAGTTTCTTATTACAAGATGCCGGATATGGATAGGCTTGATGAGATGATAAAAGAAAATAATGAAAAGGCTAAACAGCATGAAAAAGATGCCGCACCGGATGACCCGCTTGTTATAAATGAACTAAAAATTGAAGGAAGTGAAGACGATGGTGAAGATGACGGTGGAGCTAATATATTCTATATGGAACATTCAATGTCAAGTGTTGTTGACATAGTCAGTGATACAAAATATTCCATAAATGAAGCTGATTTTGATGATGAACGTACAAAAAAGAGGGCAGAAGCCGGTTATGTAACTTCTTCACCTAGAGATATACAAACGTCTCTTTTACCGGAATCTACAAGATATCTTGCCGTAGTTGCATTAAAAAAAGGTACGGGGACTGACGGTTCAGAAGCTGATCCGGTTGTAGATGAGGCTTTTTCAGAATTGATTAAAGAATTGAGTGAAGGGCTTAAAGAACCCGGGTATTTTGCAATAGAAGAAAGTCCTTTGTATGATTTTAATGCTTTGGCACAGAAAGTTCCAATCAGTATAAGGAAACATGAAAGTGAGTATCCTTCTACAAGTAAGTTTACCGTGGATAAAGCCGGCGATATTGCAAGTTTTATCTATGTACAAATGACGGATGGAAGTATCAGAAAACATAATTTAGAATACATGGATGAATATACCGTAGAAACAAAGGATGTAGATGAGGATGATAGTAAAGAAACAATGCAGGAGGTACTTTCCGTAAAGGTAAAGGTGAAAAATACACCGTTTTACTTTAAGTATAATATTAAGGAGTTTGATAAGGCTAACCCTGATAATGATATAGAAATTATAAAAAATACCTTTGCCGAAACTGTAAAGTTTAAAGCGGATATGGAAGAATATCCTTCTAAAGCTCCTATAGTTAAGATTGATAAGGTAAATAAGACTATAAGTTTTATAGTTGACAAAGAAAAGAGGTTCTATAATTCATCATTAAATGGGAAAGATGACCCTACAAGCAATAAGCCATTAACCACCTTGGCTATCAGTTCCGTGGAGTCTGACGGAGGTTTAAGTGCATACAGTGATGCTGAAAGGTCGGAGTGCTTACCTGAAACTGTGATCGCAAGTACTAAGATGTCTGAAGAGATAGCTTGGGCTTTGACGACAGGGCAAAAAGAATTTGTATTAAATTATAATACAAGTAGTAGTGAAATAGCCGCTGCCATACAGGAGGCCTGCTGGCAAAATCAATATATATTGGAACTTGATTATCCTGAAGGAAATATAAAAAGACAGAATGACGGAAGTTACCTTGTTGAAATGGACTACTTTATTTCCGATATCAATCAAAGAAAAGAAATGCAAAAGGCAATGAAGGCTAAGGCAACATCAATCCTAAAAAGCCTTGAAGGCAAGTATTCAAATTCACTTGATTTTCTTTATCAGGTTAATAAATACATATGTGATAATGTAGAATATGATTGGGATACTATAGGAGACGGAGATATAAAAGAATCAACCACAAGGACGGCATATGGACCCTTAGTAGAAGGAAAAGCTATATGCAGCGGCTACTCAAGGGCGTTTCAGCTTCTAATGACTATGTCGAATTTCAACTGTTTTGTAGATGGCGGAGTTACTCCGGGAGGAGGGCATGCTTGGAATATTGTAAAAACTAAAGACGGTTATTATATGGTGGACTGTACATGGAATGATGATTCGGAGGCATCGAATTTGTACCTTATGGTTCCCGAGGAGATATATTATAAAAATCATCAGTCGAAAAGAATTTGTATTACAGAAGATACAACACTTGGAAGAATAAATTATGCATATTCAGGTGGAGAATATGATTATCTTTCTAATATAGGTAAGGCTGTAACACTTAATGATCTTGATAATGGATTATATGCTTACGGTTCTTATGGTTATTGTCCGAATTGGCTTAGAGTGTATGACTTTAATGCTGATATAAATCCATACTTACAAAATGTTGCGGATGCTTTATCAAGTGAATTAGGCAATTCGGTTACTTATAATGCCACGTGGAAAGACCAAGATCCGGGCATTGTAGAATTCAACAGCCCACAGCTAAATGTAACGGACAAAAACTACGGAGAAAAGATAGAATAGTATTATAAAAAACTATAATCTCTTTGATATTTTGGAT
>ERZ773067.2103-NODE-2103-length-10205-cov-2.362266_pt1 | contig 10205 bp, 7 predicted proteins | sample MGYA00580622_ERZ773067 | MGnify/ENA primary metagenome ERZ773067 (study PRJEB29015, sample SAMEA2737998) | human oral metagenome | biome: human oral; feature: human-associated habitat; material: dental | place: China | collected 2113 ...
CATCTCAGAAATATGCAAAAGACCGTCTGCACCTCCCAGGTCAATGAAAGCGCCGAAATCTGTTACATTCTTTACGGTTCCCTCCACCACATCTCCCGGTGTGATCCTTTCAAACAGAGCCTTCTTTAACTCATTCTTCCTGGCAACCAGAATCTGTTTGCGATCACCAATGATTCTCCTTCTGCGAAGGTTGAACTCCGTGATGACAAACTCCACCTCCTGATCCTTATACTTGCTCAGATCCCTTTCAAAGGTATCGGAAACAAGGGAAGCAGGAATGAATACTCTGGACTCGTCCACCATAACGCTCAAGCCCCCATCCAGCACCTGCACCACCTGACCGGTGAGAATCTCATGATTGTTGAAGGCCTCTTCCAATTTCCTGTTGCCTCTGTCTACTGCCAATCTCTTGTAGGAAAGCACTACCTGACCTTCGCCGTCGTTAATCTTTAAAACCTTGGCTTCCATCTCGTCACCAATATTCACAACAGAACGAAGATCAACATTATTATCGTTACTATACTCACTGCGGGTAATGATCCCGTCGGACTTAAATCCAACATTCAGGATAATCTGATCTTCCTTAACATCAATTACCTTCCCGGTAACAACCTCGCCTGTGTGTAAAGTCTTAAATGTTTCATCTAACATTTGTTCAAAACTTTGATCTGACATAATTTTGAACCTCCTCAATGATATGTTTTGGGGTTGATGCCCCTGCCGTAATGCCTACACGTTCTACAGAAAGTAAAGCTCTGGTATCCAAATCATCAAGCGTCTGAATGAAAATAGTATTTTCACACTCTTTTTGACAAATTTCAACAAGTTTTGCCGTATTAGAGCTTTTTTTATCTCCAATAACAATCATCGCATCCACCTGGGATGCAATCTCACGAGCCTCAACCTGCCTTTCCTGTGTTGCATTGCAAATGGTATTAAAACAACTAACATCATACCCTAAATCTAAAATTTTATCAATGATTTCTTGAAATTTATTATGATTAAAGGTGGTTTGAGCTACAATAGTTAACGCTTCCCTTTTGTCAATGCCCAGGGTAAGAAAATCCTCCAGGCTTTCTATGGCTGCGGTTTTCTCATCCCCCCAGCCCCGAATGCCCTCCACCTCCGGATGCACTGGATTTCCAACAATTATTACCCTTCTTCCCTTTTCCTGTTCCCGACTCACAATGGAGTGGATCTTTTTTACATAGGGGCAGGTGGCGTCCACAATCCTTTGTCCGCTTTTTTTACAGCTTTCATACACCTGCTTTCCCACCCCATGGGAGCGGATGATCACCGTTCCCTTTTCTAAACGGGGAAGCTCCTCCTCCCTTGCCAAAGAAACCCCTTTTCTCTCCATATCCTGCACCACTTCTGCATTGTGAATAATGGGCCCCAGGGTATATACCTTCTCCTTTTGTTTGCCTGCCTCCTGATAAACGGTATCCACCGCTTTTTTTACGCCAAAGCAAAAACCGGCGCTTTTTGCTAAAATAACTTCCATTCCTTCTCTCTGTTTTTTAATTCTAAAATCTTTGTCACAACCTCCTCCAGGGTAAGATGGGAGCTGTTAATCAAAACGGCATCCTCTGCCTGTTTTAAAGGACAATGCTTCCTGTGCATATCCCGGTAGTCTCTTTCTTCTATCTCCTGTTCAATCTGGAACAAATCCAGATCCAAATCGCTGTCCTTTTCCAAAAGCTCCCGGTATCGGCGCATGGCCCGCACTGACACAGAGGCAGTTAAGTAAATTTTTAAATCCGCATGGGGCAGCACACAGGTTCCAATATCCCTCCCATCCATTACCACATCCCCTGCTGCAGCCAGATTTCTTTGTATCCTGGTAAGCTTTGCACGCACCGATTCAAACTGGCTGATGGTACTGGCAGCATTCCCCACATCCTCCCTTCGGATCTCCGAAGAAACATCCCGTCCCTTTAGATAAATTTTCTGCATGCCCCTTTCATAAAGCAGGGTAAGTTCTATATCATCCAAATGGGAGGCCACGGTCTCCTCCCTTTGGTAATCCAGTCCTCTGTCAACAAAATAAAGGGCCATAGCTCGGTACATGGCGCCTGTATCAATATATATATAACCCAGTTTTTTACTAACCTCCCTGGCAATGGTGGACTTGCCTGCTCCAGCCGGTCCATCAATGGCTATACTATACATATCCTATGCTTCCTCCCGCACAAAATCCCGTAGACCAGGCAATTTGAAGATTATACCCTCCGGTATTGGCATCCAGGTCTAAAAGTTCTCCGCAAATATATAACCCGGGAAGGAGCTTAGACTCCATGGTTTTGGGATTAACTTCTCCAATATTGACTCCTCCCTTGGTGATTACTGCTTCATTATACCCTCTAGGGGAGGCTAAAGTAAAGTCCAGTCCCTTCAAAATCTTAATAAAATCGTAACGTTCTTTTTTGGTGATTTCATTCACTTTTTTCTCCGGATGGATTCCAGATTGAGTAATCACCAAATCAATCAGCTTTAGGGGCAATAACTTCCCCAGGGCGTTTTTAAACTGCTTGTTTTGAAATTCCTTAAAATCCCGCAGCAGCCTCTCATCCAGTTTTGCTTCGCTAAGTCCCGGCTTTAAATCAATTTTCAGATTGAGTTTTTTCTGCCGGATGGCCCCGGTGGCCCTGGCACTGGCGGAAAGCACAATGGGACCGCTGACCCCGAAATGGGTAAATAACAGTTCCCCCATTTCATCATAGAAAAGCTTTCCGTCAGCATAAAAGTATCCGTGGATATTTTTTAAAGCCAGCCCCTGAAGGCCTTTTACCCCTTCTCCTTCTGCATTAAAAGGAACCAGCGAAGGATATAAAGGGGTAATATGATGTCCTGCCTCTCTGGCAAAGCGGTATCCATCCCCATCGGAACCGGTGGATGGATAGGAAAGTCCTCCTGTGGCCAGTATCACCCCGTCAGCAAAAAGCTTCTTCCCCCGAAAAAGAATTCCTCTGCATCTGTTGTTTTCGATCCAAATCCCCTCTGCTCTGGCATGGAGGTGAATCTCCACCCCATACTCCTTCAGGATTTTTTCAAAGCCCCGGATCACATCCGAGGAACGGTCACTGACAGGAAATACCCGCTCTCCCCGCTCCACCTTTAAGGGAACCCCCGCCCTCTCCAGCATATTCATCACATCCCGGTTGGTACAGCTTTGAAAAGCGCTGTATAAAAATCGGGGGTTGGTTACCACATTCTTCATCACCTGATCCATGGGAGCGGCATTGGTCACATTGCACCGGCCCTTCCCCGTAATAAAAAGCTTCTTTCCCAGCTTTTCATTCCTTTCATAGAGGCACACAGTATGCCCCATCCCGGCGGCCTGGCAGGCAGCCATCATGCCGGCAGCCCCTCCCCCGATAACAATCACTTTGCTCATATTTACAGGGCAGCAGCGACGAAAATATCATAAATGGCCTTAATGGCCACCTCAAAGTCGCTTTCCTTCACCCCTACAATGATATTAAATTCGGAGGATCCCTGGTCAATCATCTTTACATTCACCCGCACATGGGCCAGGGCGGAAAAGATTCTGCCGGAGGTGCCCCGGGTGGCCTTCATACCCCTGCCCACAATGGCGATCAAAGCCAGGCCGGATTCCATTTCCACCGAATCCGGATGGACGGCCCGGTGAATCCCCGCCACCACCTGCTGCTCGTGCTCTTCGAATTCATCCTGATGCACCAACACCGTCATGGTATCAATGCCGGAGGGCATATGCTCTATTGAGATATCATTTCTGGCAAACACCTCCAGCACCTTATAGCAAAATCCCACCTCGGAATTCATCATGGCCTTGTCCACATTGATGGAGCAAAATCCCTTTTTTCCTGCTATGCCGGTGATGGTAAATCTGGGATTTTTGCAGGTGCTTTCCACAATCATGGTTCCCTTGTCCTCGGGCCGGTTGGTATTGCGGATATTAATGGGGATGCCCTCCTTTCGCACCGGAAAAATGGCATCCTCATGAAGCACACTGGCTCCCATATAGGCCAGCTCCCTTAACTCCTTATAGGTAATGGTTTCAATCACCTCCGGATCCTGGACAATTCTGGGATCCGCCACCAAAAAACCGGAAACGTCCGTCCAGTTTTCATACAGATCCGCATGGATGGCCTTGGCCACAATGGAGCCGGTCACATCGGATCCCCCTCTGGAAAAGGTATGGATTTTTCCAGTAGCATCCGAGCCGTAAAATCCCGGAATCACTGCCTTTGGAATTCCGGCCAGCCTTTCAGAAAGCTCCTTGTCTGTAGCCTCCCCGTCAAAGCTTCCATCCTCATGGAAAAAAATCACCTCTGCTGCATCCACAAATTCATAGCCCAGGTATTTGGCCATAATCATGGCATTTAAATATTCCCCCCGGGAGGCAGCGTATTCCTTTCCCGCCTTTTTTACAAAATTTTCCTCTATATTAGCAAACTCATGATCCAGATTTAAATTAAGCCCCAGACCGTCAATGATTTCCATATATCTTTCCCGTATCTTTTCGAATTTTTTTCTATAGGAAGCTCCTGCTGCAGCCGCCTCATAGGTTTCATACAGCAGATCTGTCACCTTCTCATCCTGGGAATTTCTTTTTCCCGGTGCAGAGGGCACCACATATCTTCTGGTTTTGTCCCCCCGGATAATCTCTCCCACCTTTTTAAACTGTCTGGCACTGGCCAGGGAACTGCCCCCGAATTTCACAACTTTCTTCATTCCATGCTCTCCTCAATGTATGATTGTCAAATATAGCAAATTTAAAACCTCTTTGGCAAGCGTTCCCAAAATCTTTGGATGCCTGGCCAAGAGGTATATTTTTAAGGGATTCGCAACTTGACGCTGCTTCCCCCCAGGTAGTACTCTATACTGTAATGGCACTAAAGCCGCGCCGGAAAAAAGGCGCCAGCCCCCTCTGGCATAGAGGATGCTGTAGAAAAAACTTTTTCATAGTTATGGGCAGAAGGGAGACAAAATCCTATGGAGCCAATAGAAAAAAACTATAAATATGATGCCTTTATCAGCTATCGGCACAGCAATCCGGATGGGGACATTGCCAAAGCTTTGCACAAGCTTTTAGAAACCTTCTCCCTTCCAAAGGAATTTAAAGATTCCGGGTGGCTTGGCCGATGCTTTATAGACAGAGAGGAACTTACCACCAGAGATTTAACGGACTCCATTGTGGAGGCCATAGGCCAGTCCCGTTTTTTTATCTGCGTTTGTTCCAAACAGACAAAATTATCCCCCTGGTGCCAAAAGGAAATGGAACTGTTTTGTAAAACCCATAGGGAGGAACAGGTTTTGGTTTTGCTGGTGGAGGGAGAACCCCGGGAGGTTTTCTTTGGCCCCCTGACCCGTTCAGACACCAACCGGGAATCCCTGGCTGCTGATATCCGTCCCCCCTCCCTTCGCCAGGGAGAGAATCTAGAATACGCCCTTCTTTCCAAAAAAGAACAGGAAATCTGCAAAGCCCAGGCCTTGAAGCTTTTAAAGGAAACGGAAATTTACCGGATCATGGCAGGAATGCTGGGAATCAGTTATGGGGATCTTAGACAGAGGGGACGGGAAAGAAGGATCCGCCTTCTGCTAAGAATCGGCAGCATGGTGTTGGCTGCCGCCCTTGTTTTTGCCCTTTGCATGTGGAATATGTATCGCCAGGCCCTGCGGGCAGAGCTTCGGGCCAGGCAGCAGACCGCCCTTATGGTATTCAATTATGCCGAGTCCTCTCTAAGGAAGGGAGACCGGATTTTATCCCTTTTGATTGCAGATAAAGCCATGGAGCTATCCTCTGATGCCATGGAAGAATCATCCTATCTCCATGCCCTGCAGTATTCTGTCCTAAACAGAGCGTTAATCCGGGAACCCTACAGCGGCATTTCCAGAATCTCCATGGGCAGGGAAAGCATACTGTATACCATCGTAGAAGAGGGAAAAAAGCTTTTGGTAATTGGAGAGAACAACACCGTGGAGCTGTGGGATATTGCCACAGGCAGAAAAGAAAAGAGCATAGATTCTCCCATTCCTTTGGTCAGTGTTGTAGCAGACCCCCGGGGAAAGACGATTGTATGCAACGCCTTTGACAGAAGCCTGCAGCTTTGGGATATGGAAAGTGAAACCTATACCCCTATTGGAACCTCAGGAGAACTATATTATACTGCCATGCGGATCACAAAAAATGGAAGGTTCCTTGTGGGAATGATGGACACCTCCCCTTCGGTGCGCTTTGATATCTGGGATATTTCTCAAAGAAAGCTGATTTATACAAAGGACTTTGAAGGTGATAACAAACCGGAATACGTGGTTTCTTCTGAGGATGGGGAAGCCATAGCCTATGTCCTGTCCGATGCTTCCCTTGTGGAAATGGATCTGAATACTTTAGAGGAAAGGCAGCTGCTGCCCCCGGAGGAAAAATTCATCTTTGGAAAGTCCCTTTTGTATTCCCAGGATGGAAGGTATCTGTACCGCTGCTTGAAGGATACACTGTATATCCTGGATCGGGAGAATCCTGGTGCTGTGGAAAAATTCCAGCTGTCCCGGCGGGCGTCCGGCCTTGCCTCCTATAAAGATCACCTGTATCTTTCTATTTTAGACGGATCCGGTTTTATGCTGTTTGATCTGAAAAGCAAAAAGGAAACCGGAACACTGATTGGAAAAAAAGCCTCCCTTTCCAACTTTGAAGTAAATCCTGCCAATGGAGATATGGTGGCCATCTGGTCAGACAACAGCGCCAGTATCTGGTATGACATTGACTATTCTTCCTGGGAAAATGCCCTTTCCAAAGAAATCACAGACATACAGGATGCTTCTTCCTTTGCAGATGGAGGGCGGTATCTGGTGCACTCTGCCACAGACAGAACGATTTTGATTTTGGATACCCAGGGCAATGCCAAGCATCATCCCTTCCAGGGAAGTCTGCTGGCCCAAAGCAGAAACTACCGATATACCCTGCATATAGATGATGAAAATCTCTATCTGTACGACGTACAAACTGGAGAGAAGAAGGGCCAAATGGAGAGACCGGAGGATTTCACCCCGGAGTTCCATGCTTTTGCCCTGAATAATACCGGCACCCTGATGGCTGTCAGCGATCTGGCCGGTGCCAATGTCCAGCTGGTGGATATTGCCACCGGCAATATCCTGGCTCTCACGCCTTCCAGGAAAACTACAGGAGAATATATCACCCTGTCCAGAATTGTATTTTCTCAGGATGACAAAACCATCTTTGCCGCTTTTTCTGACGGCAGGGTAGAAAGCTACCGCACAGACACTGGAGAAATGGCGGACTTTTCCCAGGATCTGGGAATGGACATTCAATCTTTGGTATTAAGCCAGGAGGATCAGTGGATTGCCATAAATACTGTGGATCATACCAGCCATCTGTTTGACATTTCCGGCGAAAGCCTGGAAAGCATTCCAGGGGAATGCTACAGTCTCTATGAGGAAAAGGGAGAACGGAAGGGAATCGGCGTGGCAGAGGACAATATCTTTCTCTATACCATGGGGAAGGGCATCCAGGTAATTCCCACCAATAATCTCCGGCAGGGAGGCGAAAGCGAAAGACTCAGCACCAACTCCATTTCACCGGACCGGCACTATCTCCTTACCAATGTGGCGGGAGGGGATACGGTTTTGACGGATGCTGCCACAGGGGCTTACATTAAAACCTACAGTTATCAGTCTGCATCCCAGGGAAAGGCCTACTTTACCCCGGAGGGAGAGGGGGTGCTGTATGACAGCCAAAAAGAGGGGGCGGTTCTGGAAAAGATCTATTCCCTGGAGGAACTGGAGCGTCTTTCCAGACAAACCCTGGGAGACCGGCATTTAAGCGATGAAGAACTGGAAAAAATCGGAAGATCACAATAGGGAGAAAGCTATGGGAAAACAATTCATGGAAAAAATGGCCCGTTACAAAAACCGTTTCCTGTATCTTTTGCTGCTCCTGGGAGGAGTCTGCGGCGCCATAGGCGCCTATGATTACTATGCCCGGGAACTGCAGGGATACCGGCTGTATCTTGCGGTGCTTTTCTGCGTCATTAAACTGTATTTCTTTGTTCCCACCATTGGCCTAACGGAACAGTATTCTGTACTATATGAAATTGCCAAGTGGCTGGCGCCTCTGGGCACATTTTTAGGCATTGTGAATCTTTTCGGAACCATTCTGTATCGGATAGGATACTTGTTTCGAAAAATGTATGCCAGGGGATATGTGGTATTTGGAGGAGGGGAAAGGGCCTATGAGCTGCTGTGCAATCTGATTCAGGAAAACAATGGCATCGGATATATGATCAGCAAAGAAGAAACGGCCTACAGCAAAGAATTTTTGATCCGAAAAGGAATCAAAACAATAGAAATGGATTTGGAAAAAGATCCTCCGGGAATGCTGAAGGGAACTGCCAGAAGCATCCTTTCCCGGAGGGCGGCGGTGATTTTCTTTGAGGAGGAGATTCAAAATTTTAAAAATATGGGACTCTTTCGCAAATATTTTCTGAAGGAATACCCGGACTGCCCCATGGTGCTTCTTTCCCGTTCCCCTTCCCTGGAAAGAATGATGGAAAAGAGCCTGGACACCAAAGGCAAGGGGGATATCCGCTTTTTTAACCTGGAGAAAAGAATGGCCAATCAGCTGATGCAGTCCCTTTGTACTGGAAAAGACCTGCTTTCTTTTCCCAAAAGCGCTAAAGGGCTTTCTCTGGATACCCTTGGAGAGGCCGTAAAACCCCTGCATATTTTGATTCTGGGATTTGGAGATCTGGGAAGGGCGGTGTTTTTGGAAGGCTTAAACAGTCTGGTTTGCAACCCTGTAAAGAACAACCGGTTTACCATTGCAGACCGGGATGAGGCGCCCCTGTCCCGGTTGGAGGCAGAGTATTATTTTTTGGATCAAACCGCCAAAATGCACCTGCTCTCCGGAGACGTGCTTCACAAAGACTTTCTCCCCGGAATTCAGGAGGTGCAGCGGCATGACCCCATTGATATTGTGGTCTTTTCTTTAGGGGATTTTTCCCGCAATCTTATGGTGATGGACCGGCTAAAGCATGTGCTCCAGGGCGCCATCGCTGCCATAGGCTGCCGGGACGGGGAAACCTTTTCTGCATTTACCGGAAATTTTTCCGGTTATTACAGGGATATCATCCCCTTTGGCATGGAGGAAGAAGTGCTGAATACTGCCTGTGTTTTGGAGGACGTTCAAAGGAAGGGAGCCATGGAATTTAATGCAGGATACAATCAATTTGCCGCCCGGATTCTTTCCCAGACAGAGCCAATGGAAAGTCCCCAGGAGCAGTGGAACGCCCTGTCCCTTTTGCGAAAAGATTCCTGTATCAGCCAATGGCAGCATCAAAATATGAAGCTTCGAGTATTGGAAGGGCTTTTGGCCACCGCAAAGGAAGAAAATCCCAGGAAGGTTCTGGAAAAATGGGAAGGGAAAATCACCCGCCAGCCCCCGGAAACCATGTGGAAGCAAATTGCAGCAGATCCCCTGATGAACTATATGGCGGCCCTGGAGCACAGGCGGTGGTGCAATTTCTATTATCTTAGAAATTATACCTATTCCCCGAAAAAGGATGAGGCTGCCCAAACCCATGACTGCCTGATTCCTGACTGGGCGGAATTTTTACAAACGGACAAAAGGAATACCATTGTATATGATTTGCTGGCCACCCTCACGATACGGGGCAAATAAGATACGGGGCAAATGATTTCCCCATCCTGCCATAGACAATGCCTGGTATACCGGATTTCAATTTTATCCCAAGAAAAGGAAGCCTATGAGAAGCAGACACAATCGAAGAAGAGAAAGAAAAAAACGATGGATCATCCATGGCTGCCTGATCCTTTGGCTGTTTTGTTTTATTGGCAATCTGATTTTTAAAATCCTTCCCTTCAACGATGATTTTGAAGTGATCTCTTATTTAACAGGGATGCCTATTATAACAGCGGAATATATACTCTTAGATAGTCCACGGATAACCCCTGGACTCAAAAAATTCTCTATTGTATATTGTGTGCTGCTGGAGATTCTGCTGATTGCAGTGCATTTTCTTTTTTAGCTGCACAAGCAGCTGTTTGATGGCCTGTTTCATTGAGTTTTCAAGGGAACAGGCCATTTTGGGTGTGCTGGTCTTAAGCGGCCAGCATAGTCCTTTGCAATAACCTACAAAACTGTTTTGCAACAACCTACATTTTTCTTTTGCAACTTTCTGCAA
>ERZ773067.2105-NODE-2105-length-10204-cov-4.614248_pt1 | contig 10204 bp, 10 predicted proteins | sample MGYA00580622_ERZ773067 | MGnify/ENA primary metagenome ERZ773067 (study PRJEB29015, sample SAMEA2737998) | human oral metagenome | biome: human oral; feature: human-associated habitat; material: dental | place: China | collected 2113 ...
TAACTCATTGTGAACAGTATTGAGTTTAATATTTTCATTAGGGAACCACTCAAGAATCTTGCTTGGCAAATCCTGAAAGTGCATTGGCTTATTGAGTCTTCTCATCGTATAAAGGATCTTGAGCTTCAGGGTTTTTGGATAGATGTCTGGAAATTCTACCAGTCCAATCTTTCCATCCAAAATTGCCATACCTTTTACAATGCGGAAAAAGTTGATATAGAAGAGATCGTTTTTTAGGAAGCTGATGTCTCTGAATTCCTCTAGGAACTCCTCCTTTAGCGTCCCGATAAATTCGTAGAGGTCTTGGCTTTCCTTTCTCTTTGTGAAGTAATTTTGGCTGAAAATTACCATTTTTGTGAGAAGGTCCTCATAAAGAGGCTCGATATAGAATGCTTTAGAGAGATATTTATTCCTTTTGAGATAGGTGATATCAAAGTCGGAAATCAGAATTAATTTTAATTCTGGCTTTGAAAACTTTTGAACATTTTTGTTCATTATCTTTGCAAGGAGGGTGTCCTCGTCAAGAAGTCCTCCATGGATCTCAAGGATTTTTTTGGTTTCCTCTAGTACGTTGATGTATGCTTCATTTCCGACAATGAGTCTTCTGAATCTCATTAATGCTTGAGTTTCGATTTGTCTTACTCTTTCTCTGGTGAGAGAGTATTCTCTACCGATTTTCTGAAGAGGGACTTCTTTTTCTCCGTCAAGTCAAAATTTTCTCATTAAAACCAGCCTTTCCTTTGGTTTGCAGTAAATGAGAACATCTTTTAATTGAGTAGTTTCTATATCTACTTTAATTTTTTTATCATCCATTTTTGCAATGAATCCCATGGAGTATGTAGTAATAATAAATTAATTTATGTATTTTCTTACCTGTTGGAGTATAAGAAATGGAAAGAGAATGTCAAGTATTTTATTCTGCTTTAGAAATACTTGGTTGGAAAGGAAGAACGTCTCGCTTTTTTCAGGTTTTTTCTATTTGATGGGAAAGCTATAAGTTGGCTACGGTTAATTTTGCTCATTTTGTGCAACCATTGAGGGCGTTTTTAGACTCTGCCATATTTCGATAGTCTCCTTTTACATCAGCTGTTTTTACGGTAATTCGTTCTTCTGCCAACCCCTTCATTACCATATAAATATCACAGCTTACGGTCATATTAGGATTGGTATTAGAGCCGATCATTCTTTTTTCAAGAGCTGTTTTCATATAAGGATAATTACTGTCGGAAGTTGCTATGTGAGTGAATTTTGTATTTTTCTTGGTAGAAAGAGGAATATTATTTGTTTTGATAAGATGTTTAATGGCATCAATCATCGTCACTTCTTGGTTTGGGCTGCTTGTTTTGTTTGAAGTCTGGGTTTGTGTGCTGGCGGGAGTTTGCGTATTTGTAGGTTCTTCAATTCTGTCGACGCTGAGTCCTGTAGAGGGACCTGTTCCGCTAGGTAAAGAAGATGATTCTCCTGAAGTGAGGCCGTTGGCTGCTGCGCCTGTTTCGTTGATGATTAGGTTGATATTGTCTCCAGATAAACTTTGCTCTCCAGAGAGAGAAGACACATCTCCGCTAAGATTCATCTCAATAACACTTCCAGTTCTTTCAAAGAGGAAGTCTGAATCAATTTCTCATTCGTTATTCCCTGTTTCGGTATTGGTAATTTCTTTTCCCTTGACTCCTTCAATGAAGGTAGATATTCAGTTTTTTATGTCTTCTATTTTTTCATATTTACCTCAGAAAAGAGATGCTGCGAGCCCTCCACATCCAAGAACGAAAAAAATGAGGAAATATAATGAAGAAAAAATTGGTCTCTCTCGCAGTTGAGTAGTTCTGAAAATGACCATGATTGCGATCATCATTCCGATCGCTCAGATGAATATTGCAATGAAGTCGAAGATTTCTCGAAACATATAGAGAATCCCTCAAAATCCTATAAGTGCAAGAAGAAAGATTAAAAGACGATAAAGTCCTCCTCCGTTTGTCGTCTGATTTTTTCTGTTACGGTTTATTCTGGTTTTGATATACTCAATATTGGATTCAGATAGTGTAGGAGAGGATTCTTCCTTTTTTTCTTTTGTAAAAAAATCTTTTTCTGCTGTTTCCTTAGGAGCTGGATGTTTTTCTCTTATGAGAGGAGCTTCTCATTTTTGCTCCGATCTTTGTTTAGATTGTTTTCGTAAAAGGGCAAGGAGAATCGTTGCTATAAAGTTGATACCTCCTAAAATATGTCGCCTTGGTTCGTTTCGTAGAAGCCCTATGATAATCGCTTGGATTACAAAGATATAGATGATGCTTATTATGATTGGTCATTTTTTCGTCATGTTTGTCATGAATTATCTCAGTAAATAAAATTCTGCTTCTTTGATAGTAATTTCTTTTCTTTTTTCAAGTGGAGATGTGATAAAAACGAGGGAACTTGTAGAAAAATTTTTAGCGAGTGTTTTTGTTTTAGAGTGTTTGATGATTTTCCCTTGAAATTCCCCTTTTTATTGATAGGAATGGAATGTTTTCTGTGAGTTAGAAGATGTTTGGTCTTTGGGGTCTGTTGTGAACGATGCGATTGCGCTTTTTTGAGGCATGTTAAATATTATATTGCTAACAATAATGCTTATGTCTACTAGGAAAAAAATCTGATTTTGGTGTCTTGGGGTTTTGCTTGCTTCAGCAGTGTTTATTTCCTTTATGTTTTCTCGTATTTCTCCTCAGCGTCAGTATTTTCTGGCTGTTATTCCCCATTTTATGATTAACCCGGTAAAAGTTCAGGATTTTTATTCTTTTTTGAAGGCGCGTTTTTTCCCTTCTCATGAAACGCCAGATCAAATTGTTCTTCTCTCTCCTAATCATTTTTTTCTGAAACAAAAACGTGTAGAAGGACTTTGTACTTTCGGGAGAATTAGGTTTAAAGATCAGACTATCTTTGCTACTCCTTTTGTAGATGATCGTATTGCTTGTGATGGAGGGGTTTTTTATGAGAAAGGAGGACAAATCTATACGAAAGATCATGGTTTGGGAGAGCATTTTCGCTGGATTAATCAGTTTTTCCCTACTGTTAAAACTGTTTATCTTTTGGCTCTTCCTACACATCATATGGAGAACGCTTCTTGGTTGGCTGAAAACATCCAAAAACTGCCCTGAAAAACTTTGGTTATTGCTTCTGTGGATTTTTCTCACTATTTGTCAGAGGTTATTGCCGAGCAACATGATCAGGTTTCTTTTTCTGTTTTGCAGCAAAGTGGGGCTTTTGATCAACTAAGGAGATTGGATGTTGATTGCCCTGCCTGTTTGGGGGTCGTTTATCGTCTTGCTTCAAAGGAGAAAATCAGGGTCCATCAGCGATGGAGGGATTCCTCAAGCACTATCGTTGGAAAGGATCTGATGGATCAAAACACTTCTAGGCAATTCCTTTGGCGGGAGTAGTGTTTCTGCATCTTTTTCGCGTGCCTTTAGTGTCGGTTTGTATAATCCTTCTAGGATGATTGTTGCTTTCCCTTTGGGTAGATTTTCATAGATTCGTTTTTGGTATAGTCATGGAACTCTAATGCATCCATGCGATCTTGGCAGACCATCGCTTCGTCCTTGGTGGAGAAAAATGCCTTTGAAAACTTTTAGAGAATAGGGCATCGGTGCGTTTTGATAGGTTTTTGATCTGCGGAAAATCTCATCGTGGCTCAGTGGATATCTTCATTTTGGTGTCTGGTTTCCTCTTGTGCCTATCGAAACGTGAGTTGCTAGTTTTAGTGTTCAGTTTTCGTAATAGGCGAGGGCGTTTCTTTCGTTTTCGCACTGGCTGACTATGAACATATGATCAGATTTATTTTGTTTGTATTTAGAAAAAGGAGCTTTTTCAAGTAATGTATCAAGTTGTTCGGGAAAATACTTTTTTAATTCTGGATAGATCAATGGTATGCTGATGCTGTCACTACTTTTGACTATAGTATTTTCTGTGATCTGAACAGAATCTGTGGAGAAATCTTCTTTTAAGATACTAGAAAATTGTGATACTCCGATTAAGTTCCCATAAGTAGAATCTATTATTTTTTTGCTTCATCGTAGTGGTCCTCCTTCTAATCCAGAAATTTTTACTTTGTAAGTTTGTGAGGAATCTATCTTCTCTGAAAGGTGTTCTACTTGATTTAATTCGAGGGGTTCTTTGGTAGATAAGATATTTAGAATTTCTTTTTTTGTATTTTCTGGATATATTGTTTCCAGTGCTAGTGTGCTTATTCATAGCATCAGTGTGTTTTTCCATCTCATCAAGATAACTCTTGAAAATAAAAAAAAGATTTGGAATTATAATTTTCTACAATAAAAAAGCAATCTCTACTTTTCTTTTTTTGTTTTCTTTGCTTTTTGTGTTGACAATTTTTTGTATAGCAGAATGCGTTTATAATTCCTTGACTTTTACTTTCTGAACTTTATACTTTCTGGGTTAATAAAAAAAATAAGGAAATGAAAAGAAAATACTCAGATTTTTTCAGTACTATCCTCTTGTTGACTGTGATGATACTCTTGTTTGTGTTCGTCTTGTCGCTTCTTTCTGGAGTTTGGTATTGTATCGGGATTAGTTTTGCTGCTTATGTCCTTGCACTTGGGGGATCTCATTATTATGAGTTCTCTTATGATGAACAACTTCCCCCTGAATAGGGGAATTTTTTTGTGTTGCAAAGTTGAGTATTTTTTTGAGATTGGGTTGTTTTTTTGAGGAATCTTATTATATTGGAGGTCTTTTATCCTTGTACGAAATATGGTAAGGAAGCAAGTATTGGTGATTTTGATGGTGGTTTTCTTTTTGTGATGAGCGGGGCTACTTTTTGCCAGTTCATTTGGTGGCTTAAATGTTGAATCATTTATGGGTTCCTGAGCGGTTATCCCTGCTCAAAAAGAAGGGGTACAACTTGTGGTTGGTGGAGATATTATGCTTTCTAGGAATATTGGATGGCTCGCTAAACAAGAGGGGTACGATCGTACCTTTTCTGGTCAAAATTTTAATCCTCTTTCTCAATTTTCGTGCTATGCATCAGGAGACTGTCTGCTCTACTTTAATCTTGAAAGTATGTTTTCTGCTAAAGATAATGATCAGCCAAAGTGAGGCTTTACCTTTCGTGCTAATACAGGGAATATTCAGACCTTGCTTGATTTGCAGGGGAATAATGAATTAGTGCTTTCACTCGCGAACAACCACACTAATAATGCCTGAGGAGATGGGGTAGAGTTGACTCGTCATCGACTTTCTGCTCATGAAATTGGACATTTTGGAGCGGGGAATACTACCTGAGAAGCAGAGACTTTTTATTCTACTCGTAAAGGATGAATAAAATTTTGTTTTCAGGCTTTTTCTTATGATTGAACTCATTGAATTTACGGAAAGAAAAGTCTCGCCTGGAATCCGCTTAGTTTGCCTTTGATGACCGGGACTCTTCATGCGATGGAGCAAGATCTTTGTGATGTGAAGGTATTAGGGCTTCATTGGTGAACAGAATATCGCTTCCAACCAGCGAAAAAACAGATTCTCTTGGCACATCAGCTTGTCGATGCTGGAGCTGATATTCTTCTTGGAGGGCATTCACATGTTCCTTGACCTTATGAAATTTATAATGGGAAGCCGATTTTTTATTCTTTTGGAAATTTCCTTTTTGATCAAGATTGGGGTATGAAGACCTCTGTTGGAGAATTTGATTTTAACTATGATTATGAACTGAAGAAAAATAGAGTGCCTACCTATATTCCCCTATCGGCTTCATTACAAATTGAAAAAAATGGCACAGGTATTCAGATTTCTTCTCCTCTATTTAAAATGGCTCGTTTACATAAAGGGATTTTCTCTCCTCTTGATGATGAAACCTTTTCTGGTATGATGGAGCATTTGGTGTTAAAATAGTCGGTGAAGTCTGTCTTTTGATTTTGTTTGAGTTTTAGGTGTCTTGCTTCTTGATTGACTTTTATTTTGTGACCTTTAGACTTATGTGGTGATTCCTTGTCTTGTGATTTGTTGTAGGGGCGGTGATCGCGTATTTGATTTTTTATTTCCAGTATGAGAGAAGGGAAATCGTTTCAGAACTTAGGAAAAACCTAAAGTCTGCAAATGAACAGCTTAGTTATCTTCAAGAAGAGATGGAGGAATTGACCGCGCAAAATCAGCTTTTTAGGGAAAAAACTACAGAGCTTCTTGAGAAAAATGATGAACTTTCAGATGTTGTGGCAGAATTGGGAAAGTATTATGTTCATATGAAAAAAGCTTCCGAAAAGACGGCAGAACTTTCTAAATTTTTGCATGAGCCGGATGAGGAGATGGCACTAAAACTTGATACTTTGTCAGAAAAAACTGAACGTCAGTTGAAGAACCGTTTTTTTTAACTAAAAATTCTTCTTTTCTCTTGACTATTTATCAATTATTCCTATTCTTTGGCGTAGTCTTTTATTTTTTCTGCCTAGAGAGATGGATATCAAGGAGATAGATAGTTTTTTTGACTATCAGATGACCTTTGATGAGGATCCGCTTTTTTTGCTTGATGAAATTATTGCTCAGGCTTCGGCTTATCTTCCCGCGGAACAGATTGAAGGTATTAAACATGCCTATACTTTTACTAAAGCTGCTCATGCTGGAGTTAAGAGGCTTTCTGGAGAGCCGTATATTGTTCATCCTCTCAAGGCAACGCTTTTTTTGATGGAGCTTAAGCCCGACTTGGCATCTATTCAGGCTTGTATTATGCATGATGTGATTGAGGATACGCCGATAACTCGTGAAGAAGTTGCTGCTGAGTTTACCGAAGAGGTAGCGGAAATTTGTGAGGGCTTGGTTAAGGTTTCAAAAGTGAGGTATCAAGGAGAGGATCGTCATTTGGAAACGATAAAAAAGACCTTTCTTGCGATGGCGAAAGATTTGAGGGTGATTTTTGTGAAATTAGCTGATCGTATTCACAATATTCAGACTTTGCAGTTTCATCCAGAAGAGAGGAAAAGACTGAAAATTGCAGAAGAAACTCTAAAAATTTATGTTCCAATTGCTAAAAGGCTCGGGCTTTATCATTTTCAACTTCTTCTCGAAAATGGTTCTTTTGCTACAATGAAACCGGAGGAGTTTTCCAGAATTTTGAGCTATTTGAAAAAATATTTTCGTGAGGGAGAAAAATATACTGAAAAGGGAGTGAAAATGCTGACAGGGATGCTTCATAGAGAAGGGGTTCAGAATTTTGAGGTCAAGGGAAGAATTAAAAGTCCCTATAGAGTATATGAAAAGCTTTCTAAAAAGTATCATGAGACCGATATTTCTACAGTAATGGACCTGCTTGCTTTTAGGGTGATTACTCAGAGTGTTGGTGATTGTTATATGGTTTTGGGGGTAATTCATAAGTATTATATTCCACTTATCAAAAAGATTAAGGATTATATTGCGATTCCAAAATTTAATGGTTATAAGAGTATTCATACGACCGTTTTGGGGATGTTTCGTTTCCCTGTGGAAATTCAGATTAGAACTCAGGAAATGGATGATGTGGCGGAGTTTGGAGTCGCTGCTCATTTTGCTTATGCAGAAAGTAATGCTCCAACCGTGGTTTCTGAGCAGCAGTGAGTTTGGATTCAAAAGCTTCAAAAAATTGTAGCAGATTATACCGACTCTTCTGAGAAAGAAAGGTTTAAATCTCAACTTAATATTGAAGTCCTGGATAAAACGATCTTTATCTATACTCCGAGATGAGATATTAAGGAGCTTCCTGCTGGGTCAACGGTTTTAGATTTTGCTTTTAGTATTCATAGTGCTATTGGGCTCAGATTTAAGAATGCTATTGTGAATTGACAAATTAGACCGATTAGCTATAAGCTAAAAACTTGAGATATTGTGAATATCAATACCTTTAAGAATAGGTATGTTGCGAATAAACACTGGATTGAGTTTTTGCGTACTCCATCAGCGAAAAATCAGCTTTTAAAATATTTAAAAACTATAGAAAGAGAGACGCGTTTGGAGGAAGCAATTGATGGTTTGAATCAGTATTTGAAAGATTTGGGTCTTCCTTTGTTTCGTAGTGATAGAGATAAAATTCAGAAGCTGGATAATCCTCTTGAGGTGGAGAGGAGAATTTTGATGGTATTGGATAAGCAAGATTCCTATGGAAATATTGTAAGGCTGGCTTATCCTGATTTGCTTAAAAATGTCGTGGAGAAAAGTATTATCAAAGATACTGGTGAACTCAAAGATACTTTAAAACAAGAGATAAAAAATCAGAATTCAACTTTTTCTGTTATTGTTGATAATGACAAGCATTTGAATTGTACTTTTTGTCCGGAGTGTCATCCTAAGCTTGGAGATAAAATTATCGCAAAATCTACTAGACAAGGAATTAAAGTTCACACTATGCATTGTAAAGCGTTAAAGACTATTTCGTTTGATTCTCTTTTGGAAGCTCATTGGGACCAAGAAAGCCCAAATCGTTATCACTTTGAGCTTCAGATCAAATTTTCTTCTCGTGAATTGACGATCGTAGATTTTCTTCAGGTTTTTTCTCAATTTAATGTGCAACTTTCAGAAATATCTATAAAGCACGGAGAAAATGCAGAGGTGATTGTTGATTTTGAATTGCAAGTGGATAATCCATCAAAAATCGCTTTTATTCTGAAAGACTTGAAAAAGTTTTCCCTTTCCTTAGAAATTCTGAAGAAAGTGATTTTTTAGTTTTTATTTTTTTGTTAATATTATGGCAAGTGGTTTTCTCTCAGGAGTAGAACAAATAGCGGAAAGCTGAGTTCTCCCTTCGACTGTCGATACTGTGGCGCAGCCGCAGGTGCCGGAATTGGTAGTTAATCTTCAAAATCTTGGTTCTTGAACTGATGTAGTTTCACTTATTTCTGGATATTTCCCATTTTTGGCTTCTTATTCAGATCGTGAGCTTTTGCTGTTTGGTTTTTTGGCTTTGGTTTGGCTTCTTTGTGCGATTTGGACCTTGAGAGATGCGATGGCGAGGAGTGATAGTTCATTTTACCAGTTTTTTTCTGTTCTTTTGATAGTTGTTTTGACTCCGGTTTTTGGTTTGCCTCTTTATTTGGCGTTTCGTCCTTTGGTATATAAGCGAGAAAAAGGATCTTGGAGAGAGGCTTTGGAACAGACTATTGTGGAATGTCCTCATTGTCGCGGTTTGAATTCTGTTTCTCATAAGGTTTGTGCCCGGTGTGGGGAAGCTTTGTGTGTTGAGTGTAGGGAATGTCATAGTAAATATTCTGGTCAGTTTGCATATTGTCCTGAATGTGGAGCTCCAAATATTGAATAGTTGCTTTTTGGGGAGATTTGGAGTATACTTAGATCGTTTAGTGGATAAAAAACTAATAAAATGTTGTTGATGCTTGTGTTGATCGTAATGATTATTAGTTTAGCACTTTTGCTGGCACTTTTTTCTGGTTTTTTTCCTTTTGTCCGTACATATGGGAATGTAATGCAATATTCGACTGCTTATTATGGGGCAATTTCTGCTCTTGAAAGGTGAGTCTTGGCCGTAAGGAATACCGGACCTGGTTTTGATTGAGAGTCTGGTCGAGAGACTAGTGCTGCAGCTGTTCTTGCTACTGGAAAGGGTAGTGATAGTAGAATTGATAACTTTTATACCTATGGAAATGGTTCTGATACTATGGTCTGGAAAGTGCATTCTAGTACTGATAGGATTCCTTCTACTTGAAACGGGGATGTTGATCCTGCTTTTATAGCGAGAGATAATCTTGATAGTAGGAATTATAATATGTTGAATTACTCAACTACAGAGCTTATCCCGTTGTGAACCGTCGGAGTTGTTGCGTCTAATGATTATTATATTCCGATGTCCGGATTTAATCTGAATGTTCCAAATTTTTCTTTGGTTGGAACATTCAGACTTAATCCTTTTTTGTTTGGAAAGTTCGGTACTGGAACTTTTGGTTGAGGATGAGCGAAGCTTTGTACGTCTTCTTGTCCTGGTGCTCGTGTTGGGGAGGAATGGAGGGATGAAAATCAGGTTGTTGCCTCATGGACGATAAAGGGAAACTATGGAGATACTGAGTATACTCTGCTTCCATTTAATGCTCCTAATTTTAATAGAGGGATTATTGAAGAGCGAGATACCTTGATAAGAAAAGAAAATATTTATCAAAATTCATGAACTCCCAAAGAAATTATTTTTGGAGAAAATAGGCATCCTCTTAATCATGATAATAATCAAGGTCGTTTTAGTCTTAATATTATTTCTAAG
>ERZ773067.2106-NODE-2106-length-10204-cov-4.000197_pt1 | contig 10204 bp, 23 predicted proteins | sample MGYA00580622_ERZ773067 | MGnify/ENA primary metagenome ERZ773067 (study PRJEB29015, sample SAMEA2737998) | human oral metagenome | biome: human oral; feature: human-associated habitat; material: dental | place: China | collected 2113 ...
TTAGTTTTTCCTACTCCTTTGACACTTTTATAGACTGCCATAATTCATCTAACGCAAAGTGGAATGCTGACTATGAGAAGATAGTCCAGTGGCTCACAGATAACAAAGGGAAGGGATTAATATTAGTTGGTGGTTGCGGTGTTGGCAAAACGCTAATCGGTATGAGGATTATTCCTTTACTTCTTAATCACTATTGCCGTAAGGTGGTAACAATCTGCACGGCAAACGAACTAAACAAGTCGCCCGATGAGATTATCAACAGACATGTTATTTATGTTGATGACGTGGGGACGGAGGATATTTCAAATATCTACGGAAACAAACGAGTCCCATTTGCAGAGTTGGTCGATTTGGCTGAACGTGACGGAAAACTATTGATGTTCTCTACCAACTTAGACGAAGACCATTTGAAAGCTAAGTATGGAGACAGAGTGGTTGATAGGCTTCACGCTATCACAAGAAGAGTAACGATAACGGGTGATTCAAACCGAAAGTAACGATGTCTAATAATATCAATGCAGATTACGCCTATTGCAGGGGCGTGGGATGCGAATTAAGCAACTACTGCAAGCGGTATCTTTCAGACCCTCCCGATGCTTATATGTGGTGGGTGCAAGAGAAGTACCAAGAAGATACTGGGAGGTGTCCTCACTTCGAGGAGAATTATAAAGATTAACTAAACCAAATCAATATGGAAAAGAAAATTATCGCCTATAAAGGCTTTGACAAGAATTTAAAGTGCCGTGACTTTCAGTATGAAGTCGGTAAAGAGTACGAAATGGACGGAGATATTAAGTGCTGTGAGAGAGGATTCCACGCCTGCGAATCTCCATTAGAGGTGTTTGATCACTACGATATGCTTAACTCTCGTTTTGCAGAGGTAGAGCAGTCTGGAGAAATTGATAAGGAAGAAGATACAACGAAAGTTTGTTCTTCTAAGATAAAGATTAAAGCAGAACTTAATCTTGCAGATATTGTGAAACTTGGAGTTGAATGGATAAAAGATGTCACTTCGCCATCTAAGCTAAAGAAAGAGACGGACTTAAATGATAACGGTAACAATTCTGCTCAGATTGGTAGCTCTGGTGACTCTGCTCAGATTGGCTCAAGTGGTTACTATGCTCAGATTGGCTCAAGTGGTTACTATGCTAAGATTGGCTCAAGTGGTTACTCTGCTCAGATTGGCTCAAGTGGTGACTATGCTAAGATTGGCTCAAGTGGTTACTATGCTAAGATTGGCTCAAGTGGTTACTATGCTAAGATTGGCTCAAGTGGTGACTATGCTAAGATTGAGAGTACAGGTAATCACTCTGTTGTCATGGCAGCTGGTAAGGATTCTATTGCTAAGGCTAAAATAGGAAGCTGGATAACACTTGCGGAATGGGATTGCATCAATGGAGTCAGGATTCCTATCTGTGTAAAAACAGAAAAGGTCGATGGCGAACGTATCAAGGCTGATACCTTCTACAAACTGATTAATGGTGAATTTAAGGAAGTTGAGGAATAGAATGAAAAACAAGAAATATTTAGCTGAGGAGTATGCGGAGAAAGAATTTCACCGTGTAAATGGGGACGATGCTCCCTGCTTTACAGATGAAGCCTGTTTTAACTTCGATGACATTAGATACGCTTTCGAGGCAGGATATGATAGTGTATTTGAAGGCCTCCGACTTTTATTTAAGGAACTACAAGAGGGATTAGTAGCTGAGGCTCATCTTCTTAATGAGTACTATCATATCCGTAAATCAGCATCAGTAGAGGAACCACGATATACATTTGTATTTGAATATGAAAAGCCGAATCAATGGTACGACACCTTAGAGGAGGCAATGGACGCAGCAAATGAGGATTATAAGAAACGAATTAAACAAACATTGGGATTATGAAATCAGCGTATATAAATAAAAACACATCGGAACTAAGAGATTGGCTTAGAAGTGTAGGAATATTTCCAATAGATTACCCCGAATGCGATAGGTATAACGGACTTATTGCACCGTATCACATAAGAAAGGGTATGATGGATGAAGGAACAGGTTGGGTGATATTCTACAAAGACGGTGTAGTTTATGACACGGACGATGATGCATCAGACTATTATTTCTGCGATACAGAAGAAGAGTTTAAGAAAAAAGTATTGGAATTAATAAGCAATTATCAATTATGACAATAACAGAATTACAAAAGAAACTTCAAGAAATGTACGAAAAGTATGGAGATGTCGAAGTACGGCATCAGTGTGGAGATATTGGTGATTATTGTAGTATATCTTGCGTTACAAGAGATGGCGAAGACATCGTTATTTTGTAAGATACGAAATGCCGTTATAAGAAATAACAAGATGAGTAAGACAGGCAGTTTACATTACAGGCTCTGTTGTGAGGGCGCAAAATGGATGCGCAAACAAGAATGGGGCACATATCACACGGTAGCAGTAGAACTCTGTACAGTTAATGTTGAAAATCCTGATGTATGGGGAACAACAGGCTTTAAGTCTATGCTGATAGAGGTAAAGACCTCTCGTGCTGATTTTCTAAAAGTGCGAGAATATGGGCGAGGTTGCAATGCTTTGCTCTATCATGCGCAGAGAGGGAGTAAGAAAAGGTATCTTTAATTACAGAAAATTATTAGAACGAAACGAGATAAAGTTATGAGCAAATTTATTCCACGCAAGATTAAAAAGGCTTGCAAAGCATACAGAAATGATGCTTCACTTAATACAAAGTGGTCGCGATATGTACACACACAAGTTTTAGGTCGAATAGATGTGTATCAACTATATATAAAAGACTATGAAACTTCATTCTCTACTAAGTATGGGGAATTATTAAGCGAATATATTGATTATGGAACAATTTAAGGATTCTGTTTTTTTTGAAAAGGAACAATTATGATTAAGAAACTAATTTGCAGACTATTCGGACACGTACACATTGAGGAAATGTACGCAGCCCCACTCGTTGAAAAAGAACGCAGGTATGTAGTGATAAAGGAGTGTAATTGCGCTCGTTGTGGAAAGAATATATCTTTTGAAGAGAGCGAGCCAATGTCACGTGCGGAGTTGTTGCAGGGTGGTTGGTTTATCAAGTCAGAGCCAATATGGATTTCACGTCCGTATGCGAAGTATAAACAAGGTAATTTGAGGATTGCAAAATGATTAAAGTATTATTACCATTGTGTGTTATTTTCTTTATAGTCCTTTACATGGCATTTGCCTTTGTAAATTGGGATATAGCATGGGTAGCACACGTAGATGTGATTGCGAGATGGTTTTTTATCTTGCTTTTTGTGGCATTCTTTCTTGTGTTTTCAGCGGTTTATTTGGAGACTAAAGATAAATAATTATGAACGGAATAACGATAAATAACAAGCAGTACATCTTTCTTGAAACAAGCAAGGATGTGGATTGCGACAAGTGCGATTTAGACGAGGATGAAGTATGTAATAACAGTATGGTATGCGAATCTTTCCACTACTTGCTACATGGTATTAAGGGATGCGGAGTTTTTAAGGAACTAAAAGAAGAAAAGTAATATGAAGAAACTAATTTTATTATCAGTGTTAGCGTTTGTAGTCAGTTCTTGTGACTACGAGATTAGGAAGAAACCCGAGCCACCTAAACCAAAGCTGACAAAGGAGCAGATACGAAAGCAAGAATATGAGCAAAGGTTGAAAGACTATCGTGTTCAGTTCTTGTTTGAGTGTAACGGAGTAAAGGTGTATAGGTTTCATGACTGTGGTGAGGATGTTTACTTCACAGATGCAAACGGAATGACTTACTATCAATACACCACGAGAATAGGTAAATTTGGTCATCAAACACACAAAGTTCAATCAATTAACACAAGGAGGTAATATGATATTTTTTATAAACCTATTAATGTTTATTCTTATTTCTCTTACTTTCGTGTTTATGACAATATGTGTTCCTAATGAGTACACAAATATAAATAAGCGGATAGACAATTTGTTTGCTAATCAACGAACGATGTATAAATATCACCTGCTTTCGTTGTTGGCGCACATGAGAAATTCAAGGACATTGGCTATTATGCAGGAGGAATACGAGATTGCAAATAGCATACAAAAGAACATAGAAACAATAGAAAAAGAATTGAAAGATTATGAAAAGAGAGATATTGTTTAGAGGAATAAATTTTCAGAAAGAATGGGTTTACGGAGACCTTTTCCATTCATACGCAAATGATGATATAGCTATTGCCTACTATAGAGAAGGCAGTAAGACCCCTATATTTGATGCTATCTTTCCTGAAAGCTTTGGTCAGTACACAGGATTGACTGACAAGAACGGAGTTAAAATATTTGAGGGAGATATAATTTCTCTTGGAGACCCGAATATTAAATATCTAACAATGTGGAGAAATGCAGGATTTGCCGCAAAGCAGATTGGCGCAAGTAGCTACATAGGTCTAACCTATTGGGCAAGCGACATAGAAGTATTGGGCAACATTATAGATAACCCCGAATTAATGAAGTAAAGTGAGGTAAATAAATGCGCAAGGCTTTTGTAATAGACATCCCTCTGTATAATAGAGATCTATTAGTTGTCTTCGGAGATAGGGGCTACCTTGTAAACCAAATATCTGAAGCTTATAATATCCCTCTTCAGTCTGCATATTCCATAACTGAAGACATAGATGATTACAGCACGGGAAGGTATTATTTCAACATAGAAAAAGGCAAGAGGTTTCTTTGGATGGCGAAAGTGCCGGAAAAGCCGCAAGAGTATGCTACACTCAGTCATGAGATATTTCATGCTGCTTTCGGGATTATGGACGAAATAGGCGCAAGTCCTTCTGAAGATTCAGAAGAAGCCTACGCCTATCTAATAGGCTATCTCACGAAAGAGATATACACATCATTTAACGGTTCTCATGAATCGTAGTCTTAGGATGGCGCTTTGCGTACTCCTCGGTACAATAGCGACCGTTGTCGGCTCTACGATAGGAACCATCATCTTTTTTGGTATTCTTTGTCATGACTAAAAGAATTAAATTTTGTGGCAATATTACCAACATGTATTTAGCAAATATTGTACCAATAAAAGTAAAAATATGACTAAGAAAATTATGTTTAATGATAAGTTCTGCCTGACAAAGGCAGTGCTTGCCAGAACGAAGACAATGACAAGGCGAGTACTAAGAGATAATGTACCGCTTGGTAATTGGGAGGAAACAAAGAAACATCTTCCTTATAAGGTTGGTGAAATAGTAGCAATAGCGCAGTCATACAAGGATATTATCGAATGTCTCCCGATGTACAGCGATGCTATACTTGATGAAGTGGGTGTGCCACGCAAGGAGTTTAAGGCAGGGTGGACTAACAAAATGTTCGTTAGGGCAGACTTAATGCCCCACCACATCAGAATTACGGATGTTAAGGCGGAACGTCTCCAGAGTATATCAGACGATGATATTATGCGAGAGGGCATAAGGGAGGAACGTTTTGCTGGCGGTGACACATGGCATAGCAATCCATTTGTAGTAGCTTATAGTTTTGAATTAGTAGATTAGCGTATGAAACATACTCACGCAAGCCTCTTTTCGGGTATTGGTGGAGCAGAACTCGCTGCCTCGTGGATGGGCTGGACTAATGTGTTTCATTGTGAAATACAAGAGTTTCAACGGAAAGTTTTAGAGTATTGGTTTCCTAATAGTATTTCTTATGAAGACATTACAAAAACAGATTTCACCAAATGGAGAGGACGCATTGATGTTCTCACAGGAGGACTCCCTTGTCAACCATTCAGTGTTGCAGGTAAGCGAAAGGGAGCGGAAGATAACCGCTATCTCTGGGGCGAGATGTTACGAGCAATACGGCAAATTCAGCCCACTTGGGTTGTTGGTGAAAACGTTAATGGAATCCTCTCAATGGTACAGCCCTGTAATGCGGTTACAGTGGGACGCACGGATGATTTATTCGAAGAGAATTACATATATAGAACAGAGCAACAATTCACTATTGATGTCATCTGCGAAGACCTTGAGCATGCAGGATATTCAGTCCAGCCGATTGTTATTCCGGCTTGTGGCATCGGAGCTCCACACAGACGAGATAGGGTGTGGATTGTTGCCCACCGTACAGACGCAAGGGCTGAAAGTTTGCAACAAGGAGGGCAAAACGGAATTTCTAAGTCCTCTATTGCTGCCAACACCGACAGCAATAGACAAAGGGGCAGGACGCATAAACAAATCATTGAGCAAAAATGCAACAGAGCGACCAACATTGGCAAAATGCGCAAAGATGCAGCTTCTCCCGACACCCAATGCGTCGGAGGGAACGAAGTGGACAACAAAGTACAATGCAAACAGTCAAATGGGGAAAGGACTGACGGCAATGGCATGTTCAGGACTTCTTTTAACACCAATGGCAAAGGATGGAATGCGCTCAGGTATGACAATGGACGCCCTGAAGAAACATGGCAAGCCGAAAGCCAATTTGGCAGAGCAGATTGCCCACAAAGTTGGTGGCGGAACTTCCCAACTCAATCCCCTGTATGTAACAGAGATGATGGGCTACCCTTTAGAATGGCTGACCTTACCATTTCTTTCCCAAAGTGGCGAAGCAAAAGCATCGAAGCGTTAGGAAATGCGTGGGTACCACAAGTGGCATTTGAGATATTTAAAGCTATAGGGAAAATATATAAAACAAAATAAACATGAAAGTTAAATTAAAATGCGGTGATTCAATCACCATTCCTAAGGGTTGCAAGGCAATCATAAAGGATGAGAGTGTAGAAATAGAGAAAGCGCAGAAGTTCAAGGACGGAGATGTGCTTGTTGTGGTTATAGATAATGTGGAATGCCCTTTCATTTTCTTTAAGACTTCTACGGATTTCTGCTGTTATCACATTATGTTACGTCCTAATGGAGAGATTAGTAGGACGTGGTTTTTCAATATCAGTGAACTTGTATATACTCGTCACGCCACCGAAGAAGAGAAGCGTCAACTATTTGACAAGATGAAAGAAAAAGGATGGCAGTGGAACGCAGAAAAGAAATGCGTAGAATTGAATCGGTGGAAAGCAAAAGAAGGAGAACCAGTCTACTTCGTGAATCTACATCAAGACGAGAGTATAGTTAGCAATGGTGTTACCGTATCCGAAGAGTACATGTGGAAGATATACAACTATTTCCGCACTGAAGAGCAATCCAAAGAAGCCGCAAGGCGTATTCGAGAAGCCTTGCGACAATATCATGAGGAGATAGGAGAGTAATCATGGATATTCGTGATATTAAGATTGGGGATAAAGTCTGCAACAAAGATGACGGATTCCCTATGACAGTCGTAGGACTTTACTCTACGCTTTCAAACCTAAGTAACGGCACAGTTTACCTTGATTTCGAGGAAAATGAAGGTGACATGTGGGAGGAAGAAGCAAAAGACTTGATACCGTACAAGGTTTAGATACTAACACTAAAAAACGAATGAGTATGCGCTAACGTTCTCTGATACGGGCATAACTATGACAGCAAAGGAATACATTAATAGACGTGCTGCACTTGTTGGGCAGGCGATGAAGATAAATAAAAAGTTCTTTCCTCGATGTGTCAAGGCAAAGCTTAGACAGATTGCAAGATTAGAAAATGAGTATCGTGGTACTGACTACGAAACTCGCAAGAATGAACTTTACAACGAATGGTTTAACTAACAATGAGAGTGATTTTAGACATTTCATTTGATGGGAGGAACATCAATGACATTTATAACCTGCCGTGTGTAATGGCAGTTACGAAAGATGCAGGAGGAAAACCTGCTGTAATCCTCAAAAAGACACACACCAAAGGACGGACGATAGCCAGACTTGGCGACCATATTTGTCAATATGAGAGTGGTCTATGGCAGGTTTACGGCTCTGAGGCAGCCGATAAAATCATTAAAGCAGGAAAGTACGCACATGAATGAATTTAACGCAAAGAAGTTAGCTAAAAACGAGATAGTTGACTTCATGAAGATAACAGAAAAGCATAGGGAAACATTTAACCACGTTTCAGCCCTATTTCACACTATCGTAGGTGGAACTAACGACATTGCCCATACCTATATGCGTGATGCAATAGAGAAAATCAAAGAAGCAGGCTTATATCGACAAAGAATAAAGAAAGCGTGCAAAGATGCTATGTCCCGATATGATGTTTTTGAGAAACTGAATATGCAGGACATGCAGAATGCGGAAACCGACAAACGTCAGCTTTATATGGACTTCCTCGATAGTGTTGACGAAAGGCTAAAGCCTCATATCTTTCTATTCCGCCAAGCAATAAAAAGAGTGCTTGACAGGAATATGATAAAGGATAGTGATTTAAAGTCATATATTATCCTTGCATACGAACTTATCAACTACTCGGTAGAATTGTTTGATAAGTTCATCGAAGGATGTCCGTCTTGCCCTCCTGTAAACTTCGGACTTACATTTAAGCCTGCACGACTTCACTCTGTCCGCCAAGCATGGGGGCAGGTTGAGGAAATACTCTGTAAGGATTGCGTTAGCATCGACCTCAACAAAGATGAGAATTGCAGACGTTCCCTTGATGTTATCGAACTAAATCTTGTGTCAGAGAAGTTTATCAACGAAAGCGGTACAGCTGCCCTTGAACTTAATCCTGACGCACGAATGGAAGCTGATAGACACATGATGGAGTGGGACAAGAAAAACCATAAAAAGTATGAACTCACAGATAGGCAAGCAGACTATCTTCGTGAGAACTACCACTTGAAAACCAACAAGGAACTCGCTGCCTTTATTGGCTGTGGCTTGACTAAGCTGCGTGAGTTCGCAAAGGAATTAGGTCTAACAAAAAAGAAAGTAGCATGAGTAGAACTAAGTTTTGTATAATGGCAGTTGTAACCCTTGCTACATTTGGGTTCGCTGTTTACGTACATAGTAGCAACAGACTTGTAAAGGGTATAGTTATCGAAAAATCGGAGATACCCGAACACTACGAAACGATAGATAAGGGTGTCTTGCCTTATGAGCAGAAATACATTAATGCTCAGTATTTCGTCACTCTTTCATTTCGCAATAGGAAAGAAAAGATTGCCGTTGATTGCGTGACATTCGACAAAGCAATCGTAGGCAAAGTATTAACAATCAAAAGATAATATGGGAAAGAGAGATTTTCAAGAACTGATGGATTTTGCAAGGTCCAATAACCTTATGAACGTTCCATTAAACATAGTTATTCAAGAGTTTAGGATTTACAAAGGGAGTGCCAAGTAGGTGCTCCCTTTACTCTTCTCGCATAGGACCATTTCCCAAAAGTATATACTCCAGTGATATGTTAAAATCTTTAGCAAGGAGAGCTATGTATTCAACTTTTAACACCCTTCGCCCTGGCTCTTTTCTTACTGTATAAAGATTCCAATAGTTTAGGTTATGCTTTTTCGTGAATGTATAAAGCCCTCGTATTTCTTTTATATCTACAAGGTAATCTATTGCTAAGAAGAATCTCTTATTTATCTCTGTTGCTTCAGGTGAATTTAGCCGCATATCATTTTTCTCCCAAAAGTTTCATTAGCATTACTACGAGTTTGTTTTTTATATCTTGCGTAGAGTCAATTTGGTCCTGCATTCTATCAATTTGATGTTGCAGTTTGCTTATTACAAGTCTTTGACTCTTTATAATGTCAATCGCCTTGATATGACTTGACTTATAAAAGTCTTCCATATTCTCTGATACAGCATAGTTATTTACAGTTGTGCTATGACCAGTCACCTGTGTACTACTACCATTATTAGAATTAGCAGACTGTTCTCCGTTTGAATTTATTTTTGTCATTACATTATGCTGTTACTGTATTCTTTTGTTACGCATCCGAGAACCATGTCTATATGCCTTATAGATGACTTTGGTATCTTAATAGGAGAATGCACAAGTGTTCCGTCTGGATAAGTTTCTGTGTTTGAACTATATGCAAAAACAAACTCATCTCCCCCGTCTTGTAGTCGTTTAGTTATTCGAAACTCAGATGTTTCAATACAATAGTTACGTCCCCATATAAGCAAATTGTGGTCTTTTACACGTTTCAATGCAAGTATAGATCCGCTTGGGTATTCTACCATGCTATCTCCATAGTGTCTTATTGCAGATGTAGCATCGCCAAACCAATCACCAGCATCTATGTATTCTACGTGATAACTATCAACTTCGTTTGAGCAAAGTATTGGTGTTGGAAACGCTTT
>ERZ773067.2109-NODE-2109-length-10191-cov-9.610793_pt1 | contig 10191 bp, 12 predicted proteins | sample MGYA00580622_ERZ773067 | MGnify/ENA primary metagenome ERZ773067 (study PRJEB29015, sample SAMEA2737998) | human oral metagenome | biome: human oral; feature: human-associated habitat; material: dental | place: China | collected 2113 ...
ACATCAACGATGTTGCATCTGGCTTGTTAGATTTAATTCTAACTTGTTTTGCATTGTGTAGTTTTCAGGGTGCATCCCGCGCGTCTGTAAGCATTTCAGCGGTTTTTACCGTTTTCACTGCTCTCATCGGCGCGACTGTCATAATATAACACAAAGGGTTGACTCACGTCAACCCCCTTTTCACATTTTTTCATATTTCTTTTTGAAGGAATTCTCCTCACCTTGCTCGCTGTATGTAAAATTGAGCTCTGTCCGTGCGACAAGCAAGGGCGCTGCTGCATCCTTGTCAGAGAGGACAACAGGATCTATCGGCCACTTTATGCCAATCTCCGGATCATCCCAGCGGATATTTCCGTCGCACTCCGGCGCATAGAGGTTGTCCGCTTTATACAGCACCTCGACATCATTGGTCAGCGTGATGAAACCGTGGGCAAAACCGCGCGGAATGAAAAGCTGTCTATGGTTCTCCGCCGAGAGCTCGATGCCGACCCACTTTGCATACGTTGGTGAGCCGCGCCGAATGTCAACAGCGACATCGAAGATTGTGCCGCGTGAGACACGCAGGAGTTTTGCCTGTGCCATGGGATTCAGCTGATAGTGCAGACCACGCAGCGTCCCCTTCTCTGCAGAAAAAGAATGGTTGTCCTGCACAAAGTCAACGAAGATGCCGGCATCCTCCATCTTCTTTTTCGACCAACTCTCCATGAACCAACCGCGTGCATCGCCAAAGACCTTTGGTTCAAGAATGAGAACCCCGGCAAGCGTTGTTTCAATTACATTCATATAATACTCCTATGTGTCCTTGATGAGGCGCTTCAAATAGATGCCGTACTCATTCTTCGCAAGGGGCTTGGCAAGGCGCAGGACCTGCTCCGCGTCAATGTAACCCATGCGGTAGGCGATCTCCTCAATGCAGGAGATCTTGAGCCCCTGCCGTGCCTGTATGGTCTGGACGAAGGAGGCTGCTGAGAGCAGCGACTCATGTGTTCCCGTATCAAGCCACGCATAACCGCGACGCAGGCGCTCCACATGGAGTTTTCCCGCTGCAAGATATACCTTGTTCACATCCGTGATCTCGAGTTCGCCGCGTGCCGAGGGACGAATGCTGCGCGCAATGTCGACGATATCGCTGTCGTAGAAGTAGAGTCCCGTAACAGCATAGTTCGACTGCGGTTCTTTCGGTTTTTCCTCCAAGGAGAGTGCATTGCCGCTTTCGTCAAAGGAGACAACGCCGTAGCGCTCGGGATCGGATACATAGTAGGCAAATACCGTCGCCCCGTCCGTGCGGAGTACGGCGCGCTGCAAGACTTGTGCAAAGTCGGAGCCATAGAAAATATTATCACCGAGCACGAGCGCACAGCTCTCGCCTGCAATAAAGTCCGCACCGATGATGAACGCCTGTGCAAGTCCGTCGGGGCTTGGCTGTACGGCGTACGAAATGGAAAGTCCGAGCTGACTGCCGTCACCGAGCAGTTCCCGATAGAGGGCGCTGTCATTCGGCGTCGTAATAATGAGGATTTCCTTGATTCCCGCAAGCATCAGGGCGCTCAGCGGATAGTAGATCATCGGCTTGTCATAGATCGGCATGAGCTGCTTCGATACAACCTTCGTCAGCGGGTAGAGCCTTGTTCCCGATCCGCCCGCAAGGATAATTCCCTTTTTAATCATCCCGTCACCTCTCTGAATTTTATTTGTATTTCATTTTACGGTGTTTTTCGACAGAAGGCAAGAAAAACCTGCCGCATTTTTCATGCGGCAGGTTCCTCCGAGAGAATGATTTTTCATCGTTACTTAAACATTTCCATGGTATGTGCGACAAGGATGCCGAACGGCGTACCGATAACGTAGCCCATCAGCGCCATCAGAATACCGACGGGGACAAGCGAGCCAGAGTACGTGCCCGCGAGCACGGGTGCGGATGCCGTGCCGCCGATGTTCGCGAGAGAAGCGACGCATGCGGTGAACATATCGAGTTTGAAGAGCCGTGCGAGGAAGAACATAAGTGTAAAGTGAACGCCGAGGATAATGAAGCCTGTCAGAATCCAGTACGGTGCATCACCGAGCTCAAGCAGCGACGCACGCGAGGCGAGCAGTGCGATGACGGAGTAAAGCAGGACGTTTGACATCTCTGCCGAACCCGCCACACGTCCAAGCGGCGAGACTGCGCCGATGAGTCCGAGCACCGTGATGAAGAGGATCGTCCACGTCGCCTTGTCGAAAAATGGGATGGCGGCATTGAGCATCTTTCCGACGTTCGCGCCAACTGCCGAGACAACCAGCGCAGTGCCGAGCAGGAGAATGAGACTCTGGAATGTGATCGCGCCCGTATTCAGCTTTGCATCCTCTTCAAGGCTGCGCGATACGGCATCAAGCTGGGTCGTATCAGCCTTATTCCACTTGTTGAAGCGCGGGGCGAGCGTAATGAGCCAGAGCAGGAACATAACCCAGATGGAGTAGTCAATGGAGTCAACAACAAGCGCATAGCCCATATCCGCCTCCGATACACCGAGCGCCGCCTGCACAGCGACCATGTTGCCCGATCCACCGAGCCACGAGCCGCAGAGTGCGCCGAGTGCCATCCACGAATCTGCACCGATCAGCCCCTTCATCACAAGGAAGGCAACAATAAAGCCAATCATAATGGTGACCGATGCAGAGAAGAATCCGAGCAGCATCCGCGGACCGAGTTTCAGCACCTTACGGATGTCGCAGCGCAGCAGCATGGTAAAGACCATCGCATACGTCAGCGCATTTTTCAGACCTGCATATGCCGGCTTTGTCGCCGCCATATCCCATGTACCGACGGTACAGAGCAGCATGGAGATGAGGTAGACGAGCACGACAGCGGGCAGGTAACGGAACAGCGTCCAGCCCGTCCCCTTTTCGAGCGTCACCAGAGCTCCCGCGAGCAGGATGAGCACTGCGACATAGGTAAATCCGTCCGTAATCATAGAATCCACTCCTTTGTTGCGATAAGACCAACCGAATACAATATAATTCCTTGAAGAACTACAATATTGATTATATAATAAAGCAATGAAAGAATACAATGGTCTTCTGCCCTAAAATGTGTTTATTTCTGAAAAATTTCTGTATGCCAAAGGAGGATTTTCATGAAAATCACAAAGGTCGAACTCGGAATGCTCTCTGTCCCTCTGCGCGTCCCGTTCAAGACAGCGCGGCGACGCGTGGACAGCGTGGAGGATGTCATTGTCCTCATCCGAACGGATACGGGCATGACGGGCTACGGTGAGGCGCCGCCGACAGGCGTTGTCACGGGAGATACAACGGGCGGCATCATCGATGCGATCCGCACCCACCTCGCCCCCCTGCTCATCGGGCGGAATGTAAATGAATTTGAGGATTTGATCCAGTCCGTACAGACCGCACTCATTCACAACTCGTCGGCAAAGGCCGCCGTCGACATGGCCCTCTACGATCTCTACGGGCAGCTGTGGAACATCCCCGTACACAAACTGCTTGGCGGTGCAAAGGACAGCATTGTCACGGATATCACGATCAGCGTGAACGCCCCCGAGGAGATGGCACGCGATGCGCGCGATGCAATTGCACGCGGCTATGATACGCTCAAGATCAAGGTAGGCATCGATCCCTCGCTTGACGTGGCACGGCTCCTTGCCGTCCGAGAGGCAGTCGGCAAAGACGTGCGCGTCCGCATTGATGCAAATCAGGCATGGAAACCTCGTGAAGCTGTGCGTATTCTTGCACAGATGGCAGAAAAGGGGCTCGATATCGAACTCGTCGAACAGCCCGTCGCCGCTGCGGACATCGAGGGGCTTGCCTATGTCACGCGCGAGAGTGACATCCCCGTACTCGCGGACGAGTCGGTATTCAGCCCTGCTGACGCCCTGCGCATCATGCAGCTGCATGCCGCTGATATGGTAAACATCAAGCTCATGAAATGCGGCGGCCTCTATCCCGCACAGCAAATCATCGCAGCGGCAGAGATCTACGGTATAGAGTGTATGCTTGGCTGTATGCTTGAGGCAAAGATCTCCGTCAACGCCGCCGTCGCTCTCGCCTGTGCCAAGAGGATCGTGACGCGCATCGACCTCGACGGGCCTGTGCTCTGCAGTGAGGATCCAATTGAGGGCGGCGCGGTCTTTGCCGAAAAGAACATTACTGCCTCCTCGGCACCCGGACTTGGCATTCGTGGAGTCGCAGGGCTGCATATGCTGTGAGGAGATGCCCATTGAGTACATCAACGAATTTTGCTGTCGGCGAACCGTTTCCCCTGCCCGTCCTCGCACAGGCAGACGGCGGAATGTTCCAAGTGGACAGGAACGGCATGATGTTCCTGCTCCAACTCTCACGCACGGACGCGATCGCCGTCGAGGCGTTCCGCACAGGAGAGATTGAACTCGCCGCAGCGGAGGTGAACGGCATTCTCTTCCTCCTCTACCGCATCGACGGCATCTTCAAGGACGGCTGGGGTGATGCGCCGCTCTCTCTCTCCCTCGTCAAGAAAGAACTGTTTCCCGACGAACAAAGCCTTGCCGATCCGACCATTCATCTCTATTTGATTGACACAAACCTAAAAATACTCCTCGCACAGCGAACGGCAAGCGTGCCCGAGGCGTTCGCAGAGATCATTCGCAGGAATGTGCGCGCACAAAAAGAAGCGCCGATCTCGGCGCTTGCATTCCAGAAAAAAGTCGCAGCAATCTGGGCGGAGAAATCCGCCGCCGATCTGCGTGCGATGGCAGGCGCAGCACATGTACTGCCAATGACGTTGGGAGGAAGGGTACATTAACCGCCCTTTCCACGTCAAAACTTGACAATATTCTTATGGAATCGCTGATAAAATGAAGTCCGTCAGATTGGCGTAGATTTTTTGTCCGAACAAGAAAGCAAACCGGACGCATAGCCAAAGCGCGGGCAAAAAAGATGCGTCAAGATGGCGCGGCTGAATTTATCAGTGCTTCATTATCTATAACTTATACTGAACATAACAAAGGCTGCCCTTTCTAGTTGCCATGGGGAATTGGACCCCGGCGGGAACTGGAAAGGGCAGCTTTGTTGCTTTTATACAAGAGTTAAAAACTGTATGCAGATGATCGAAAGGAATCGCCCCACGAGGTCATGATGGTTCTTCGGCGCCATGCGAGACATAACCTCCATCTCTTATACTCTAATGCCTTCCATATTCGTCGCATTATTTTCCCTCCACACGTTCAGCAAAATACTGCAAGAGCACTCATCTGTCCGTCGTCATTTACCTCACATGCGTTCATGAACAACATTAAGGAGTTCCAACATGATCTGATCATCAAAGCCATCACGCGTCTGCTGAAAGCTCACGTCCCCATCCTTCGTCCCGATAAGCTCTCCCGCATCATTGAAAAACTCTACATATAGCGTCTTATAGCGATACGGCTCGTGATAGTCGTATTCCGTGTTGATAAGCATATAGCCTTCCTTACGATTGACAAATTTTGTCTTTACCCTCCCATGCGAGGTTGTAAAATCAAAAACCGCACTGTCTCGATCGAGATAAAGCAGTCCGTTATCATTCGAGCCAAGAATCTTCCAATCCTCCGCCGAACATACCGTTCCAAACAGCATAAGAAACATTGCCATCAACAGACATATTTTCTTCATTTGTTCACTTTCTCCAATCATGCGGATACATGATACGCTCACGCGTTTCTATATCTTGCAGGGCGTAATATCCAGATCACTCGTATAGGAGGTCATATGCTCAATATGATATGAATATCCTTGTTCATCGGTGCAGACATATGGACCTTTCAACGAATTCGCATACGTAGGAGTGTTAAAAACAACCATCAAGCCAAGAAGCAGCACTATAAAGCTGCACAAAAATTTTCTCATGACCCTATCCTCTATCGAAGTTTAGTGTCGTTCACCAACATAGATCAAAAAATTCTCCATAATGGCATAAATCGCGCTCCTTGGTGGAACTTCAAAGTAATCTTCGTCACCACCTGATGCATGAAGGAGTTCTCCATTCTCATCGTACAATCGTCCCGCTGTCCTTTTACAAAGTGGTGGTTCCTCAAATTTATAGTGAAATGTTTCGACGATATACGTTGATTGATGAGGCATATAGAGCTTGGCACGTATATGTCCCGTTTTCCCATCGCGGTCATAATAGGCACTGTCAAAGTCGAGATAAATCCGCCCATTACCGGGAGCACGTGACACCAGTGTCCAGTCCTCTGCCGAACACACTCCACAGAACATCATGAGCAGCACCGTTATCAGCAGACATATTTTCTTCAACTCTTTCATCTCCTACAATCACGAACACATATTATATTCCATGGGCTTCCTGTGCTTCGCGCGGCGTATGATAATCGCCCTTCAAGCGTACTGTTCTCTCGCCGCCCTTGCCCTTCACCGTCACCTCTATATACGCCCGCTCTCCATAGTGAAAGATCACATTTGGATCATCCCATTTTCGTCCATCAATCAGCTTGATCCTGTCACCTACCTGCAGTCCCTCGGCAGCTGCAGCCCCATAGGGATCGACTTCGGTGATCTTCCCCTTCTCATGGTCGAACCCATAGGTATAGATACCGTCACAAAGTTCTCGAAACCTTCGCAGCCCATATAGTTCCCGTTCTGTAAGATCCGCCGCACCGGGATTAAAGAGATTGTTTCCGGAGTATTGTAGGTCGGCGCGCATATTAAGCGTCACCGTCCGATCCGAATTCGTCACCATGGTAAACATATCCCGCCACACGCCATAGCCACGCCACTGCGTTTGACCAGATGAGGTAAAAATCAGCGAGTTATCCGTCGCACTGGTCAGTGTGTAACTGGGGAAATTCCGTGCATAGAACCGCAGGATAATATTTCGTACCTCTGAAAGATTGGCGAGCGAGATCTGCACCGTACCAGCATACGTCACCATACTCATCATTAGAATCAGTAAGGCAGATAATAATCCAATACGAAAAACTTTCATGACCACCATCTCCTTTATGCACAGCGTCAACACATCTCACATTCTAATACTTCTACAAAAAAAAATTAAATCCTCCTAGAAAGCATCAATCTTGAAGGATTTTCAGATATGTCGCTATTTTCAAACTGTGAAAATTACCTGTTGCGTACCAATAGCCTGTCTTTTTTACGAAACGTAGTACACACGGTTCGCACGACGTGCAGGCGGCTTTGGCAGACTGCCGTCCGCATAACCAAGGGCGCAGTGTCCGATGCCGATATAGTCCCCCGTGATGTCGAGTTTTTCTAGCAGCTGCTGATAGGCAGGCTCCTCGAACTCCTCCTTCGCGCGATTGATCCAGATCGTGCCGAGTCCGAGCGCGTGTCCCGCGAGCATGAGGTTGCCGAGGACGAGACTGCCGTCCTCAACCGCCGTATGCACCGCCTTCGGTGCGAGCACTATGAGGATAACGGGCGCACCGTAGAAGGGATCAAAGTCCTCCTTCCACCCGCCGATGCGGCAGTTGTCACGCGAGATCTGCGCACGGAGATCCGGGTTCGTCACAGCAACAATGATGGGCGACTGCTTTCCCTTGCCGCTTGCAGCGTACAGCCCCGCCTCGATCACCTCGTCGATGAGTACCTGCGGCACAGCATCGGACTTGAACTTTCGAATACTGCGCCGCTCGATCATATCCTTGATGGTCGTATTCATTGACCTGCTCTCCTCGCTTTGATTTCGGCGACAATGCGCGCAACGAGTGCTGTCCGTGCAAACGGCGTGATGATATAATAGCCGTCAATATACGGCTCAATGTCCTTCGCGATCTCGAGCGAAAGTTTTACGGCAAGCTCCTCCGCTGCCTCCCGATCGAGTCCGTGATAGGCGTTGATGATGCGTTCTTCGACATGGATGCCCGTGATCTCGCTCTCCATAAAGCGCGCATTGCGCTCGCTGATGACAGGCATGATGCCGCCGAGGATGAGCGCCCCCGGCAGGGTATCGCGTGCCGTGCGCAGATTCTCCTTCGCCCGTGCACTCAGGACGGGCTGGGTGAAGAAGCCTGTCATGCCCGCCTCTAGTTTCTTTTTGGCAAGCCCGAGCTGCGACGGGAAATGCTTCGCATTCACGTTGAGTGCGCCAAATACATGGAATGGAACGACATCACCGCGCTCTCCGAGGCTCTTGATGAATGCCGACAGTTTGCGTGAGTTGAACTGATAGACGCTCTTCACCTCGTCGCGCTCTGCCGTCGGGATGGGGTCACCCGTAATTGCAATCATATTGTGGATCCCCTCGGCACTCAGCCCGAGGAGGATGGACTTGATCGCGTTGAGGTTGCGGTCACGGCAGGTCATATGCGGAATTGGCTCGAGTCCGAGGCCGCGCTGTACGCGGCCCGAGAGCATTGCGGCATCCATGCGCGCGCGCGCAATGGGGTTGTCTGCGATTGTGATGGCGTGAACGCCCGCCGCCTGTAGTTCCCGTGCGCCCGCGATGAATTTATCCGCATTTCCGGTGTCGGGTGGGTCGAGTTCAACCGCAATGGGGATTTGCCCCGCTTGCAACGCCTCGAAGAACGGGCTGTGCGAGGGCGTCAGTTCCGTGCGTTCCTGCTGCACGTGCTCCCCCTCAGCCGCAGCTCCGCCTTCGAGAGCCTTGCATAGTGCACGAATATGCTCCGGTGTGGTACCGCAGCAGCCGCCGACGATCGTGACCCCCTCACGTACGACAGCGGCAAGTCCCTCGCCGAAGTAATCCGGCGCACTCTCGTAAAAGGTACGGCCGTCGATGACAATCGGATGCCCCGCGTTCGGCATGAGTGAAAGCGGCAGCGTACATGTGCCGAGAAGACGAACCAGCTCCTTCATCGACTGGACGCCGCTGACGCAGTTGAAGCCGACTGCATCGATATAGCCGCTCTCCGTGACCTCACGTACAAGCTCCTCGACGAAGTAACCGTCGCGTGTATAGCCGCCGGGAAATGCGGAGAACGATGTCAGAATGAATGCGTCAGGCGCAATCTGCTTGATATGCGCCGCCGTCTCAACAAGGCCCTCCGCTGAGGAGTTGGTCTCAAAAAGAAAGTGACGTGCACCCAGCGCAAGGAACGTATCAACAAGAAAACAGTTCTCCTCAATGATATCTGCACGCGGCATGCCCGTGACCGGACCGATATCAGCAAAGACATAAGCATTGAACGGCTCTGCCGCACGCGCGGCAAGCTCCCATCCCGTGCGGATGATGCCCTGCACCAGAGCCTCTTCTCCTTGATAAACGATACGATTCGCGGCAAAGGTGTTGGTCTTGATTGCCTGCGCTCCCGCACGCAGGTACTCCGTATGGATTTCCTCGACGACACGCGGTGTCTCGATGTTCGCAAGTTCCACGCCCTTGCCGCGCGTATGTGTCTTTTGGGCATAATAGGTGCCCATGCCGCCGTCAAAGACGAGCGGCTCTTTTTTCAGATGTTCCCGTATTGTCATGCGTTCCTGCGCCATATCTGCAGCCTCCTTGCCGGCTTTTCTATCCCAGTACGCGGCGTGCAATCTCAACAATGCTGCGCGCGTCTCCCGCGTAGTAATCTGCGCCAATCTCCTTCGCATAGTCCTCGGTCAGCACCGCACCGCCGACAATCGTCTCACACGGATGTCCCGCATCGTGCAGAGCTTCGATGGTCTTTTTCATCGCCGTGACAGTCGTCGTCATCAGTGCGGAAAGACCGATCAGTCCGACCTTTTTTTCAATGGCGACCTCCACGACGCGCTGGATGGGCACATCGCGGCCGAGGTCGATGATCTGATAGCCATAGTTCTCAAGAACGACCTTCACAATGTTCTTGCCGATGTCGTGGATGTCTCCCTCTACTGTCGCGAGGATGATCTTGCCCTTCGATACGCCCTGCCCTTCCTCGGCGAGCCGCACCTTGATGAGCTCGAGCCCCGCCGTCGCCGCATTCGCCGCGTTGATGAGCTGCGGGAGAAAGATGATTTCCTTCTCGTAGCGATCGCCTACAATATCAAGTGCGGGGATAACCTTCTCCTGGATGATCTCCATCGGTGCCATCTCCGTGAGAAGTTTTCGCGTGATGCGCTCTGCATCGTCACTGAGTCCACGGATGATCGCGTCCATCAGCGGGTCAGCCTCGCCCGCACTGTCCGCTGCGGCAGTCTGCACTGCACCCGCCGCCTCATCACCCGTAATGCCGAGTTCCTTGCGCCGGCGCATCTCCGCCTGCTCGGGAGCAAAGCGCTCGA
>ERZ773067.2110-NODE-2110-length-10191-cov-2.488062_pt1 | contig 10191 bp, 11 predicted proteins | sample MGYA00580622_ERZ773067 | MGnify/ENA primary metagenome ERZ773067 (study PRJEB29015, sample SAMEA2737998) | human oral metagenome | biome: human oral; feature: human-associated habitat; material: dental | place: China | collected 2113 ...
AAGCCTTCGCCTAAGGTTCTGAGAGAAGACCAAGAGCGAGTGCTCAAGCAATTGGCTGATTTGGACATTAACCAATTAACACCACTCCAGGCCTTAGAAGCCCTAGCAGCCATGCAAGATCAATTAAAGTAATTTTTTAAGAAGTTATTGAAAGGAGGGATTTCATGGGCAAGATTCAACAAATGCCAGAAGCCTTAGCCAACCAGATTGCGGCCGGTGAAGTCGTGGAACGTCCCGCTTCGGTCGTTAAGGAGCTTGTGGAAAATGCCATTGACGCAGGCGCCCAGACCATTCGGGTCGAACTGCGGGAAGCGGGGATTCAGCAGGTTAAAGTTATCGACGACGGGGAAGGTATGGATGCTGAAGATTTGGCCAAGGCTTTCCTACCTCACGCCACCAGCAAGCTCTATGATGTCCATGACCTCTTTCAAATCAAATCACTGGGTTTCCGGGGTGAAGCCCTAGCCAGTATTGGCTCTGTCGCCAAGGTCCGGGTAGAATCCATGCAGGCGGGCGCTGAGGCCGGTCACTACATTGAGATTGCTGGTTCTCAGGTGCAAGCCCAGGGCATGACCAGTGCCCGCAAGGGAACGACCTTAATCGTAGATAGTCTCTTCTATAACACGCCAGCCCGTCTTAAGCATTTGAGTAGTCTGAAGACGGAGCTCAAGCATAGCTTGAACTTTATTCAGGATATTGCCATGGCCTATCCCGACATTCGCTTCCACTTGGTAAATGACGGCCAAACCATCTTCCAGTCCTTCGGGACAGGGGACTTGCGCCAGACCATTGCTAATGTCTATCAACCGGCGCTGGCTCGTCAGCTGATAGCTCTAGAGGCGGAGAATCTAGACTTTAAGATTCGAGGCTATATCTCGCCACCTCAGTTGACCCGGACTTCTAAGCACTATATCCACTGGATGATCAATGGCCGGGCTGTTCGTTCCTATGCCTTGACTGAGCTCTTACTACGAGCCTATGGCCGCCAACTCATGATTGGCCGCTATCCTTTGGCCGTCATTGCTATTGACTTAGATCCTCGTCTAGTAGATGTCAATGTCCATCCAACCAAGCAGACGGTTCGGCTCAGCAAGGAAAGCGAACTAGGCCAATTGTTGACCCAGGCGGTGGTGGAGAGCCTAGCTAGCCTTAATCCTGTGCCAAATGCCCAGGTTCAAGAACTGGCAGGTGGTCGACCCTTCCATCAAACGAATCAAGCCAGCCCTCAAGGTCCAGTAGCCAGCCAAGTCATGCCTCTGGACTTGGACGGTAAGGGGAATGAGCCGTTATTTGACTCGGCTTATGACCAAGACGCTGACTTAAGGTCTAGCCAAGCAAGTCAGCCAGCTCAATCAGCGCCAGTTAGCCAGGTGGCTGAAAACCTAGCCCCTGATTGGCAGGGCAGCCAAGTGGAGCAAGCCAGCAAGTCAGAGGATGCAGCGCCTAGTCCTAGTCAGCCAGTTCAAGCGACAGCAGAGGAGTCTAACAAGGAGACCCAAGCTCAGCCTAGTGGCAGTCAGGACTTACGTCCATCCTTTGGTAACTTACGTTATGTCGGCCAGATTCATGGCACTTATTTGATTGCAGAGAGTCCAGAAGGCTTCTACCTGATTGACCAACATGCGGCCCAAGAGCGAATTCGCTATGAGGCCTTTATGAAGCAGGAAATGGACACCAAGACCCAGCAAACCCTCTTGTTACCTTATCTCTTCCACTTTAGCCCAGCTGAGCTAGCAGGATTAGACCAAGTCTTACCAAGACTGGCACAACTTGGCATTGTCTTAGAAGCCTTTGGCCCCAAGACCTATCAATTGGCTTCTTATCCAACCTGGTTGGAGGCCCATGAGGTAGAACAGACGGTTCGGGATCTGACCGAGCGCTTGGTCAAGCAACCAGATTTAAGTATTAACCAAATCAAGGAAGCTGCCTTGATTATGCAGTCTTGCCGGGGTGCCATTAAGGCTAACCACTACCTAGACGACAGTCAGGCTAGCTACCTCATTCAGGCCCTGGACGGTTTGGATGATCCTTTCCACTGTCCACATGGCCGGCCAGTCTTTGTCCAAATTACCGACAAAACCCTGGAAAAACTATTCAAACGGATTCAAGATTCACACCAAGGAGGTCACCAATTATGAGTCAAGAAAACTATCAAGAAGCCATCAAGGGCTTAAATGAAATCCAATACAAGGTTACCCAAGAAAATGCCACCGAACGTCCTTTTAGTGGCGAATACGATGATTTCTATGAGAAGGGCATCTACGTGGACATTGTCAGTGGGGAGCCTCTCTTCTCAAGTGCTGCCAAGTATGATGCGGGCTGTGGCTGGCCGGCTTTCTCTAAGCCAATCCAAGCCTCTGAAATTGTCGAAAAAGAAGATGCCTCCCTGGCTCGGGTGCGGACTGAAGTACGCTCTGCCAAGGCAGACTCCCATCTGGGCCACGTCTTTGGCGATGGGCCTAAGGAATTGGGCGGTTTACGCTACTGCATTAATTCAGCAGCCCTACGCTTCATCCCTTACGAAGAAATGGACCAAGCAGGCTATGGCGACTATAAACAATACGTGGAGTAAAACTAATGTATGAATTTATCCAAGGGGAGCTGGTCCAAATCCAGCCCCTTTATCTTGTAATTAGCGCAAATGGTGTGGGCTATCGCCTGCTCTGCGCCAATCCCTACCGTTGGCAGGGGGAATTGCACCAGCAAGTCCTCTGTCCGGTAGAATTAGTGGTCCGGGAAGACGCCATGACCCTCTATGGGTTCCGTGATCACCAGGAGAAGCAACTCTTCAATACCTTGCTTAAGGTATCGGGTATCGGACCCAAGAGTGCCTTATCCATCTTGGCCTTGGACGACCATGCGGGCTTAATTCAAGCCATTGACTCTGGGGACTCTACCTACTTGACCAAGTTCCCAGGTGTGGGCAAGAAGACCGCCCAACAAATGATTTTAGACCTAAGCGGCAATCTGGATTTCCAAGCGCATGCGCAAACGCAAGCATCGGCTCCAGTCAGCCAACAACATTTAGAAGAAGCCTTAGAAGCCCTGGCTGGCTTAGGCTATTCGGCTAAGGAAATTAAGAAGGTTGAGAAGCCACTACAAGAAGCTGGCCTGACTTCCACTCAGGAAATGCTGAGTGCAGCCTTCAAGTTATTAAGAAAGTAGAGGAGGGGCGACCATGTCTCATGATGAACGTATGCTGTCGGGTAACTGGCAGCCGGAAGACGAGGGTAACTTACTCAGTCTACGGCCAAGTCGCCTGTCTGAATACATTGGTCAGTCCAAAATCAAAGACGAAATAGCCATCTATATCCAAGCAGCCAAGCAAAGGGAAGAGGCCTTGGACCATGTCTTGCTTTATGGGCCACCAGGTCTAGGTAAGACCACCATGGCCATGGTCATCGCCAATGAGATGGGGGCGGGACTACGCATTACCGCCGGTCCGGCTATTGAACGAGCCGGCGATCTGGCCAGCATCCTGACTAATCTCCAAGATGGTGACGAATAAAGATATCATTCTTTTTATTGATGAAATCCACCGCCTACCTCGGGTTATCGAAGAAGTTCTCTATTCGGCCATGGAAGATTATTTTGTCGATATTATTATTGGCCAGGGACCTTCGGCTCACCCAGTCCACTTTGAGTTGCCTCCTTTTACCTTGATTGGGGCGACCACACGGGCGGGTTCCCTGTCCAAGCCTTTGCGGGATCGCTTCGGTATTGTCTCCCACATGCAATTCTATACACCGGATGAATTGGCTCTGATTGTAGAACGGTCTGCCGATGTCTTCGAAACGCGTATTGATTCTGAGGGGGCGCGGGAAATCTCCTTGCGCAGCCGGGGGACACCTCGTATTGCCAACCGTATTCTCAAACGGGTACGCGACTTTGCCCAAGTTAAGGGCCAGGGCGTGGTCGACTTAAGGATGGCCCAAACCGCTCTAGAAGTCCTGGAAATCGACCAATATGGCTTGGATGCTATCGACCGTAAGATTCTCAGCTGTCTGATTGAGTTTTATGGTGGCGGGCCAGTAGGGCTTAATACCTTGGCCGTCAATATTGGTGAAGATACCGAAACCCTGGAAGATATGTACGAACCTTACTTGGTGCAGAATGGCTTCATTCAGCGGACCCCACGGGGCAGACAGGCGACAGCCTTGGCCTATGAGCACCTAGGCTATGCCTATCCCAACCCAGATGATAGAGAGAAAGTAGAGTAAAGCTAGAAATGTTAACAACCAAAGATTTTGATTATCACTTACCAGAGCGCCTTATCGCCCAAACGCCATTGGCGGATCGGGCAGCTTCTCGCTTACTGGTTTTGGACCGTCAAACGGGCCAAAAGCAAGATTTGCACTTTGATCAAATTATTAATTTTCTCAATCCAGGCGATGCCTTGGTAGTCAATGAGACACGAGTTATTCCGGCCCGCCTCTTCGGTATCAAGCCGGAGACTGGCGGACACTTGGAGGTCCTGCTGCTTAATAACACTCAGGGCAATCAATGGGAATGCTTGATTAAGCCCGCTCGCCGGGCTAAGACAGGGACCCAGATTGTCTTTGGCGAGGATGGACGTCTGACTGCCACCGTTGTTTCAGAAGGGGACCATGGCGGCCGAATCATTGAATTTTCCTATGAGGGTGTCTTCCTAGAAATTCTAGAATCCCTGGGTCAAATGCCCTTGCCGCCTTATATTAAGGAACGTCTAGAGGATGCGGATCGTTACCAGACCGTCTATGCTAAGGAAAATGGCTCTGCGGCCGCCCCAACAGCAGGTCTTCACTTTACCGATGACCTCTTGGCGGCTATCAAGGCCAAGGGAGTGGAAATTATTCCCCTAGTCCTACATGTGGGTTTGGGCACCTTCCGTCCTGTCTCAGCCGATAGCATTGAAGATCATGAAATGCATGCCGAATACTATCAATTAAGTCAAGAATCAGCTGACGCTATCCAGGCCGTTCAAGCGCGTGGTGGCAAGATTTTTGCTGTAGGGACTACCAGTGTCCGTACCCTGGAAACCATCGCTGCTAAATATGATGGTCAAGTTCGAACAGATTCTGGCTGGACCCAGATTTTTATCTCGCCGGGCTTTGAATTTAAGGTAGTTGATCACTTGATTACCAACTTCCATTTGCCATGTTCGACCCTAGTCATGCTGGTATCAGCCTTCTATAATCGTGAGGCAGTCCTAGCAGCCTATGAACACGCGGTGGAGGCGGAATATCGCTTCTTCAGCTTCGGCGATTCCATGTTAATCTTATAAAAAAAAGCGTCTCCCTGGGGAGACGCTTTTTAATTGGCTAGCAAAAAAGGCTAGGACAAAATAGTCCTAACCTTAGGAATGGTCACATTGTAAATGTTGGCTACCCCAATCCTTCATGGCGCTAATAATAGCCACTAGGCTCTGACCGGTATCCGTCAGGCAGTAGGTGGAGCTCACTTGATTGGCTTGTGACTCCTTGTGGTTGATAATCAAGCCATTGGCTTCGAGCAGCGCTAATTGTTGTTTGAGCATCTTGGGGCTGGCGCCATCCAATTCCTTGTGGAGCTGGCCAAAGCGCTGGGGACCCTGGCTGAGGATTTCAATGATGCGGGGTATCCATTTCTTGCCTAGGAGAAGGGCCAAGGCTTCGCTGGCACATTCCGTCTTAATCTCAGAATCTGGCGTATAGTAGACTACTTGCGACATGGCGACCTCCTTACAAGATAGAATTAGCGGTTAATGAATGACAGGATGACTGAGCCGACTAGGGTGCCGACCATCAAGAGGACCATGAGAATGGCGGTAACGCGGACTAGTAGGTCCATTTTGCTTCTTTTCTTTTTAGGGGCGGAAGGATAGTTCCGCTCATGCAATGACGACATTGGGACGCCTCCTTTTGTAATTTCAGCCCTAATTTTACCCCAAAGCCTAGTGACTTTCAATCACTTTGGCCTAGAAGCAGAATTAATCAGCTATTTCTGGCACATATTAAGCGCAAAACTTTAATCGTAGGTTCATTTATGCTAAAATAAGACCGTTAAAAGTAAAAAGACAAATTGGAGGAATTGGATCAATGACTAAGCAACAAATTGGTGTCGTTGGTATGGCCGTGATGGGTCGTAACATTGCCTTAAATATTGAAAGCCGTGGCTACAGTGTCTCACTCTATAACCGTACCGGCTCTAAAACTACTGAGGTTTTGGAACAAAACCCAGGTAAGAACTTAGTAGGGACCTACACAGTAGAAGAATTCGTCAACAGCCTTGAATCTCCACGTAAGATTCTCCTCATGGTTCAAGCTGGCCGAGGAACAGACGCAACCATCGACGCACTCTTGCCACACTTAGACAAGGGTGACATTGTCATTGATGGTGGGAACACCTTCTTCAAGGATACCATTCGCCGTAGCGAACGCTTGGCCGAATTAGGCATTAACTTTGTCGGGACTGGGGTTTCCGGTGGTGAAGAGGGTGCCTTACATGGTCCTTCTATTATGCCAGGTGGGCCTCAATCAGCCTATGAGTTAGTTGCGCCAATCTTGCGCGATATTTCAGCAAAAGCACCTGAAGATGGTGAGCCATGTGTGACCTACATTGGCGAAAATGGTGCGGGCCACTATGTTAAGATGGTCCACAACGGGATTGAGTATGGGGACATGCAGTTAATCGCAGAGTCATACGACCTCTTACACCGCGTCCTAGGTTTGTCTGCTGCTGAGATTTCTGAAATCTTTGGCGAGTGGAACAAGGGTGAGTTGGACAGCTTCCTCATGGAAATCTCAACTCAAATCCTGGCAACCGTCGACCCAGCAAGTGGTAAGCCAATGGTAGATGTTATTATGGACCGGGCAGGTAACAAGGGGACAGGTAAGTGGACCTCTCAATCTGCCTTAGACTTAGGGGAGCCTTTGTCTCTGATTACGGAATCTGTCTTCGCACGTTACATTTCAACCTTCAAGGAAGAACGTGTGGCAGCCAGCCAAGTCATTCCTGGGGTAGATTTCCAAGCTAACTTATCTGAAGCAGATAAAAAAGACATCATTGAAGCCGTGCGTCAAGCCCTCTATTTTTCTAAGATTGTCAGCTATGCCCAAGGTTTCGCGCAAATGAAAGCTGCTAGCCAAGAATACGGCTGGACCCTCAACTATGGCGAAATTGCCAAAATCTTCCGTGCAGGCTGCATCATCCGTGCTAAGTTCTTGCAAAAGATTACGGATGCCTACAGCAAGAACCCTGACTTAGATAACCTTATGTTGGATGACTACTTCCTCAATATCTTAGGTAGCAACCAAGCTGCGGTTCGTCGCGTGGTGACCTTAGCTATTCAAGCAGGGATTCCAGTGCCAACCTTCTCAAGTGCTTTGGCCTACTATGATTCCTACCGTTCACCAGTCTTACCAGCTAACTTAATCCAAGCTCAACGCGACCTCTTTGGGGCTCACACCTACCAACGTGTAGACCGCCCAGGGACCTTCCACTTCCACTGGAACCAAGGTCGTGAGGAGCAATTAGAAGACTAAAATAGTCTAGCCAAGTCCATAGGACTGTGATACAATACCAACTAGAATATGCAGTAAGCAGGAGAGAGTAGTCTGTCCTAGCCTCAGACAGCGAGCCGGGATGCTGAGAGCCGGTAGAGGTCAACAGATGAAGCGCACTCTTGGATACTATTTAGGTGAAGGGCCTAGGCCTACTAGCCTAAGTCGGAGCCCACTCCGTTATCAAGTATAAGGGTTGCCCGCCATCTGCCGGCAACTGAAGTAGAGTGGTACCGCGTATTAATTAGTCACTAATTCGCCTCTAGATTTCCCTTAGGGATATCTGGAGGCTTTTTTCAAATTTTCCATATCATCAAACAATAGGAGGCATACAATGAATCAAAAATCAGCCGTCGTGTCAGCCCTCAGCCCAGTCTTGGCTGAGCACCTGACCGAACAAGCAATTGAACAATTAATCGAAGTTCCAAGTCATGCTGAGCATGGCGACTTGGCCTTCCCTGTATTCCAACTGGCTAAGGTCTTCCGCAAGGCCCCTCAAGCCATCGCCCAAGAAGTAGCAGAGCAAGTAGACGCCAGCAAGTTTGACAAGGTAGTTGCCATGGGTCCTTATGTCAACTTCTTCCTCAAACGGGGTGCGGTGGTTAATGAAACCTTGCACGCGGTCCTAGAAGGGGGCGCTAGCTACGGCCAGTCAGACCTAGGGCAAGGCCGTAACGTCGTCATCGACATGTCCTCACCTAACATTGCCAAGCCAATGTCTATGGGCCATTTGCGTTCAACAGTGATTGGGAACTCCATTTCACTTATTCTGGCTAAATTAGGTTACCAACCGGTCCGCGTCAACCATTTGGGTGACTGGGGAACACAATTTGGTAAGTTGATTGTGGCTTACCAAGGCTGGGGTGACGAAGCCACGGTTAAGGCCGACCCAGTCAAAGAATTGGTCAAGCTCTATGTGGATTTCCACGAAAAAGCTGAAACCCAACCAGAACTAGAAGACCAAGCACGGGCTATCTTCAAGCGCTTGGAAGATGGCGACCCAGAAATGTTAGCCCTCTGGCAATGGTTCCGTGAAGAGTCCCTCAAGGAATTCCAAAAAGTCTATGATCTCTTAGAAGTGGAGTTCGACTCCTACAATGGGGAAGCCTTCTACAACGACAAGATGGATGAAATCGTGGACCTCCTTGAAGAAAAAGGCCTCTTATCGGTTGATAATGGTGCTACCTTGGTTCACTTGGAAGATGAGACGCTGCCACCTGCTTTGATTAAGAAATCAGACGGTTCGACCCTCTACCTGACACGTGACTTGGCGACGGCCTACTACCGTAAACGGACCTATGATTTTGCTAAGAACCTCTATGTCATGGGGAGCGAGCAAAGTGTTCACTTCAAGCAACTTCAAACTGTCTTAGAGATGATGGGCAACGAATGGGCAAAAGATATGGCCCATGTACCATTTGGTTTGATTACCTTGAATGGGAAGAAACTGTCTACCCGTAAAGGTAAGATTGTCCTCTTGGAAGAAGTGCTTAAGGAAGCGATTAGCCTAGCTCGTCAACAAATTGAGCTCAAGAACCCAGGTTTGGAAAACAAGGACCAAGTTGCTCGTCAAGTAGGGGTAGGGGCCGTTGTCTTCCATGACCTCAAGACAGAGCGTATGAATAGCTTCGACTTCAACCTGGAGGAAATCGTCCAATTTGAAGGGGAAACTGGACCATATGTTCAATACACCCACGCCCGTTCTCGCAGCATCTTGTCCAAGTACGGGCAAGAAGTCGACTTGTCAGCTGAATTTGACCTATCGGATGACTATGCTTGGGAAGTAGCTAAGAAATTAGCAGACTATCCGCGCATTATCCGTCAGGCAGGTGACCGTTACGAGCCATCCGTCGTGGCTAAGTATTTAGTACAGTTGGCACAATTATTCAATAAATATTATGCTAATAGTCGCGTCTTAGATCAAGATGCCGGTATTGCTTCCCGGATTGCCCTGGTAGCAGCTGTGGCTCAAGTCCTCAAGGATGGTCTCCATCTCTTAGGCCTTCACGCGCCAGACAAAATGTAAGCAAAGCAAAAGGGGCGCCAGTCGCCTCTTTTTACTAAGAAAGGATGACAAGATGTTAAGCTATTGCCTCTATGATCATGCCTTAGGTCAGCTGCCAGTCGTTGCCCATCAAGGGCGTCTAGTCTATATTGGCGCCTTTGGCGAGTCTCTGGCGGACTGTCAGGCTGACTTAGACCCCAAAGATCGCTACCAATGGCAGGAGCAGGTGCTGCCTGAGATTTGCCTAGCCCTGGATCAGTATTTTAGTGGTCAAGCTCCCCTAGAATTAGCCTATGACTTTATCAAGGGGACCGACTTTCAGCAGGCAGTTTGGCGGGCCTTGGCCCAGATTCCCTATGGCCAGACTTGCTCCTATAAGGAATTAGCACAAGCCCTGGGCCGGCCTAAGGCAGTGCGAGCCGTGGCTAATGCGGTAGGCCAGAATCCTCTTAGTATTCTCCTGCCTTGTCACCGGGTCCTGGCTCACGATGGGAGTCTGGGAGGCTATCGTGGTGGATTAGACATGAAGACCTATCTCTTGAACTTAGAAGGGACTGGGCCTAAGAAATAAATGAGTCCAGCTAAAAAGTCCAGAAGCTAGTTGCTTTTGGGCTTTTTCTGTTTGGAGCCCATAGAGTGTGTATATTTTGGCACTGATTATGCAAA
>ERZ773067.2113-NODE-2113-length-10173-cov-15.360842_pt1 | contig 10173 bp, 7 predicted proteins | sample MGYA00580622_ERZ773067 | MGnify/ENA primary metagenome ERZ773067 (study PRJEB29015, sample SAMEA2737998) | human oral metagenome | biome: human oral; feature: human-associated habitat; material: dental | place: China | collected 2113 ...
CGGCACGCTCACCGTACAGCGAGGAGTTCGGCCCACGTACGATCTCGATGCGCTCCACGTCGCCGATGGCGATCTGATCCACATCGACGGCGTTCGTGTCACCGCTGACGACGAGGTGATCCCAGTTGACCTTCTTGCCGTCCACCATGACGAGGACGCGCGAATCTCCGTTGATGACGGGATAGGCGGCAAAGCCCTTCTGCACGACGTTGATGTTAGCCCCCTTCAGCGCATCCGACACGCTCTTGTAGTTGCCGCGCTCGATCTGCTCCTCCGAGATTAGCGTGACATCCGCCGGCACATCGCTGATCGCGGTATCGCTGCGGCTTGCCGTGACCACGATCGCCTCGGTCTCATAGGTCTGCGTGCTGTCGTCTGCTGCCTCTGCGGCATGTGCGGGATAGCCCATCCCAACGGTGAGCGCCCCTGCAATGAGACCGCTCAATACACTTTTCTTCATCCTTTTTGTCCTTTCTATTCATCCCTGAGGGCATCCAGCCCCGCGGATATATCCTCAAGCGCCGTGATACAGCGCCCGTTCCCGTTGTTGACGTCGGAAAAATTCACGATGATGATGCGGTTTTCCCGTACGGCTTTCATATTTTGGAGGTTTGGGTCGCCGCGCAGCTCTGCGCGTGCCTCCTCCTCCGTGCGATCCTTCGCATTCACATAGATGATGACCTCGGGCGCAAAGCCAAGGACGCGCTCGGGACCGACCGAACGCATCTGACGGTCGATGATGTTGTCCGCGCCCGCCTTGCGCGCGATGTCGTCGATGATGTAGGCGGGGCCGTACATGCTGTAAAGACTGTTTCCGTGCGACTGCAAAATCATGGCGGTATATCGCTGCCCGCGTGCCGCTGTTCGCTCCTCAACGGCGGCAACGCGCTCTTGTAAACCTCTTGTATATTCGGCTGCGCGCTCCTCCGTGCCGAAGAGATGTCCCATATCGGCGATAAACGGATAGACGGTTTCCTCCAGTGTCGGACGCCCCTTGCGCACGGTGGCGGGCACGATGTACGCACCCACACTGCGGTCAAAGTATGAATACACATCGCCAAGTGCCTCGGGGGTAAAGTGGTGCGACCACCCGATGATGAGATCGGGACGGAGTGCCACGACCTCTTCGCGGCTCGGCACATAGGGCGCGGCTAGAATGGGGAGCGCAGTGTAGGCGTCCGCATACGAGGGCGGCTCCGCGCCGTAGGGCGCGATCGTGCCGATAATGCGGCTCTCAAGACCGAGGTCGATCAGCAGCTCTGTCGCGCCGGGATAGGAGATAAGCACGCGCTCCGGCGGATGGGCGAGCGTGAACGTGGCGGGGCGTCCCTCGCTGTCCGCGGTCGTGTAGGTGATGCCGTCCACGGGCTGCTCCGATGGTGCGTGTGAGCCGCGACCGTCCGTCACGGAGAGCAAGAGGATGAGGGCGGAGAGTGCGAGCAGGGGGAGGAGACTCAGCATATGAGAGATGCGGCGAAGCATTCTGCCCTTTGTCTGCGTGCCCTTCATAGCGTCTGCTCCGTGCGGTAGTCGACGAGCGGCAGTCCCGCCGCATCATAGCTGACATTTGCGCGCACGCCGTAGATCGCAGCGAGCATCTCCTCCGTGATGATCTCGCGCGGCGTTCCGATGCGCTCGATGCGTCCCGCCTTCATCACGACGAGGAGATCGGCGTACATTGCAGCGAGGTTCAGATCGTGGAGGGCGGCAATGACGCCGATGCCGAGTCCCTTGACCAGTTCAAGTATATGCAGCTGATATTTGATGTCGAGATGATTCGTCGGCTCGTCGAGGATGAGCAGCTGCGGCTCCTGTACGAGACAGCGCGCGAGCATGACGCGCTGCTGCTCGCCGCCCGAGAGCTCGTTGAAGCTGCGCTGTGCCGCGTCCGCCATGCCGACGCGTTCCAGTGCCGCGCGGACAAGCGCGAGATCCTCCTCTGTGTCCTCCTCGAAGCTCTCCTTGTACGGAGCACGCCCCATGAGGGCAATCTCCTCGACCGTGAAGTCGAAGTCAACGGCGTGGAACTGCCCCATGACGCCGATCTCCTGTGCCGCGGCACGCAGGGGAATCTCTGCGATCGGCGTGCCGTCCATTGTGACCTGCCCCTCCTGTACGCGATGGACGCGGTAGAGATGCTTGAGCAGGGTGGACTTTCCGCAGCCGTTCGGCCCGAGCAGGGCGACGAAGCGGTCGGCGGGGAGATCGGCGGTAATGCCGTGCAGGATCTCCTTTGCACCGATGCGGAATTTCAGATGTTCGATATGGATGTTTTTCATTTCCCGCCTCCGAAATTTCCGCCGCTGCCAAAGAGCAGCTTCATGAAGAGCGGTGCACCGATGAGTGCCGTGATGATGCCGATGGGCAGATCGCCCGCAGGGAGCAGCGTGCGCGCGAGGAGATCCGCGACGACGAGGAAGATCGCACCGACGAGAAGGGCGGCGGGCAGCAGCCGTCGATGGGATGCGCCCGTAAACGCGCGTACGAGATGTGGGACGACAAGACCGACGAAGCCGATGATGCCGCAGGTCGCGACAAGGACACCCGTCAGCAGTGCGAGGAGTCCCATGTAGAGGCGGCGCTTTGCACTTGCGTCGATGCCGAGCGTTACGGCAAGCTCCTCACCGAGGAGCAGCACGTCGAGCGTGCGCAGCTGGGAGAGAAAGTAGACGGCGAGCGCGGTGACGATGAGGACGGGCAGGAAAAGGCTGTGCCACTTCGCGTCGGCAAGACTGCCCATCGTCCAGAACGCAGCGGACTGCATGCCCTCCGCATCCGCCGCCATGTAGACGATAAAGTTCGTCGCCGCGACGCACAGAGCGCTGATCGCTGCGCCCGCGAGCACAAGCTTTACCGTTGAGACGCGCCGATGAATCCCTGCGAGCATGAGCACAGCAAGTGTCGCGAGAATCGCGCCGAGGAAGGCGCAGCCGGGCACGCCGAACGGGATCGCTGCCGACCCGATGAGAATGGCGAGCGTTGCGCCGACGGACGCGCCCGAGGCGATGCCGAGGATGAACGGCTCCGCGAGCGGGTTCTGTACGCTCGCCTGCATGACGACACCTGCAAGCGCAAGTCCCGCCCCTGCGGTCATTGCGAGCAGGACGCGCGGCACGCGCAGCGACCAGATGATGTCTGTGACGGCGGGATCGACGGCGGGGACATTGCCCGTCAGTTTCGCCGTGATGATGGCAAGCGTATCGCCCGCAGGGACCGAGACGCTGCCCGCCGATACCGCACAGACAGCGATGAGGGCGAGCAGGATGGAGAGTGCGAACGGCGATGCGAGCAAAGTTTTGATGCGCAAGGAAAATCCTTTCTGTGAATACGCCGATATGTTCTTAAACGCGAATAATATTCATGTTGAGAATACGGTATTTTATGGTTACTGTCAATGAAAATCTGTCGCAGTTTATAGAATAGATATATTCACGCAGATTAGGGAGAAGGATGCCATAAGAAAACGACACATCTCATCGAGCAGGATGTGCCGTGCTTGACATTTGTAGAATATTTTTCTATAATAACACTATAAAAGGACGACCGGTGTGTGGTTACGTCGGTCACTCCTGCGAAATTAGATTTCTTGAAAGAGGAGCCGACGTGAACCGCGCGTACGGTTCTTTTTTCTGTTTACCTAGTAATCAGAAATATGATGTTGACTGCGAGCGTTGCCGCCGCAATCAGGAGCGATAGCTTTTCGTAAAGCGTCACGCACATCACCCCCACAAAGGGAGTAAACCGACATTCACCGGTCGCTGGATTCATTATAGCACATCGTTTTTTCCGGGGAAGTGCCAAAAGGAGCAGACAAACGTGTCTGCTCCTTTTGGCACTTTCCTGTATTTCGCTTGCGAGTTTCGCGCGTGCGTCGTATAATTGAGAAAAAACAGACACGCAAGGAGGACGATACCATGCAGTCGATTCATATGCTGATTGGCGGCAGGCGCGTCGCGGGCGAGGAGACGATGCCCGTCCATAACAAGGCGACGGGCGAGATGATTGCCGAGATTTGGACGGCAGATGAAAAGCAGGTGCGTGCGGCGGTGGATGCAGCGGAGCGCGCCTTTCGTGAAGTGCAGCTCAGCCCCTACGAGCGCTACGAGATCATCATGCGTGCGGCGAACCTTATGCACGAGCGGCGCGAGGAGTTTGCGACGGCACTGTCTGCCGAGGCGGGAAAACCCATCCGCGATGCGCGCGGCGAGATTGACCGCGCGTACCAGACGCTGATCCTCTCGGCAGAGGAGGCGAAGCGTCTGCGCGGAGATACGGTACCACTCGCGGGTGCACCGGGCTGCGCGGGGCACATGGCGTTCACCATCCGCCGTCCGCTTGGCGTCGTCTGCGCGATCACCCCGTTCAACTTCCCCGTGAATCTCGCTGCGCACAAGATCGGTCCTGCGCTTGCGGCGGGCAATACCGTCGTCTACAAGCCCGCGTCTGCAACGCCGCTCACAGCGTCCCTGCTGTGCGAAGTCTTTCAGGAGGCGGGACTTCCTGCGGGCTGTCTCAACCTCGTCTACGGCGCGGGCAGCAAGATCGGGCGTCTGCTCACGGCGGATGAGCGCATTCGGATGTTCTCGTTTACAGGCAGTGTTCCCGTCGGCAAGGCCCTCCACGAGGCAGTAGGCTTTCGCCGCATCTCCTTGGAGCTTGGCTCGAACTCTGCGAACATCGTGCACGAGGATGTGGATGATGTCACATGGGTCGCCGAGCACTGCGCGCGCCATGCGTTTGTGAATGCGGGGCAGGTCTGCATCTCCTGTCAGCGTGTCTACGTATCGCGCAGCATCTATGAGGAATTCTGTCAGGCGGCAGTGGAGGCAGCGCGGAATTTCCAAAGCGGTGATCTCATGGATGTACACACGCAGATTGGACCGATGATCTCCGAGCGTGAGGCGGAGCGCATCGAGGAGTGGGTGGATGAGGCAGAGGATGAGGGCGCACGTGTCCTCACGGGCGGAAATCGCACGGGTGCATTCTATGAGCCGACCGTGCTCACGGATGTCACGCCTGCGATGAAGGTCGTCTCGGCGGAGACCTTTGCGCCCGTATTCAGCATCATCCCCTATGATACCATCGAGGAAGCAGTCGCGGCGGTCAACGATACGCGATACGGACTGCAGGCCGGTGTCTTCACGCACTCCCTCGCCGTCGCGAACTACTGCGCCGAGAATCTGGAAGTAGGCGGCGTGATCATCGGCGACGGCGCGACCTTCCGCATGGACAATATGCCCTATGGCGGCGTCAAGGACAGCGGCATCGGCCGCGAGGGGCCCGCCTACGCCATCCGCGAGCTCACCGAGGAGAAGCTGATCGTGCTGAATGTTAAGGGCTGAGGGAACGGATAAATTTTATCAAGTAATTACCGCAGCAGCGCAGGGAAACCCTGAGAAAAGAATCCCCCGTCTGAGTCCCTGAACTCAGGCGGGGGATTCTTTTGCATTCATGGCGGCGAGAATGAACAGCGCCGGCAGAACAAACATGTATGCGCGTTTATCGCTTCTCTGCGAGGACGCGCCCCTCTTTGCCAGTCATGTGTGCGATGCTCATCTCGAGCATACAGAAGCGATCCCATTGGCGTTCGATCTCGTCTGTGTGGCGCTGCTCGGTATTGTTGGGCGCGTAGCGGACAGCAAGCTTTCGGATCGAGGCGAGTTTCTCCTCCTCGTCCTCGATGATGCGGACGCTGCCAAAGACGATGACGCTGCGGTAGGCACTCGTGTATTTCTCGGGAATGACCTCGTCCTGATCGATGACGGCGAAGGAGGCGTTCGGGTTTTGACGGATCGCGTCGATCTTATGCCCCGTGAGCGCGCTGTGGAAATAGATGTGCTCGCCGTCGTAGACATAGCTGAGGGGAACGGCGTAAGGGAACGCCTTGTCGCCTGCAAGCGCCAGGATGCCCGACGTTCCGCGCAGAAGCACGGCCTCGGCCTCCTCGAATGAAAGTTCCTGTGCCTTGCGGCGCATCTTGTAGAACATCATGTACCTCCATATCAAAAACGGAGGAGATCCGAATGGATTCCTCCGCGAAAGATCAAGATGGTGGAGACGAAGAGGATTGAACTCTCGACCCCCAGATTGCGAACCTGGTGCTCTCCCAGCTGAGCTACGTCCCCGTGACTGACATGGGACATTATAACGCGCTGATGAGAAAAATGCAAGCGGTTTTTTCACCGCATCTCCCGCAGTACATCTGCCGCGATCTGAGGCGCGGTGAGGTGATACGTGCGTGCAAGCTCATCGGGTTTGTAACGGTTGAAGAACTGTTTCGGCAGCCCGTAGTTCATGACGCGTACGCCTCCCTTCTCTCCATAGAAGGACGACACCTTCTGACCAAAACCGCCCTCTACAATCCCGTCCTCGAGGGTGAGGATGAGGCTGTGGTTCTTGGCGAGGGAGTTGAGCAGCGCCGTGTCCAGTCCCGAGAGATAGAGAGGGTTCACGACGGTCGCGCGGATTCCCTCGCGTGCGAGTTCGTCTGCCGCCTCGGATGCGAGTACGGCGAAGTTGCCGACGCCGATGAGAAGGACGTCCGCCCCCTTGCGCACAACGATGGACTTGTTCAGATCGCCGTAGTCCGTACGTACGGGATAGGGGCTCTCTGTGCAGCCTGAGAAGGGCATGCGAATCATGACGGGGTGCTCGGTTTGCTCCACCGCCCACCGCAGGACGGCGATGTGCTCCTCCACGCTTGTCGGCGCAAGGTAGACGAGGTTCGGGATGTTTGAGAAGATTGAGATATCGTAGAAACCGAGGTGCGTCACGTCGGTCGAGCGGTAGAGCGACGTGCCCGTTGCGAGAAAGACGGCGGGGCTGCGGTTGACACAGACATCCTGCGCCATCTGGTCATAGGTGCGCTGAAAGAAGCTGCTGTACGTGCCGAAGATCGGCCGCGCACCGCCGCGCGCCAGTCCCGATGCCATCGCGACGGCGTGTTCCTCGGCGATGCCCACGTCGACGTACTGCCTGCCGAGCGCGGTACGGTCGGCAGGCGAGAGGTTGATGCCGCCGACAATGCCCGCCGAGAGATAGACGAAGTTCGGATTCTTCCGCGCGGTTTCGAGCACAAAGTCAACCGTTGCGGCAGCATACGGATCGGGTACAGTGGCCTTCTTGGCGATGCCGCTCTCGATATGAAAGGGGGCGTGACGGTGCCAGCCCTCAGGATCGTCCTCGGCGAAGGAGAGCCCCTTTCCCTTGTGCGTGACGATATGAACGACAACGGGCTTTGTCGTATCCTTGACCTCGGAGAACGCGGCGATCAGTGCCTCCGTGTCGTTGCCGTCTGCGACGTAGCGGTAGGAGAGACCCATTGCGCGAAAGAGATTGTCGGGGGCTGTCCCGCCCGTCTCGCGCAGCTCTCTGAATTTACGGTACATCCCGCCGTGGTTCTCGGAGATGGACTGGTCGTTGTCGTTGAACACGATGATAAAGTTCGTCCCGAGCTCGCCGACGGTATTCAGCCCCTCGAGCGCCTCGCCGCCCGACATGGAGCCGTCGCCGATCAGGGCGACGATATTTTCTGAGCCGCCCGCAAGATCGCGTGCCTTCGCAAGTCCGGAGGCGAGGCTGATCGCAGTCGATGTGTGCCCGATGTTGAAGATGTCGTGCGTGCTTTCGTCTGTATTTGTAAAGCCGGAGACATCGCTGTACTGCGCCTCGTCTATGTACGCATGGGCGCGTCCTGTGAGCATTTTGTGCGGGTAGCACTGGTGGGACACATCGAAGACGATCTTGTCGCGCGGGGAATCAAAGACCGTGTGGAGTGCGATGGTCGCCTCGATGATGCCAAGGTTCGGACCGATGTGCCCGCCGATGCAGCTCGTGCGCCGGATGAGCGCATCGCGCATCTCGCGGGCGAGGGCGCGGCGCTGCTCCGCCGTGTAGCCTCGTATGTCCGCAGGTTCGTGGATCGTTTCAAGATACAAGGGGAAAGCCCTCCATTGACATATGATAATACTCGGGTCTCATTATAACATAAATTCTAACAAAACGCCGATAAAATTCAAAACGTTCCGCACATAGGCAGACAAAAACCTCGGAGCGCGTGGCTCCGAGGTCTGTGAAACAGCGAAACTACATCAGGGAGGCAATCTTTTCCGCGAGGCGTTTTGCATGCGCGTGCGACACGGCTGTCATATCGGCGGCGCGCGCGGGATCGGTGCGGTCGGCGTAGGAGACACCGCCCGTGTAGACATAGCCCTCGTAGATCATGCCCGTGAGCCCTGCCGTCTGAACAAAGCGCCCCGTCAGCGCATCCACGGGGAATGCCGCGTCATACGCGCTCTCAGGTGCGCCCGTGGTAAAGGACAGCACGAGTTTCTTGCCCACGAGTGCCTTGCCCTGCGAGCCGTGTGAGAAGCCGCGCACGAAGACATCCTCCATCCACTTTGCGAGCAGTGCCGGCATGCTGTACCAGAAGATCGGGAACTGCAGAACGATGATGTCCGCATTCCGGAGTTTGTCCTGCTCCGCCGGAACGTCGATGCGGTAGTCCGGATAGAGCGCACTGAGGTCGTCGATGACGGCGCTTGGCAGCTGCTCCGCCAGATCGGCAAGGATGATCTTGTTCGCGAATGAGTCGCTTGCGAGGTCGGGATGTCCTGAGACGATGAGAACGTTTTTCATAGATTATCCTTTCAATGCAAAGAGCGTATCTGCTGCGATCTGTTCGGCAGTGAGGTGATACTCCCGTGCGAGTTCGGATGCACTGTAGCGGTCGTGGAACTCCTTTGAGAGCCCGCAGCAGCGTACGCGGATATGTGCGTTCATGCCGTAGTACGCGGCGATCTTCTGCCCGAAGCCGCCGTCGAGGATGCCGTCCTCGAGTGTGAGGATGAGGCTGTGCTTCTCTTTGAGACGTTCGAGCAGCACCGTGTCGAGTCCCGAGAGGAAGATCGGATTGACGACGGTCGCGTGAATGCCCTCCGCCTCGAGCTGTGCGGCGGCAGCGCTTGCAAGAGCAGCGAAGTTGCCGGCGCCGATCAGTGCGGCCTCCGCGCCCTCCTGCACGACCTGATACTTGTTGAGGTCGCTGTAGTCTGTGCGCACGGCATAGGGGCTCTCCTCATACCCGCCGACCGGCATGCGGATCATAACGGGATGTGCCGTCTGCGTGACCGACCAGCGCAGTACCGACTTGTACTCGTCGAGGCTCGCGGGTGCGAGGAAGACGAGGTTCGGGATGTTCGCAAAGATGGGGATGTCGAAGAAGCCGAGGTGCGTCACGTCGTTCATATAGTAGAGCGACGCGCCGACGGAGAGGAAGACAGCGGGGCTGTTGTTGATCGCGACATCCTGCGCCATCTGATCGTAGACGCGCTGAAAGAAGGTGCTGTACGTGCCGAAGATCGGACGTGCGCCGCCGCGTGCGAGCCCCGATGCCATTGCGACGGCGTGTTCCTCGGCGATGCCCACATCGACATAGTGACTGCCGAGCTCCGCGCGATCCTTGGGTGAGAGTCCAATGCCGCCCATCGTGCCGGCCGCGAGAAAGACGAAGTTTGGATTCGTCTTTGCCTGCTCTTTGAGGAAGTCCTTTGTCGCCTCCTGATACGGGTCGGTGTACGGATGCTTCAGCGCACCCGTCTCAATGTCGAATGCGGACCGATAGTGCCACGTCTCTGGGTCTTCCTCGGCGAACTTGTAACCCTTGCCCTTCTGCGTTACGATGTGGACGACAACGGGCTTCGCCGTATCCTTGACCTCAGAGAATGCCGCGATCAGTGCCTCGCAGTCGTTGCCGTCTGCGACATAGCGGTAGTCGAGGCCCATCGCGCGGAAGAGGTTGTCGCCCTCCTTGCCGCCGCTCTCGCGCAACGCTTTGAACGCGCGATACATCCCGCCGTGGTTCTCCGCGATGGAGTGGCCGTTGTCGTTGAATACGATGATGAAGTTCGTATTCATCTCGCCGACGACGTTCAGCCCCTCGAGCGCCTCACCGCCCGAGAGGGAGCCGTCGCCGATGAGGGCGATGATATTCTCCCTGCGTCCCGCGAGGTCGCGCGCCTTGGCGAGTCCCGAGGCGAGACTGATCGAGGTGGACGTATGTCCCACGTTGAAGAAGTCGTGCGGGCTCTCCTCTGGATTCGTGTAGCCCGACACCTCGCCGTATTTGTCCTCGTCGATGTATGCCTCCACGCGCCCCGTCAGCATCTTGTGCGG